>LNFM01000764.1_pt1 | contig 98764 bp, 93 predicted proteins | sample 596031 | NCBI WGS metagenome assembly LNFM01 (sample SAMN04254537, study PRJNA301005) | activated carbon metagenome | isolation source: dual media filters at the Ann Arbor, Michigan drinking water treatment plant | place: USA: Ann Arbor
GTGGCGCGTTCTTCAACGCTGAGTTCGGAATAAGACATAGGGGCAGCACCGTACCGGAAAGGTCAGGTGTTGCACTCAGTTTTTGCCGCCGCCAGCCTTTATCAGCGTGAAGAACGCGGTAATAGCCTTGAGGAGCGCATGAATGATTTTCTTGCTGACTGCAGCAACGTGCGCTGATTACACCGCAATCAAAGTGGCAGGTCTGGGCCCTAAATGGTGCCATCAAGCATTACCCTGACTTTATCCTGTGCCTGCAATCGAGCGTGATTGTGTTGCTAGGGATGGTCTGAAAAGGTCCTTTCTCGAAAATACAGCCCTGCAAGCATGCGGGTTACAGGGCAGTGAATTCGCCAAGTCAGGCGCACCGAGCTGGGCAAAAGCCTGTGAGTTACTGCGCAACCTGTAACTCAATCACGGTCAAGGCTAAGCCCTGTGCGCCTCTCATCGGCAGGGCGCGGCATAGTTCTTGCGTTGTTTGGGCATCCTGAACAGTTACGGTTGCCCCGATGTTGCACGCGCACCTGACCACCCTGCATGTGGTTTCGATGATTCTGGAAATCTTCGCCACGCAACCCGAGTTGACCGAGCCCTTGCTGGCGGGCAGCGGCATTACTGCGGCTGATCTGGCCTGTGCGGACACCCGCATCACCCGTACAGCAGAGCTGCAGGTGTGCGCCAATGCCCTGAAAGTGCGCAGTGATCTGGGCTTGGAGTTGGGGCGGCGCATGCACGTGTCGGCCTATGGCATGGTCGGTTACGCCGCGCTGTCGAGTGCCACCTTTGGTGACGCTTGGCGTCTGATGCTGCAGTACCCAGCCCTGCTCGGTACTTACTTCAAACTGGAATTGCAGATTGAAGGCGAGTTGGCTTGGGTCAGCGCCTGTGACTATCAGCACAGCCCGGCGCTTGAGGTGTTCAACCTAGAAATGTGCCTGGCCTCGCTCAAGCTGATCAGCGATGACTTGCTCGGCCACCCCCTGCCATTGAGTGCCGCACAGTTCCGTTATGAGGAACCCGCTTACAGTGCGCGCTATGCACAGAGTTTTGCCTGCCCCCTGCATTTTGCGGGGGCGCGCAATGGCTTTGCCTTCCCGGCCAGTTGGCTGCAACAGCCTTTGCCGTTGGCCGATGCGGTGACGCACCGCGAGATGCTGGAGCGCTGCCGCAAGCAGAACAGTGAATTCAATACGCGCCAAGCGTGGCTGCAGCGGGTGCGCCAATTACTGGCCGCCCAACTCACCGCACCGCCCGGTCTGGAGCAACTGGCGCAGCAGATGCATTGCTCGCCCCGCACCTTGCGCCGGCATTTGCAGGAGCTCGGCACGCACTATCAGGAATTGCTCGATGAGCTGCGCTTTGAGCGCGCGAAAACCCTGCTGGGCGAGCAAGACTGGCCGATCTGCCGGATTGCCGAGCACCTAGGCTTCAGTGAAACCGCCAGCTTTCGCCACGCCTTTCAGCGCTGGAGCGGCGTGCCGCCGAGCCGTTTTCGCGCCTAGCGCAAGCAAGCGTTTTCGCCCGCAAAGCCCGCTGAATAATAGTGGATGAACACAGCGTCATCCACCCTACAAAACGGCACCCATGCAGCGATTCGGCTTAACCCCGGTGAATGACGCCTGCGTCATCCACCGAGCTGGCGTCACTCTTCAGGGCGTACGTTGCGGTACATCTGCAGACGTGAGGCTTCGTGCAGGCCGCGACTCAGTGCATTCAGCCGCTGAAACTCCTGCGGATGGGCCTCTGCCACGTTGTCACGCGGGGTGGGCGAATGCAGGTCGTGCAGGGTCGGTGAAGTGCCGTCATGGCGCATCTGCAGCAGGAAGTCCTGGGTGACCGCGCCAATAATCGGAAAGCTGCCCTCCTGCAGCACCAGCGGCACCACTCGCTCGCCCTCGGGTGCCGGGCGTTGAATATCGCGCCCCAGCGCACCACTGGTAAATGGCACACCGAGCAAGCCCGCCATGGTCGGCAGCAAGTCCGCCAACCCCACCGCTTCCTCAAATTCACGTGGGGCCAACCATTTGGGCGCGTGGATCAGCAGTGGCACGTTGTTACTTTCCAGCCCCAGTTGCTCAAAGGCCGGGGCCATGTGCGGAATCTGACTGATACGCGTGTTGTGATCGCCGAAGAGCACGAAAATCGTGTTGTCGTAGAAGCCCTGCTCCTTGGCCAACTCCATCAAGCGGCCAATATTGAAGTCGAGCAAGCGCACGGCGTTGAACTGTTCCACGCTGCGCGAACCCGCTTCTTGCACCTGCTCCAACGGCAAGTCGAGCGGCTTGAAGCCGTCATTTTCCTTAGGGATGGTGAAAGGCCGGTGATTACCCGAGGTTTGCAGATAGGCGAAGAAGGGCTTGTCCTTGGGCAGAGCGCCGAGAATGCGCGTACTTTCCTTGAAGAAGTCGAGATCAGAGATGCCCCACACGTCCACTTGTGGCGATTGCCAATGGCGCTCTTCATACAGCTGCACATCATCGATGCTCTGTCGAATCAGGCTGTTGATATTGGCCCAACCGGCGTTACCGCCAATCATGTAGAACTTCTCATACCCTTCAAGGTTGTTGATCAGGGTGTGTTGACGGGCAATGAACGGGTTGCGCGTGGCGGTTTCTTCACGCGATACATCAGGAATACCGGTGATGCTCGCCCACACGGTTTTCGCGGTGCCGGTCACGGGCACGTAGAAGTGGCGGAAGAACCAGCTTTCCTGGGCCAGGCGATCCAGATTCGGCGTGGGGTTGAGCGGGTTGCCATAGGCACCTACAGCGGTGGTGCCAAGTGATTCGAGCATGACAAAAACGATATTGGGCGGGCGCTCGGTGGTCAGGCGATGCGGTTGCACATCCTGCTCACGGACGAAATTCAGCGCCTCGCGGTCGCGCGTGGTTACCCCCAGATAATCGGCCACCACGTCGTAGTGCTCGCGAGTGGCCGCTTCATCAAACGCGACGGGCTCCAGCTTGAGCGTATCGAAGAGGAACAGGGCCGGGTTCAGGCCCACGGCCGCCACCTGGCTGTTGCCACTGTAGAAGGCATCGCTCCAGCGCAGTGGCACCGGGTTTTCCAGATTTAACGCGGCCGCACGGCCGAGCAAACCAAAGAACACCAGCACCCCGACCAGCGCCGCGCCGCCCAGCGCCGGCAATACGCCGACGTGACGCGCCTGCGGGCGATCCAACGTGGCACGCTCCAGGCGCAACAGGGCATACAGCCACAGCGCCACACCCGCGAACCAGGCCAGCGTGATCCAGATCACCGGGTAGGTTTGCCAGAGCATGCCCGCCGATGTTTGCGCGTCACCGGCAAAGCGCAGCACAGTGGCGTTCAGGCGCACGCCCAGGTAGGCGTAGTGACCAAAGTCGATGATGTACAGCAGGCCCAGCGCAGCAATGGCCAGGCCCAGATAGGCGCGCACTAACCAACGGAATGCGCGAAACCGTGCCAGACGCAGCTTGGGCAGCGCCAGCAGCAGCCCCACCGGCAGCATCAACAGCAGCGCCAGGCGCAGGTCAAAGCGCAGGCCTATGCCTAGGGTGTGCAGCACATCCGGGTCGGTCACGTCTGGCAGGCCAGAGAAGCCAAGCAGGAATATCCCGCGCAGGCTGGCAAACAACACAAACAGCAATACGGTAAGGCCGACTAAAAAATGCAGACGGCGCGATCCCAACCAACTCATGCGGGGGTCCTTGTGTCAGAAGCAGAACGTTGATTACGGCGCGCCAGCAGCGCACGCAGGCCAAACACCAACAGAGCGCCCAGGCTGTAGAGGGCCAGGTAAGGGTCAATCAGGTAGTCCCAATAGTTTTCCGAGGCATTGAGGCGCAAGGCAAAGGCCAGGGTCGCCAGCAACAACGCCAACGCACCCAGCCAACTGCGCAGCACGATGAGTATCAGGCACAGCGCACCCAGCACCAGCAACAAGGGGCGCGGCTCAAAGCCGACTTGATACGGGTCGCTGTAGCTCAGCCCCAACGAGGCCGGGTAGAGCAGCAAGGCCAGCGCGGCAAACAAACCCAGCATCATCAGGCGGTCACGCGCGGCAGGCGCAGGCAGACCAAAACGGCCCAGCACGGCACACGTCAGCAGTACCAAACTGCTGATGGACAGATCGCCCATGTAGGTACGCAATTGCAAGGCCAGGCTCATGCCTTGTAGAGGGGCCACACTCAATACAGCAGCCGCTAGCAGCGCGCCCCATAACCAAGGCTGAACCGCACGCGAGCGCGATAGAAGAAGGAAAACCAACAAGGTAAACGCCAGATGCGGCAGCCAGAAATCGATCATGGACGACGCTCCGCGAGCCAGGCTTCGTTAAAGGTCAGGTGCTTGATGAACATATCGTTCCAGGAATAAACCAGGTGGTAGTTACCCTCTGCATCGCGGGTAAAGTAGGGGTATTCGTAGTCAAATTCGCAGCCGTGGCCGCTGCACATGCGGGCCGTCACGCGCTCAAGAAAGACCGCTTCACGGTCGGCAAACCGCGCCCCACCACTGTCACGGAACTTCTCCAGGATGACCGCCGGAAACTCCGCATGCGGGATCGGCTCACCCCATGGGTTGGGGCTTTCATCCAGCTCACCGAGCGTGCGCCAGTTGTCCAGGTTGCTGTCGGTGGCGTACAGCGTCAGGCGGAATCGGCCGTCTTCCAGATCATTCATCGCCACCAGCAGGCTGCCGTCGGGACGCCCCACGGCGGCCACCGACGAGTTGGGGTTGCTTGGTTCCAACGCATGGGGCTTGCTCCAGGTGCGCCCGCTGTCTTCGGTGCGGCTGGCGAGCAGGCGATGGTCCTGCTCACCGGAGTAGCGCAACAGTGCCACAGCACGGTGCTCATCGAGCGGCACTACACTGGGCTGTAAGGAATAACGTGCCTTGCCAATGCGGTACTTGCCTTGCACATGACCGTCGGCGTTCAGATGCAGGTACTCGGGGAACTTGCCGAGGAACTCGTGATAGACCGGCAGACCAATACTGCCGTCGGCGTGGAACACCGGCAGACCAATACTGCCGTCGGCGTGGAACACCGGCGCACCGCGCACCAGGGTGCTGATATTAAGGAAAGGCGTGGTGACCAACTGCCGCGGCGTGGACCAGGTTTCACCCAGGTCGTCCGAGACCATGGCATTAACCGCACTGCCGGCCCAACCGCCAATTGAAACGGAGACATAGAACAGCCACAGGCGGTTGTCCGGGGCCAGGCTGATCACAGGGTTGCCCAGTTTGCGGATGCGCTTGCCAACGGCCTGCTCGGTGCCTTTACGGGTCGCCAGCACGCGTTCGGCGCTCCACTGGCGAGTCTCGGCGTCAAAGCGCGCTGAGCGGATCTGGACATCCGCCGAGCCTTCACGGGTGCCGGCGAACCAGACTGCCATCAAATCGCCGCCACCCAGCCCGGATACCGACGCAGAATGGACAAAGTCTTCCATGTTGCTTGAAGCCAGGTGCGCGGCGAATGCCGGCGCAGTGGACGGGTTCGGCGTATGCGTCAGCGACGCAAACCCGGCCAACGGCTGTTGCGGCTCGCTGTACCAAGTGTAGGCAAACACCGCCACAGCGGCGCTCAGCAAGGCGGGAACGGCAAAGGCCTTGATCATGGTTTAGCCACCGTCTGAGGCTTGATTTGCGCCACCTCTGAGGCATCCACGGGGTTGGAATAGATCTCGACTTTCTCGCCGGTTTTATCAAAACCGTAGATTTCGTAGCAGTTGCCTGGCGTGATCACGAACTTGGTGATCTGCACGCCCTGGTCTTTCATGTGCTCGCGATAATCCGACTCGTCCATCCAGGTCGAGCGGTCGGCGCGGGTGCACTCCACTTCAGCCAGAACAACCGTAGGCAGCGCCATAGAGAGCAGCAGCAACGCTGCGCGACCACATCGGTGAACCTGTTTAAACATGCTTGACCCCGTCAACACTCAAGGGGCAAAGCCCCGGCGGGCAGCAAAATGCTGCAAATAAGCTTAAGAAAGGCTTAAGACTCATGGCTTGTAACAGTTGGCCCGGGGTTTTAGCACGCCTGCTCAAAAGTTGCAGCAAACCTCTGAGAACCGCGCATTTTGGCCACTTCGATCCCCTTTTGGCCGTTGTCAGCGTTCTCCAACCGCCTTGGGCAGGCGAACAATGCAGGCACAACAACAGGCCTGGAGCCGCTTCACATGCTCACTTTCTACAGCGATGACCATCACCTGCACCACGGCAGCTGCGAGCTGATTGACGGTCAGCTGATGCCCTGCTTTGAGAAACCGCAACGCGCCGACCATATCTTGCAGCGCGTCAAGGATCGCCAACTCGGCGACGTGCGCCCGCCACAGGATTTCGGCCTCGCGCCAATCGAGCGCATCCACAGCGCCGCTTATCTGGACTTTTTCAAGGGGGCCTGGGATCGCTGGCAAGCGCAAAACGGCAGCGGCGATCTGCTGCCTTTCACCTGGCCGGCGCGTACGTTACGCCCACTCATCCCCCGGGACTTACACGGCCAGCTCGGCTATTACAGTTTCGACGGCGGCGCGCCGATCACCGCTGGCACCTGGCAGGCGGCTTACAGTGCAGCACAGGTGGCGCTGAGCGCCCAGCAAGCCATCGCCGACGGCGCACACAGCGCCTTTGCCCTGTGCCGCCCGCCGGGTCATCACGCTGCCGGGGAGCTGATGGGCGGCTACTGCTACCTGAATAACGCCGCCATCGCCGCTCAGGCTTTTGTGGATCAAGGCATGCAGCGCGTGGCTATTCTTGACGTCGACTATCACCATGGCAACGGCACCCAAGACATTTTCTATCGCCGCAACGATGTGCTCTTCACCTCGATCCACGGCGACCCGGCCGATGAATTTCCGTTCTTCCTCGGCTATGCCGACGAGCATGGAGAAGGCGCGGGCGAAGGCTGCAACTTCAACTACCCGTTGCCAATGGGCAGCCCGTGGGCCGTGTGGAGCGCCGCGCTGGATGAAGCCTGCCAGCGGATTGCCGAATACGGTGCTGAAGTGATCGTGGTGTCGCTGGGCGTGGACACCTTCAAGGACGACCCGATTTCCCAGTTCAAACTCGACAGCCCGGATTACCTGGCCATGGGCCAACGCATCGCCGCCCTCGGCAAGCCGACGCTGTTCGTGATGGAAGGCGGCTATGCGGTGGAGGCCATCGGCGTCAACGCCGTCAACGTACTGGAAGGTTTCGAGGGCCGGTAGCACGTCGGGTGGACCGGGGCGCGCAGCTGACGCTCTTCTCATCCACCGCGAGCGCGTCCCGCCCCGCCCGACGATCTAGAGTTTCATAACGTCTAAAAAGGTGAATACGATGACAACAATCAAACACCTACTCGCCGTCGCTGTCTGCGGCGCAACCTTGATGACCGGCGCAGCCCAAGCGCAAACACCCGAGAAGCCGCGCGAACTGCGCGTGTATAACTGGGCCGATTACATGCTGCCCTCGGTGCCCAAAGCGTTCGCTGACAACAGCGGCATCAAGCTGACGTGGGACGTGTTCGACACCAACGAGTCGCTGGAAGCCAAGCTGCTCACCGGCAACTCCGGCTATGACTTGGTGGTGCCGACCAACACCTTCCTTGATACGCAAATCAAGGCTGGGGTATTCCAACCGCTGGACAAGAGCAAACTGCCCAACTGGCAGCACCTCGACCCCGGCCTGCTAAAGCTGATGACCGCCAACGACCCCGGCAACCAGTACGCCGTGCCTTACATGTACGGCACCGTGCTGATCGGCTTCAACCCGGACAAGGTCAAAGCCGTGCTCGGTGCCGATGCACCGGTGGACAGCTGGGACCTGATCTTCAAGGAAGAGAACATCAGCAAACTCAAGCAATGCGGCGTGGCCATGCTCGACTCACCCGGCGATATCCTGCCCATCGCCCTGCACTACCTGGGCTTGGACCCCAACAGCACCAAGCCCGAAGACTACGAAAAAGCCAGCGCGCTGATGCTGAAGATTCGTCCCCACGTGGCCTACTTCCACTCCGCCAAGTACATGACTGACATCGCCAACGGTGACATCTGCGTGGCCATCGGCTACTCGGGCAGCTTCTACCAGTTCGCCAACCGCGCTAAAGAAGCGGGCAACGGCGTGGTGGTCGATTGGCGCTTGCCGAAAGAAGGCGCGCCGCTGTGGTACGACTCCTTCGCCATCCCGAAAAGCGCGAAGAACGTCGCCGAGGCCCATGAATTCCTCAACCATCTGCTTGAGCCCAAGGTCATCGCGCCAATCAGCGACTTCCTCGGCTACCCCAACCCGAACAAAGACGGCATGCCACTGGTGGGCGCAGAAATCCGCGACAACCCCGGCCTGACCCCGACCGCCGAAGCGCAGAAGACCCTTTACGTGCTGCAACCGCTGCCGCAGAAAATCGAACGCGTGCGTACACGGGTGTGGAACACCATCAAGTCGGGGACCTGATCGCCCATCAGCCCCTGAAAAGCGTTCGGTTTTCCGAATGCCAAACCACTGATTAATCGCCCAGCCGAACAGCTGGGCGTTTTTCATCCGCCAAATTTTAAAATTTACTCATATATTTCAATAGCTTACATATTCATAAAAACCCTCGATGGCCTGGCATACATCCTGCTCCCTGTACCGGCAGGAATGCGATAGCTCTTCCAAGCCAGCGGTTAAGCCCAACAGGCCCGGCCGCCCATAAGAACAACATCGAGGAACAGATTCATGCGTATTGTCCCCCGCGTACTGAGTGCGGCCATTGCCGCCGCCCTGATCAGCAGCCCGGCCTTCGCCAGCGAACTGACCGGCACCCTGAAGAAGATCAAAGACTCCGGCACCATCACCCTGGGCCACCGCGACGCCTCCATCCCCTTCTCCTACTTCGGCGACAACCCACAGCAGCCCGTGGGCTACTCCCACGACCTGCAGCTGAAAGTGGTTGAAGCGATCAAGCAGGAACTGGGCATGCCGGACCTCAAGGTGCGCTACAACCTGGTCACCTCGCAGACCCGTATCCCGCTGGTGCAGAACGGCACCGTCGACCTGGAGTGCGGCTCCACCACCAACAACATCGAGCGCCAGCGTCAGGTGGACTTCTCCGTCGGCATCTTCGAAGTCGGCACCCGCCTGCTGACCAAGAAAACCTCGGGGGTCAGCGACTTCCCTGATCTCAAGGGCAAGAACGTGGTGACCACCGCCGGCACCACCTCCGAGCGCCTGCTGAAGATCATGAATGCCGAGAAGCAGATGGGCATGAACATCATCTCGGCCAAGGACCATGGCGAGTCCTTCCTGATGCTCGAATCCGGCCGCGCCCTGGCCTTCATGATGGACGACGCCCTGCTCTACGGCGAAATGGCCAAGGCCAAACAGCCGGCTGACTGGGTGGTGGTCGGCGAGCCGCAGTCCTTTGAGATTTACGGCTGCATGATGCGCAAAGGTGACGAAGGCTTTAAGCAGGTGGTCGACAAGGCCATCAGCGCCACCTTTGCCTCCGGTGAAGTCAACGCCATCTATGACAAGTGGTTCATGCAACCAATCCCGCCGAAGAACCTCAACCTCAACTTCCCCATGAGCGATGAACTGAAAAAGCTGATCGCCAACCCCACCGACAAGTCTGCCGAGCAGATCTGACGGTACGCCTGCCGCCGCTTCACAAGAGCGGCGGTAGACGGGGAACCCCGGAAGCACCCGTCTTCCACCTTCCATCTGACTGGATCGAGGCACGTTCGCCACCCGCGAACGGGGCAGGCAAACACCTGCCCGGCCTCCTCCGACCCACGGCCTATTTCGCAACACCCGAGGGGCAACCCACATGAACTACAACTGGGACTGGGGCATTTTCTTCAAGCCCACCGGCATCGGCAGCGAGATCTACCTGGACTGGTTCATCACCGGCCTGGGCTGGACCATCGCCATCGCCATCGTCGGCTGGATCATCGCCCTAGCGCTGGGCTCGCTGCTCGGCGTCATGCGTACGGTGCCGAACCGCTGGATCTCCGGCATCGCCGCCACCTACGTGGAAATCTTCCGCAACGTACCGCTGCTGGTGCAGCTGTTTCTCTGGTACTTCCTGGTGCCGGACCTGCTGCCCGAGCCATTAGAAATCTGGTTCAAGCAGGATCTCAACCCTGCCACATCGGCATATTTGTCGGTTGTGGTTTGTCTTGGCTTATTTACCGCCGCACGGGTTTGCGAGCAGGTGCGCACCGGCATCCAGGCGCTGCCCAAAGGCCAGACGGCCGCTGCTTATGCCATGGGTTTCAAACTGCCGCAAATCTACAGCAACGTACTGCTGCCGCAGGCTTACCGGATCATCATCCCTCCACTCACCAGCGAGTTTCTGAACATCTTCAAGAACTCATCGGTGGCTTCGCTAATCGGCCTGATGGAGTTGCTGGCGCAGACCAAACAGACCGCTGAGTTCAGCGCCAACCTGTTCGAAGCCTTCACCCTGGCCACGCTGATCTACTTCACCCTGAACATGAGCCTGATGCTGCTGATGCGCCTGATTGAGAAGAAAGTCGCGGTGCCCGGCCTGATCGCTATGGGAGGTAAATGATGGATTTCAGTGCAATCGTTCCGGCCCTGCCAGGCCTGTGGGATGGCATGGCCATGACCCTCCAGCTGATGGTCATGGGCATCATTGGCGGCGTGGTCCTGGGCACCGTGCTGGCGCTCATGCGCCTGTCACATAACAAGCTGCTGGCGAATATCGCCGCCGCCTACGTCAACTATTTCCGCTCGATCCCGCTGCTGCTGGTGATCACCTGGTTCTACTTTGCGGTGCCGTTCATCCTGCGCTGGATCACCGGCGAAGACACCCCAATCGGTGCCTTCACCTCTTGCCTGGTGGCCTTTGTAATGTTCGAAGCGGCGTACTTCTGTGAGATCGTCCGCGCCGGCATTCAGGCCATCCCCCGTGGCCAGATGGGCGCCGCCCAGGCGCTGGGGATGAACTATGGGCAGACCATGCGCCTGATCATCCTGCCGCAGGCGTTCCGCAAGATGACCCCGCTGCTGCTGCAGCAGAGCATCATCCTGTTTCAGGACACCTCGCTGGTCTACACCGTCGGCCTGATGGACTTCCTCAACGCCGCCCGCTCGCGTGGCGACATCATCGGCCAGCCCCATGAATTCCTGATCTTCGCCGGCCTGGTGTACTTCCTCATCAGCTTCTCCGCCTCGTTGCTGGTCAAGCATCTGCAAAAAAGGTTAGCCGTATGATTTCCATCAAAAACGTCAACAAGTGGTACGGAAACTTCCAGGTGCTGACCGACTGCACCACCGAAGTGAAGAAAGGCGAAGTGGTGGTGGTGTGCGGGCCGTCCGGTTCCGGCAAATCCACCCTGATCAAGTGCGTCAACGCCCTGGAACCGTTCCAGAAGGGTGACATTGTGGTCGATGGCACCTCGATTGCCGACCCGAAGACCAACCTGCCCCAGCTGCGTTCGCGGGTCGGCATGGTGTTCCAGCACTTCGAACTGTTCCCGCACCTCTCCATCACCGAGAACCTGACCATCGCGCAGATCAAGGTGCTCGGCCGCAGCAAGGCCGAGGCCACCGAGAAAGGCCTCAAGCTGCTGGAACGTGTCGGCCTGTCGGCGCATGCGCACAAGCATCCTGGCCAGCTTTCCGGCGGCCAGCAGCAGCGCGTGGCGATTGCCCGTGCGCTGGCCATGGACCCGGTGGTGATGCTGTTTGACGAACCGACCTCGGCCCTCGACCCGGAGATGGTCAACGAGGTGCTGGATGTGATGGTGCAACTGGCACAGGAAGGCATGACCATGATGTGCGTGACCCACGAGATGGGCTTTGCGCGCAAGGTGGCCGACCGGGTGATATTCATGGACGCCGGGCAGATCGTCGAAGACTGCGCCAAGGAAGAATTCTTCGGTGACGTCAGCCAGCGCTCCGAGCGCGCCCAGCAGTTCCTGGCGAAGATTCTCCAGCACTAACCCCAAAGGTGGGACCAGGCCGCTGAGCGCTTGTGGGAGGCGCTTCAGCGGCGATTGGCCAGGCAAGGTTGCAACAGCATCGCGGCTACGACTGCATGGATGCAGGAGTTAGAGCGAAGCAGGATGCCAGAGCCGAAAGCCCCTCCCACGGATTACGCGCGCCCACAACTACCCAGCCAAGGAGGACTGTGATGCAATGCCCCACCGCCTCTCTTTGCGCCGTGCCGCCAGCCCTGACCGTGAAACCGCGCCTCGCTCGCCTTCTGCTGCTGATCCTGTTGCTGCTCCTGCTGGTGCTCGGCTGCGGTTATGCCGGCTATCACCTCAGCGAACGCAGCGGCATCCGTGACCTCGCTGAAGGGGGTGAACGCCAGCTGGAACTCAACGCCCGCGCGGTAGAAAGCGAGATCACCAAGTACACCTACCTGCCCAGCCTGCTGGAGCTGGAGTACAACGTCGGCCGCCTGCTGCAAACGCCCACCACCTACCGCCGGGGACTGGTCAACGATTACCTCGAAGGCCTCAACCAGCGCAGTGGCAGCCTGGCCATCTACGTGCTGGACCGCAGCGGCCGGGTGCTGGCCACCAGTAACTGGCGCGAGCCGAGTAGCTTTCTCGGCGAAGACCTGTCGTTTCGCGCCTATTTCCAGGACGCCATCCAGGGCAAACCCGGACGCTTCTACGGCATCGGCAGCACCACCGGCGAGCCCGGCTACTACCTGGCCCACGGTCTGAAAAGCGGCGAGCGGATCATCGGCGTGGCAGTGGTCAAAGTGCGCCTGGACAGCTTGGAACAACGCTGGCAGCGCGCCCGTCTGCAGGCGTATGTCAGTGACGAGAACGGCATCATCATCCTCTCCAGCAACCCCAGCCGGCGCCTCAAGGCCGTGCATCCGCTGGGCCCGAACACCCGCGAGCGGCTGGCGCGCAGCCTGCAGTACCACTGGTGGGCATTGGAAGAACTGCAACCGCTGGCCCGCCGCACCCTCGGCGACGGCTTGGAGCAAGTCAGCTTCGCCGCCGACCAGGACGGCGAGGTAGACGCTGGGCCGATCACCTACCTGGCGCAGACTCGGCCGCTGGACGACACCCCCTGGCACCTGACCCTGCTCACCCCACTGCAAGACCAACGCCGCGCCGCCCTCAGCCACGCCATGCTGGCGGCCGTGGCCTGCGCCCTGCTGATCTTCTTGGGCCTGGCGCTGAACCAGCGGCGCAAGGTGATCGCCACCCGCCTGGCCGCCCGTGAAGCACTGGAGCAAGCCAACAACGAACTGGAACGCAAGATCGCCGAACGCACTGCCGATCTGCAGGCCAGCAACCAGCGCCTGCAGGCCGAAGTGCGCGAACGCAAGCAAGCGGAAACCACCTTGCGCCAAGCCCAAGACGAACTGGTGCAGGCCGGTAAGCTGGCAGTGATCGGGCAGATGTCCACCAGCATCGCCCACGAACTGAATCAGCCGCTGGCGGCGCTGCGCACCCTGTCCGGCAATACCGTACGTTTCCTCCAGCGCGGTGCCCTTGATGTAGCCAGCAGCAACCTTAAAACCATCTGCGAACTGGTCGACCGCATGGGCAAGATCACCGCCAGCCTGCGCGCCTTTGCCCGCCGCAGTGGCGACCAGGGCGAGGCGAGCCTGGAGCAGGCGGTGGACGCCGCCCTGCTGCTGTTGCAGAACCACCCCGGCTATGCCGCCGTGCAACTGCACCGTGACTATGCCCACGGTCCGGCCGATGTGCGCCTGGCCATTGAACAGACGCGCCTGGAACAGATTCTGGTCAACCTGATCGCCAACGCCCTCGACGCCATGAGCGAGCAAACCGAGCGCCAGCTCTGGCTGACCGGCCACGATGACGGCGAACGCTACCGCCTGAGCGTGCGCGACAACGGCCCGGGGATCGCCGCCGATGTACGCGTGCACCTGTTCGAGCCGTTCTTCACCACCAAACCCGGCGAGAAAGGCCTGGGCCTGGGCCTAACCCTTTCTGCCAGCCTGGCTGCCGCCGCCGCCGGCAGCCTGACCGTGCAACACCCGGACAGCGGCGGTACGGCCTTCGAGCTGAACCTGGCCAAAGTCACCGCCCACCAGGAGACCCCAGGCCATGAGTGAACCACTGAGCGTTCTGATCGTCGAAGACGACCCCCACGTATTGCTTGGTTGCCAGCAGGCACTGGCCCTGGAAGACATTCCCAGCGTCGGCGTGGGCAGCGCCGAAGAAGCCCTGCAACGCATCAACGCGGACTTTGCCGGCATCGTCATCAGCGATATCCGCCTGCCCGGCATCGACGGCCTGCAACTGCTCAGCCGTCTCAAACAGCGCGACCCCAGCCTGCCGGTGGTGCTGATCACCGGTCATGGAGACATCGAGATGGCGGTCAATGCCATGCGTGACGGCGCTTACGACTTTATGGAGAAACCCTTCTCCCCCGAGCGCCTGGTGGATGTTGTGCGCCGCGCCCTGGAACAACGCAGCCTGGCCCGCGAAGTAACGGCCCTGCGCCGCCAGCTGGCGGGCCGCCAGGCCTTGGAGCAGCGCCTGATCGGCCGCTCGCCAGCGATGCAGCAACTGCGTGAGCTGATCGCCAACGTTGCCGATACCGGGGCCAACGTGCTGATCGAAGGTGAAACCGGCACCGGCAAGGAGCTGGTGGCGCGCTGCCTGCACGACTTCAGCCGACGCCAGGCCAAGCCGTTTGTCGCGCTCAACTGTGGCGGCCTGCCGGAAAACCTGTTCGAGAGCGAAATCTTCGGCCACGAGGCCCACGCCTTCACTGGCGCGGGCAAGCGGCGCATCGGCAAGATCGAACACGCCAACGGCGGCACGCTGTTTCTCGACGAAGTCGAGAGCATGCCGCTGAACCTGCAGATCAAATTGCTGCGGGTGTTGCAGGAGCACAGCCTGGAACGCCTCGGCTCGAACCAGAGCGTGGCAGTGGATTGCCGGATAATCGCCGCGACCAAAGCCGACCTGGAACAGCAAGGCAAGGCCGGGCAGTTTCGCAGCGACCTTTACTACCGGCTCAACGTGGTGACCCTGGCACTGCCACCATTGCGCGAACGGCGTGAGGACATCGCCCTGCTGTTCGAGCATTTCCTCCAACTGGCTGCGCTACGCTTCGACCGCATCGCACCGTCACTCGACCGCCAGACCCTGAGCCGCCTGATGAGCCACGACTGGCCGGGCAATGTGCGCGAACTGCGTAACGTCGCCGAGCGTTTCGCCCTTGGCCTGCCAGTATTCAAGGGCAGCGAACTGGGTAGCGAGACCAGCCCGAACTTCGCCGAAACGGTGGAGGCCTTCGAACGCAGCCTTCTCAGCGATACCCTGGGCCGCCACGCCGGCAACCTCAGCCAGGCCGCCCAAGCCTTGGGCATGGCCAAGACCACACTGTTCGATAAAGTAAAGAAGTACGGCCTGTAGCCACAGCCCCACCCCACGCCTAAGAACCTGTTTACGGTCTTGCGAGCTAGAGTCCTGCAAGGCGCTACGTTAGTAACAGCCTCCGGCTGGTCAAAGCGGCGAGGACGCGGACTGGGCTCGCACGCGAGTTTACGAGCTGTAAATGAGCATGACTCGTTCTACTCGCCCTGCGGGTTGCGCTAAAGCGCGTTAGCCGCAAGCGGCTTCCGACCGGGCTGGCGCACCAGCCTGTTTTTAACGCAGCAGGGCCGACGCGCAGCTGATCGTACAGAGGTTCTAAGCCGCTCCGGTGCCGGCTTCCAGCTTGCGCCAAAGCAACCTTACCGCTGCCTTGCGCACCAAGGCGCAGCGGTACAGGCGAATCTCCAACGGCACCCGCCACTGCGCGTCACCGCACACCACCAACTCGCCGCGGGCCAGTTCGCCGGTCACGCTCAAGCGCGGCACCCAGGCCACGCCCATACCTTGCAGGGCCATGCTTTTCAGGCTGTCGGCCATCGCCGTTTCATACACCGTGGTTGAACGCAGCGCGCGCTGACGCAGCAGCAGATTGACCGAGCGCCCGAGAAAAGCCCCGGCGCTGTAGGCCAGCAACGGCACACTCTGGCCGTTGGACAGATCAAATAGCGGTGCACCGTCCTCGCCCACGGCACACACCGGGAGCATTTCGGTGCGGCCCAGATGCAGCGAGGGGAAGATCTCCGGGTCCATCTGCAGGGCAGCGTCCGGATCGTAGTAGGCGAGGATCAGGTCGCACGCACCTTCACGCAGCACATGCACCGCCTCCCCCACGTTAGTCGCCACCAATCGCGTGTTCAGCGGCAAGCCCTCGCGGCGTAGGCGGGCGATCCATGCTGGGAAGAAACCCAAGGTCAGCGAATGCGCAGCGGCAATCTGTAACACCTCGCCCTGCTGGCCTTCAAGGTTGTGCAGATGGCGCACCACCTCGCCCAGCTGCTCGACCATGCTGCGTGCCGTGACCAGAAACAACTGGCCAGATTCGGTCAATTCAATGGGCGTGCACGCGCGGTTGACCAGCGTCAGCCCGAGCATGTTCTCCAGGCTGCGAATCCGCCGACTAAACGCCGGCTGCGTGACAAAGCGCTTTTGCGCCGCCTGAGAGAAACTGCGGGTGGCGGCCAGGGTGACAAAGTCTTCCAGCCATTTGCTTTCGAGGTTCATCTCTTCTCCGTAAAGCCGATATCGAGGCAAGGCACTGTGGGAGGCGCTTCAGCGGCGACGGTCGCGGCTAAAGCTCCTCCCACAGGTACGTCGTACGCTCTGGTCAAGCGGCACGTCACACCCACGTTATGCCGATTATGCATGACCCAGCGTTTAACAGCATTGGCCTTAATCCGCCTGAAACCCCTAATCTACGGCGCATCGCGGCCTTTGCCGTATTTCCTGAGATGACCTTGATCATGTCCGCTGCTGCATCCACTCGCCTTGAAAAAGACCTGCTTGGCACCCTCGACGTTCCTGCTGACGCCTATTACGGCATCCAGACCCTGCGCGCCGTGCAGAACTTCCGCCTGTCCGGCGTGACGCTGTCGCATTACCCAAAACTGGTCATCGCCCTGGCCATGGTCAAGCAGGCCGCCGCCGACGCTAACCGCGAGCTGGGTCACCTCTCCGCCGCCAAGCACACAGCGATCAGCACCGCCTGTGCGCGCATTATTCAGGGTGAGTTTCACGAGCAGTTCGTGGTCGACATGATTCAGGGTGGCGCGGGCACTTCGACCAACATGAACGCCAACGAAGTCATCGCCAACATCGCGCTCGAGGCCATGGGCTTCGAAAAAGGTGACTACAAGCAGCTGCACCCGAACAATGACGTGAACATGGCGCAGTCGACCAACGACGCCTACCCAACCGCCATTCGCCTGGGCCTGCTGCTCGGTCATGAAAGCCTGCTGAGCGCATTGGATAAGCTGATCCAGTCGCTGTCGAAAAAGCATCTGGAGTTCAGCCACGTCCTGAAGATGGGCCGCACCCAGCTGCAAGACGCCGTGCCGATGACCCTTGGTCAGGAATTCCGCGCCTTCGCCACCACCCTCGGCGAAGACCTGCAGCACCTAAAACGCTTTGCCCCGACTCTGCTCACCGAAGTGAACTTGGGCGGCACCGCGATTGGCACCGGGATCAACGCCGACCCGCAGTACCAACTGCTGGCGGTCAAGCGCTTGGCGATTATCAGCGGCCACCCGCTTACGCCAGCCGCCGATTTGATCGAAGCCACCTCGGACATGGGCGCCTTTGTGCTGTTCTCCGGCATGCTCAAACGCACCGCGGTCAAACTGTCGAAGATGTGCAACGACCTGCGCCTACTCTCCAGCGGCCCGCGCACCGGCATCAACGAAATCAACCTGCCCGCGCGCCAGCCCGGCAGTTCGATCATGCCCGGCAAGGTCAACCCGGTGATCCCGGAAGCGGTCAACCAGGTAGCCTTCGAAGTGATCGGCAACGATCTGGCGCTGACCATGGCCGCTGAAGGTGGCCAACTGCAGCTCAACGTGATGGAGCCGCTGATCGCCTACAAGATCTTCGACTCGATCCGCCTGCTGACCCGCGCCATGGATATGCTGCGCGAACTGTGCATCGACGGCATCACCGCCAACGAAGCGCGCTGCCGTGAACTGATGGAAAACTCCATCGGCCTGATCACCGCGCTTAACCCTTACATCGGCTACGAGAACGCCACGCGCATCGCCAAAGTAGCGTTGGACAGCGGCCGTGGCGTGCTGGAGTTGGTGCGCGAAGAAAAGCTACTGGACGACGCCACCCTGGCTGACATCCTGCGCCCCGAAAACATGATCGCCCCGCGCTTGGCACCCCTGCTAAGCCACTGACATAGCCTGCTGTAACGGAGGATGTCCCCCCTCCGCTTCCCAGGGATGGCTTCGGCCATCCCTTTTTTGTGGGCGCATATGCCGTGCGCCATCACTTCTCAGCGCTGCACACAGGTCTTACAACGGACCGCGACTCAACCTAGCATGGCGCATCAGCTCAGGAGCCCGCCCATGTACACGCCCGCCGCCTTTCGCCAGGACGACCTCGCCACACTGCACCAGCAGATGCTCGCCACGCGCCTGCCGACGCTGGTCAGCCATGGTGCGCAGGGTTTGCTCGCCAGCCATTTGCCGTTGCTACTGGACGCAGACGAAGGGCCCTATGGCACGCTGTACGGCCACTTCGCCAAGGCCAACCCGCAGTGGCGCGATTTGGCTGACGGCAGCCCGGCGCTGGTGATCTTACAGGGCGCGGAAGCCTATATCAGCCCGTCTTGGTACGCCGCCAAGGCCGAGCACGGCAAGGTGGTGCCGACCTGGAATTACATCAGCGTGCAGGCCCATGGCCGCGCCGAGGTGTTTGAGGACGCCGAGCGCCTGCTGAATCTGGTCAGCCGCCTCAGCGATCAGCACGAAGCCGAGCGCCCGCGGCCTTGGGCGGTGAGCGATGCGCCGCGCGAGTACATCGACAGCATGCTGCGCGCTATCGTCGGCTTCGCCTTGCCCATCGAACGCCTGGAGGGTAAATGGAAGCTCGGACAGAACCGCAGCCAGGCTGACCAAACGGGCATGCGCGAAGGTCTGCTCGCCAGCCCAGACCCACGCGACCGCGAATTGGCCGCGCAGATCAACCGCTCAACCATGCCCAAGGAAGCGCCATGACCCCGTCGACCTTGCTCGATTGGCAACCCGCAGCAACCCCGCCCCGCACTGCCTTAAATGGCCACTATGTGTGCCTTGAACCGCTTGACTCGGCGCGCCATAGCGACGAGCTGTGGCAGGCGCTGCAAGGCCCGGACAGCGACCCGGCGCTCTGGGATTACCTGCCCTACGGCCCGTTCAACGAACGCGCGGCCTTCGATGCGTGGTTAAGCAGCCATGCCGCCAGTGACGACCCGCTGTTCTTTAGCGTGATTGACCTGCGCCAGCAGCGCGCCGTCGGCCTGCTCAGCCTGATGCGCATCGTCCCCGCGGACGGCTGCATCGAGATCGGCCATGTGATCTTCGGTGCCCCCATGCAGCGCAGCCCGGCATCGACCGAGGCGGTGTACCTGCTGGCCAAGCTAGCGTTTGCCACGCTGGGTTACCGTCGTCTGGAATGGAAGTGCGACGCGGCCAACGCCCGCTCCATGCACGCGGCCAAACGCCTGGGCTTTAGTTACGAGGGCTTGTTTCGTCAGCACATGGTGCGCAAAGGGCGTAATCGCGACACCGCTTGGTATTCGATCATCGACCGCGAATGGCCTGCCCTGGCCATCGGCTTTGAGCGCTGGCTGGCGGCGGATAACTTCGACGCCTGTGCACAACAGAAACAGCGCCTAGAAGATATTATGAGGAAATAAAGAGTAGGTTGGCGTTGAGCGCAGCGAAGCCCAACGCTGCACCCGGCCTCGACGCGTACGCGGCTTGGGCCACCCGCATCATGCGATCAACCGCTTATTCGATCTCAAACAAACCATGACGAATCTGCGCGCCGGCCAGGCGCTGGCGGATATCGGCGTCGATGCGCGGGTCGTCTGGGCTGTAGAGCATCACTTGGCGGTAGGCGTTGACCCGGTTGATCTCGGTGCCTAGGTATTCCCAGACCACACGGGTGCACGCCGGGGTGCGCAGGTCGCCGCTGGACACACCGGTCTTCAGGCCGTTCAAGCGGGTGATGCGACTCTTGTAGCTGGGAATCAGGATGGTTTGGCTCATTTCGTTGCCGGTCAGCGACTCGTAGTCGATGAGAAACAGCCGGTCTTGCAGGTAGAACGCCGCGCCTAGGTAGCGACAGCGCACCCAGTCTTCGGCCTTGCCACTGTCGGCGCGCGACGGTTCCTGACGCTCCTGGCGTTCAAAAAGAAAGCTGCCGCGCTCCTCACGCAGGTGCACCAGCGACAACAGAATCTGCCCCGGCACCGACATGCAGTTGGCGTACTCGAAGTAATAACCGCAGTAACGCGACAGGCTACTGGAGTGCTCGCCCAGCGGTTGAAACAACTCCAACAGCGGATCGCTTGGCAGGCGGGTGTCATGGCTGCCGATGCGCGCACCAATCAGGTCGGCAAACTGCTCGGCCGGCAGGTTCAGTTCATAAGCCTCGACACCAAAAAAATCGCAAATGCGCTTGAGGTTGAAGGCCGTCGGTCGGCTCTGCCCGCTGAGGTACTTATTGAACTGGGCGCGATTGATGGTGAGTTTGCGGCAAACCTCGGCAATTGACCGGTAATGGCTGCACAACAGCTTTAGATTGGGCCCTAGATGGTCAGGCATGGCAGATTCCTGGTGATGCGAGCGACGCAATTTTAGCATCAACTCGCGCCAAGTCGACGCCACCCGCGAAATTGCATGGACAGCGCGTCTGCTCAACCATTCGGGTCCCACGCATATTCCCTTCTCAAAACAACAAGAGAGACCTCACTGCCATGCTCGATATTCTTAACGACCTGCTCTGGAGCAAGGTCCTCATCGTTGCCCTCGTCGGCCTCGGGCTGTACTTCTCGATTCGCTCGCGTTTTGTCCAATTCCGTTACTTCGGCGACATGTTCCGCATCTTCGCTGAAGCATTCGAGCGTCAACCCGGCCAGCTCAGTTCGTTCCAGGCACTGATGCTCTCAGTAGCCGGGCGTGTGGGTGCAGGTAATATCGCCGGTGTGGCGGTCGCCATCATGCTCGGTGGCCCCGGTGCGATCTTTTGGATGTGGGTTGTGGCGCTGCTGGGTATGGCTACCAGCTATTTCGAATGCTCCCTGGCGCAGCTGTACAAGCGCCGCCAGGCAGATGGCACTTACCGGGGCGGCCCCGCTTTTTACATCTTGCACGGCCTGGGTCAGCGCTGGATGGCAGTTACCTTCTCGATCCTGCTGTTGGTGACTTTCGGTTTTGGCTTCAACGCTGTTCAGTCCTACACCGTCGCCACCTCATTGCATGACACCTTCGGGTTACCGACTTATGTCAGCGGCTTGGCACTGGTGGCCATAATCGGCTTGATCATTTTTGGCGGCATCAAGCGCATTGCCAGCATGGCTGACGTGCTGGTACCGATCATGGCGTTCTCCTACATCGGCATGGCGCTGGTTGTGCTGGGCATGAACATTACCGAAGTGCCGGAAACCCTGTCCCTGATCGTACGCAGTGCCTTTGGTCTTGAGCCAGCGTTCGCCGGCGGTATCGGTGCGGCCATTATGATGGGCGTGAAGCGCGGCCTGTTCTCCAACGAAGCGGGCCTGGGCAGTGCGCCCAACGTCGCGGCAGTGGCTGAAGTCAAACACCCGGCCGCACAAGGTATCGTGCAGTCGCTGAGCGTGTTCATCGACACCATTTTGGTGTGCACCAGCACCGCACTGATCATCCTGCTCTCGGGCGTTTACCAGCCGGGTAGTGAAATGGCAGGCGTTGTCCTGACCCAAACAGCCCTGGCCGCCGAAGTGGGTGAATGGGGTCGGGTGTTCGTCAGCATGGCGCTACTGCTCTTCGTCTTCACCACGCTGGTTTACAACTATTACCTGGGTGAGAACGCCCTGAGCTTCTTCAGCAAGAAGAACTGGTTGTTACAAGCGTACCGTGTGATGGTGATTGCATTGGTGCTGTGGGGTTCTATGCAGGACCTGTCGACTGTATTCGGCTTTGCCGATGTGACCATGGGCTTGCTGGCCTTGGTCAACCTGACGGCGATGTTCCTGCTGTTCAAAACGGGCCTGCGCCTGATGCGCGACTACGACAGCCAGATCAAAGCCGGTGTAGAGTCGCCTGTATTTGACGCGAAGAACTTCGCAGACCTGGACCTCGACGCTGCGACGGTTAATGCCGCAGAGGCAAGCAACGTGGCACACCAGCGCTAAGCGTTTGAAAAGATGTTAAAAAACAGGGGGCTTGGCCCCCTGTTTGCTTATAAGAACAATAGAAATCACGGAGACCCCACGATGGGTTGCAAACAACTTCTGGTGCTCTACACCGGTGGCACCATCGGCATGCAGATGAGTACAGCTGGCCTGGCCCCGGCGTCTGGTTTTGAAGCGCGTATGCGCACGCAACAAGCCCTGCAAGACCAACCCCTGCCACAGTGGCAATTCCGCGAGCTGTTGCCGCCGATTGATAGCGCCAATATGCAGCAGCGCAACTGGCTGGCGATGGGCGCGGCCATTCGCGCCGGGGTTGAACAAGACGGCTGCGATGGCGTACTGCTGTTGCACGGCACCGACACCCTGGCCTACAGCGCCGCCGCGTTGAGCTTTTTGCTGTTGGGCTTGCCGGTGCCGGTTGTGCTCAGCGGCTCGATGCTGCCAGCCGGTGCAGAAGGCAGCGATGCCTGGGGCAACCTGTTCGGCGCGATGAGCGCATTGCATGACGGCATCGCGCCGGGCGTGCACCTGTATTTCAACGGTGCGCTGCTGCACGGGGCGCGGGTCAGCAAGCTGCGCAGCGATGCCTTTGATGCCTTCCACGTGCTGCCGCGCCTGCGTCAAAGCCCGCGTGCCGAGCACATTCCGGCCAGCATCGACTTTCGCCAGCCGCGTCAGCCGGTCAACCTGGCGGTGCTGCCGTTCTACCCCGGCATTCAGGCGAGCCACCTACGCGCGCTGCTCAACAGCGGCGTGCAGGGCTTGGTGCTGGAATGCTACGGCAGCGGCACTGGCCCGGCCGATGACGCCGAACTACTCGGCGAACTCAAGGCCGCGCATGAACGCGGTGTGGTCCTGGCAGCCATCAGCCAATGCCCGCACGGCCATGTGGAATTTGGTGTGTATGCGGCAGGCAGCCAAATGGCCAGCGCCGGGCTTATCTCCGCTGGCGGCATGACCCGTGAAGCGGCGCTGGGCAAGCTGTTCGCCCTGCTCGGTGCGGGCCTATCGCCCACCGACGTGGCACACTGGTTTGCCATTGACCTGTGTGGTGAGCGCGCGGATTGAAGGATGCGGGCTTGCAGCTAGGCTGCAAGAGCCGCTGTCCGATCTAAAGGCTTTGCCCCAGTAAGGAGTGACCCGCATGACCGTTCGCATTCCCGTTGAAATCCGCCCGGTGAGCAGTGCCGACCATGCCGCCTGGTTGCCGCTGTGGCAGGGCTACCAGCGCTTCTACATGACCGAGATTGCCGCTGCGACCAGCGACCTGACCTGGCAGCGCTTCCTTGACCCGGCCGAACCACTGCACGCCGCCCTCGCCTGGCATGAAGGCCAAGCCATCGGCCTGGTGCACTGGATTTACCACCGCTCGACCTGGACGCCCGGCGACTACTGCTACCTGCAAGACTTGTTCATCGCCAAAAACATCCGCAGCAGCGGCGCAGGTCGCCAACTCATCGAGCATGTGTATCAGCAGGCCAAAGCCCAGGGCTGCTCACGCACCTACTGGCTGACCCACGAGAGCAACAGCCGCGCCATGCTGCTGTATGAACGCATCGCCGAGCGCTCGGGGTTTATTCAGTACCGTAAAGTCTTCTAAGCCCGACCGCCTTGCTGCCACCGCCTCAGGCGGTTATCGTCACGTCCATGCCCGGCCACTTGCGCCGGTGCACACCTGGATCAGCAGACAGGGTGAACACTGAGCTGGCTAACCTGAACCTAACTTCAGAGGAGCCAACTCAATGGCTGCTACGCGTATCTGGATCCAAAACCCCCTCGCCATCTTCACTGCCAACAACCTCGACGCTGCCGGCGGATTGGTGATTGAGGGCGGTGTGATCGTCGAACTGCTCAAGGCCGGCCAACAGCCATCGCAACCCTGCGAGCGGTGCTTTGATGCGCGCGAGCATGTGGTGTTGCCGGGGCTGATCAACACCCACCACCACTTCTACCAAACCCTCACACGCGCCTGGGCCCCGGTGGTCAACCAGCCGTTGTTCCCCTGGCTGCAAACGCTCTACCCGGTGTGGGCGCGCCTGACGCCCGAGAAGCTCGCCCTGGCCAGCAAAGTGGCACTAGCCGAGTTGCTGCTGTCCGGCTGCAGCACGGCGGCGGATCATCACTACCTGTTCCCCGGCGGGCTGGAAAACGCCATCGATGTGCAGGTTGAAGCCGTGCGCGAGCTGGGCATGCGCGCCATGCTCACGCGCGGCTCCATGAGCCTGGGCCAAGCCGAGGGCGGCCTACCGCCGCAGCACACCGTGCAGCAAGGCGAGGTGATTCTGGCTGACAGCCAGCGGCTGATCCAGACCTATCACCAGCGCGGCGATGGCGCGCAAATCCAGATCGCTTTAGCGCCCTGCTCACCCTTCTCGGTGACCCAGGAGATCATGCGTCAAAGCGCCGAACTGGCCGAGGAACTGGACGTGCGCCTGCACACCCACCTGGCGGAAACCCTCGACGAAGAAGCCTTCTGCCTGCAACGTTTTGGCTTGCGCACCGTGGACTATCTGGACAGCGTCGGCTGGCTCGGCCCGCGCACCTGGCTGGCCCACGGCATCCACTTCAACCCGGATGAAATCGAACGCCTCGGCGCGGCTGGCACCGGCATCTGCCACTGCCCCAGCTCGAACATGCGCTTGGCCTCCGGTATTTGCCCAACGCTTGATTTAGCCGCAGCCGGCGCGCCGATCGGCCTCGGAGTGGATGGTTCGGCCTCCAATGACGGCTCCAACATGATCCTCGAAGCGCGTCAGGCGCTGTACTTGCAGCGCCTACGCTACGGTGCCGAGCACATCACCCCGGAATTGGTATTGGGTTGGGCCAGCAAGGGTTCCGCCGCGCTGCTGGGCCGCACCGACATTGGCGAGTTGGCGGTGGGCAAGCAGGCTGATTTGGCGATGTTCAAGCTCGATGAGCTGCGCTTCTCCGGCAGTCACGATCCGATCTCAGCCTTACTGCTGTGCGGTGCCGACAAAGCAGACCGCATGATGATCGGTGGCCAATGGCGGGTGATCGACGGGCAAATCGAAGGCCTCGACGTGGCCCAGCTGATCGCCGATCACCGCCAAGCGGCCAAGGAACTGATCGCGGGGTAATGCATTCACACTGTAGGTGCGGGCAGTTAAAACACCGACCAGCCGATCCGCTCGCTCAGCAACTCCAGCGCCTTGATTCCGGCCAGGGAGTTGCCAGCGGCGTTGAGTTCCGGCGACCACACGCACACGCTGAACTGCCCCGGCACCACGGCAATAATCCCGCCGCCTACACCGCTTTTACCCGGCAGGCCGACGCGGTAGGCGAAGTTGCCCGCCTCGTAGTACAGGCCGCTGGTGGCCATGATCGCGTTGACTTGCTTGCTCTGCCGCGCGCTCAAGATCTGCTGGCCGCTGTGCTTGCAGAAGCCGTCGTTGGCCAGAAAGCAGAACGCCCGCGCCAAATCGGTGCAACTCATGCGCAACGCGCAGTAGCTGAAGTAGCTGCGCAGCACCGCTTCCACATCGTTATGAAAATTGCCGAACGACTGCATCAGGTAAGCCGCCGCCGCGTTGCGCGCGCGGTGCTGGTATTCCGACTCCGCCACGCGCCGGTCCACCACGATCTCGGGGTTGCCAGCCAGGCGTCGGACAAAATCGCGCATCGACAACACCGGCGCGGCAAAGCGTGACTGGTTGATGTCGCAGATCACCAGTGCGCCGGCATTGATAAACGGATTGCGCGGTTTGCCACGCTCGAATTCCAACTGCACCAGCGAGTTGAATGGTTGGCCAGACGGCTCATGCCCGAGGCGCTGCCAGATGTCTTCACCGGAATGCTCGATGGCCTGCACCAGGCTGAACACCTTGGAAATGCTCTGCACAGAGAACGGCGTGTGCGCATCACCGGCGCAGTAAAGCTCGCCATCGTTGCTGTACACAGCAATGCCCAGCTGGTTGGCCGATACATCGGCCAACGCGGGGATGTAATCAGCCACCTTGCCCTGACCGATCAGCGGGCGGACTTCATCGAGGATTTCATTCAACAACGCTTGCATGTTCAGGCTCACCCCTAGGCCCGAGCGCGCCTCGGACAGTGGCAAATAGACGCTTGCCCGGCGGTGCTGATCACACCTCAACACCAGAGAATGAACCGCCGCAACCTAGAGTGGATAACGCTCTTTCATCCACCGGGATTCAACCGCGCACGGTGGACGGGTGAAGCGACGTCCACCCTACCGAACTCACGCCATACAACCTGCGCAATGCACAGCAGCGTAGGCCGGATGACGCTCTTCTCATCCACCGTGATCGAGCGCCGGTCAGAACTTCTCTGGCCGCAACACTTCGACCTGCGACAGGTAGCAGACCATAGCGAAGTTAGCGTAGTAGCGCGCTTGCAGGTGATTGGCGATGCGGTCGGCAATGTCGCGGGTGCAGATGATTTCGACACGGATGTTGCCTTCGGTATCCCAACCGGCGCTGCGCACGCCGCGTCCACCACGGCCTCGAGCGTCAGAGATGGTCCATCCCGGCGCGCCGAGTTGTTGCAAGTCGACCACCAGTTTCTTCTCCAGCGCGGCCTCGCAGATCACCGTCAGCAGAGTGCGGATATGTGCATCCATTTCAGAGTCCCCAGGCGATCAGTTGCTCGGCCAGCAGCAGGTAGAGTGGTATGCCGATTAAGATGTTGAAGGGGAAGGTGATCCCCAGTGACGCTGTCAGTGACAGCGAAGGGTTGGCCTGCGGCAAGGCCAAACGCATGGCCGCTGGCACCGCGATGTAGGACGCCGATGCGGCCAGTGTGGCCAACACCGCTGTGCCGCCCAGGCTCAGGTCCATCATGCGGCCCAGCAAGGCACCAACAAGGCCACCAAACAGCGGCATCAGCAGGGCGAAGGCCAGCAGGCGCAAGCCAAACTGTTTCAGCGCGCCCAGCTGACCGGAAGCGATCAGACCCATTTCCAGCAGGAACAGCGCCAGCACCGGTTTGAACATGCTGGTGTACAGCGGCTCCAGCGGCTTGATGCCTTCCTTGCCGGCAATCGCGCCGATCACCAGACCGCCGAGCAGCAGCATGATGCTTTTACCGAGGAAAATTTCCCGGCCCAGTTCGCCCCAATTGGTATCGCGGGCGATGCCCTTGGCCAGCAGAATGCCGACCAGAATTGCCGGGATTTCCAGAATGGCGACAAACAGCGGCATGTAGCTTTCAAACTCAATGCCCTTGGCCATCATGTAGGCCACGACCACGGCAAAGGTACCGGCGCTCACCGAACCATAATGCGCCGCCACCGCTGCGGCGTTGACACGATCAAAGCGCAGGGCGCGCAGCACGGCAAAGGCGATCAGAGGCATGGTGATGCCAAGCGCCAGCACCCACGCCGACTGCCCCAGCAGTTGCCAGCTGACCTGCTCAGCCAACTCCACGCCGCCATGCAGACCGATGGCCAACAGCAGGATGATCGACAAGGTTTCGTAAAGTGCTGGCGGCAGTTTCAGTTCGCTTTTGAGCAAACCGGCTGCCAAGCCAAACACAAAAAACAGCACTACCGGATCCAGGCTCACCGCATATCCCTCAGGTTAATAATGTCTGCACCTATAGACGCTCAGCGCGTCACATCGAGCCAATAAAAGGCCACGCCCCAAACCCGGCTGTGCTGAAACCCGGTTTCTACCGTCCGCTTGGCCAAATGGCCACTCGAACGGCGCGGGGCATGACCATAAACCAGAGCCTTGCGGCTCGCCAGGGTAATTCCCCAGGTTTTGCCAGCCATCAACTGCACTTTGAGAAAGCGACGTTGATCGCTGCACTGAATAAAACGCCCCGGAAGCGGATCGAATGCCTGTTCAACCGTCCGGGGCAAAACATCCTCAACGCACGCCGCGCTGAAGAGGTATTTCGTTAACCTTCGATTTCCACCAGTACGTCACCCGGATTGACCCGGTCACCCTTCGCCACATGCACCGCTTTAACGGTGCCGGCAATCGGCGCCTGCACTTCGGTTTCCATCTTCATCGCTTCGCTGATCAACACGGCTTGGCCGGCCTTGACCGCATCACCCACCTTGACCAGCACATCAACGATGTTGCCCGGCATGCTGGTGCTGACATCGCCCGGCGCACTGGCTTGTTTGCGCTTGCCTGTGGCACCCGCAACAAAATCATTCAGCGGTTCGAACACCACTTCTTCCGGCATGCCATCGATGGACAGGTAGAAGTGGCGCTTGCCGTCGCTCTTCACGCCCACACCGGTGATGTCGACGCGGTAGCTTTCGCCGTGCACGTCCACGACAAACTCAGTGGGCACGCCTTCACCACCGGCCGGGGCCACAGCGCCAGCCTCGGGGATGGCCAACAACGCTTCAGGCTTCAAGGTGCCGGTCGCACGCTCTTCAAGGAACTTACGGCCGATGTCGGGGAACATGGCGTAGGTCAGCACGTCTTCTTCGCTGTGCGCCAGGCTGCCAATTTCTTCGCGCAGCTTGGCCATTTCCGGCTTGAGCAAATCGGCCGGGCGTACCTCGATGACTTCTTCACTGCCAATCGCCTGCTTGCGCAGTTGCTCGTTGATCTTGCCCGGAGCCAAGCCGTAGCGCCCCTGCAGGTAGAGCTTCACTTCGTTGGTGATGGTTTTGTAGCGCTCACCGGCAAGCACGTTGAACACCGCCTGAGTGCCAACAATCTGCGAGGTGGGCGTGACCAGCGGCGGAAAGCCCAGGTCTTCACGCACGCGCGGGATCTCGGCAAACACTTCGTTGATGCGGTTCAGCGCGCCCTGCTCTTTGAGCTGGTTGGCCAGGTTGGACATCATCCCGCCCGGCACCTGATTGACCTGCACGCGGGTGTCGACGGCGGTGAACTCGCTTTCGAACTGGTGATACTTCTTGCGCACCGCATGGAAGTACATGCCGATCTCTTGCAGCAGCGACAAGTCGAGGCCGGTGTCGTAGGGGCTGCCTTTTAACGCGGCAACCATGGACTCGGTGCCAGGATGGCTGGTGCCCCAGGCAAAGCTGGAAATGGCCGTGTCGATATGGTCCGCCCCAGCCTCAATCGCCTTGAGCTGGCACATCGCACCCATGCCGGCGGTGTCGTGACTGTGGATAAACACCGGCAGATCCACTTGCGCCTTCAGCGCGCCCACCAAGTTGGCCGTGTCGAATGGCGTCAGCAGCCCGGCCATGTCTTTGATGGCGATGGAGTCGATGCCCATGGCCTGCATGGCCTTGGCCTGCTGCACAAAGGCGTCGACGGTATGCACGGGGCTGGTGGTGTAGGCGATGGTGCCCTGAGCATGTTTGCCCGCCGCTTTCACCGCTTCGATAGACACACGCAGGTTACGCACATCATTCATCGCATCAAAGATGCGGAATACGTCGATGCCGTTGACCGCCGCCTTGGCCACAAAAGCACGCACCACGTCATCGCTGTAGTGCCGATAGCCGAGCAGGTTCTGCCCGCGCAGCAGCATCTGCAAACGGGTGTTGGGTAACCCGGCCTTGAGTTTGCGCAGGCGCTCCCACGGGTCTTCTTTCAAGAAGCGCACGCAGGCATCAAACGTCGCCCCGCCCCACACTTCCAGCGACCAGTAACCCACCTGATCGAGCTTGGCGCAGATCGGCAGCATGTCTTCCAGACGCATGCGCGTGGCGATGATCGACTGGTGTGCATCACGCAGAATGGTGTCGGTGACGGTGATTTTTTTCTGCAAAACGGGCTTGCTCATGTTCTCAGCTCTCCTGTAGCCCGGATGCACTCCGGGGCCGCAGATATATCCCGGATTATCTCCGGGCTACGATTCGTTAAAGCCCTGCGTGAGCGGCAATGGCGGTGGCGATGGCGATAGCCAAGTGCGACGGGTTGCGCTTGATCGAGTACTCGGTCAACTCCGGGTGCGCCTCGACAAAACTGGTGTTGAACTGGCCGCTGCGAAACTCTGCATTACGCAAAATCTCCTGGTAGTAAGGCGCCGTGGTTTTGACCCCTTGCAAGCGCATGTCGTCCAAAGCGCGCAGGCCACGATCCAGCGCCTCTTCCCAAGTCAACGCCCACACCACCAGCTTCAGGCACATCGAGTCGTAATACGGCGGGATGGTGTAGCCGGTGTAAATCGCCGTGTCGGTACGCACGCCAGGGCCGCCGGGAGCGTAGTAGCGGGTGATCTTGCCGAAGCTGGGCAGGAAGTTGTTCTTCGGGTCTTCGGCATTGATGCGGAACTGCAGAGCAAAACCCCGGTGGATGATGTCTTCCTGCTTAACCGATAACTCCAGCCCCGAAGCGATGCGAATCTGCTCGCGAACAATGTCGATGCCGGTGATTTCTTCGGTGATGGTGTGCTCCACCTGCACGCGGGTGTTCATCTCCATGAAGTACACCTCGCCTTCAGCGAGCAAAAACTCCACGGTGCCGGCGTTCTCGTAACCCACGGCCTTGGCGGCTCGCACAGCCAGATCGCCGATGTAGGCGCGCTGCTCCGGGGTCAGCTGCGGGCTGGGGGCGATTTCCACCAGCTTCTGGTTACGCCGCTGGATTGAGCAGTCGCGCTCATAAAGGTGCACGGTGTTGCCAAAGCGGTCGGCGAGAATCTGCGCTTCGATGTGCTTGGGATTGACGATGCACTTTTCCAGAAACACTTCGGCACTGCCGAAGGCCTTGGTTGCCTCGGAAATCACCCGTGGGAACGCCTGCTCCAGTTCAGCACGCGAGTTACAGCGGCGAATACCCCGGCCGCCGCCACCGCTGGTGGCCTTGAGCATCACCGGATAACCGATGCGATCGCCCTCGACCAGCGCTTCGGCAATGTCAGCCACGTTGCCTTCGGTGCCCGGCGTGACCGGCACACCGGCTTTGATCATGCTGCGCCGCGCCTCGGTCTTATCGCCCATGCGGCGAATCACTTCCGCCGACGGGCCGATGAACTTGATCCCACGCTCGGCGCAAATATCGGCCAGTTCGGCGTTTTCCGAGAGGAACCCATAACCGGGATGCAGCGCATCACAACCGGTTTCCACCGCCAAGTTGACCAGCTTGCGCGGGTTCAGGTAGCCGGCCAACGGGTCGGCACCAATGCCATGCGCCTCGTCTGCACGCTTGACGTGCAGGGCATGGCGGTCGGCATCGGAATATACGGCCACCGAGCGAATGCCCATCTCGGCGCAAGCTCGCACAATGCGTACGGCAATCTCGCCGCGATTGGCGATCAGGATTTTCTTGATCACGGGCCAGCATCCTCGATCACGTGAACAGGCAACCGGACAACCGGTCGTGGGGCGACCACCAAGGCACAGGCAGTCAGGCGCTCACGCTACGCCGCCTTAGCGATTAACCAAAATCAATAATTATTGGGTTAGCCATTAGTAAAGACTTATAGTTGCAGGCACTAATGTTCGCTAGGCAGGCCTCAACAATGCGTAAGTCATTGCTGCGTATGACATTTCGTCAGTTTCAGGTATTCCGCTCGGTGTGCAGTCACCTGTCGTACAGCCGCGCGGCTGAAGAAATGGCCCTGACCCAACCGGCCGTGAGCCTGCAGATTCGCCAGCTGGAAGAATTGATCGGCCAACCGCTGTTCGATTACGTCGGCAAAAAACTCTACCTGACCGAGGCCGCCGAACTCTTGCAACGCGCCAGTGCGGATATCTTCGGCCGTCTGGAGAGCCTCGACATGCAGCTCTCAGACCTGCAAGGCTCACTGCAGGGGCAACTGAGCCTGGCAGTGGAGTCCAGCGCCAAATACTTCGTTCCCCACCTGTTCGCCGCTTTTCGCCAGCAATACCCGGACGTTAGCTTGCAGTTGGTGGTCACCAATCATGCGCAGGTGATCAAGCGCCTGAACGCCAACCGCGACGATTTGCTGATCATGTCGCGGGTGCCGACAGACATGAACCTGGAATTTTTCCCCTTCCTGAATAACCCGATCGTCGCTGTCGCTCCGCCCGACCACCCGCTCAGTCAGCAAGGCACGCTCAGCCTGCAGGACCTCACCGCTTACCCTCTGCTGGTACGCGAACCCGGCTCCGGCACGCGCAAAGCCTGCGAGGACTACTGCCACTTAAAACGCGCACATTTTGCGCAAACGCTGGAAGTTGGCTCTATGGAAAGTCAGCGCGAAAGCGTACTCGCCGGCCTCGGCTTGGCCCTGCTACCGCGCCACGCCGTGCGCCGCGAGTTGGCTTGCGGCGCACTGCACGAGCTGCCTGTGAGTGAACTGCCACTGCTGCGCAGTTGGTGCCTGGTGCACCCACGCAGCAAGCACCTGTCACCCGTAGCCCAAGCATTTTTTGCCTTCGTGCGCGAGCAACGCAGCCTGATTAACGCCCTGGCTGAGCGCTTTGACGGGCCGATAGCATCACCCGCAGGGGTACAGACATGACTCACCATCCGCCATAAAAGCGGACAATTGTGTATATGATGATTTGGTTGGCCCACCACTCCGGTATTGCAGCGTGCCCTTACCCAAATTCAACCCTCCGAACCTTGGTATCACCCCGACTGCTTCGGAGGTGATTGCTACCCACCTGCGTGAAGCGATTATCTCCGGGCATTTCGATGAGGATGAGCCCATCCGTCAGGACGATGTCGCCAAGCTGTTTAACGTCAGCAAGATTCCCGTCCGCGAGGCACTCAAGCGTTTAGAGGCTGAGGGATTGGTGCTGTTCCAACGCAATAAGGGCGCGGTGGTCACACGTATCTCCGAACCGGAGTTGGCGCAGATGTTCGAGGTTCGCGTGCTGTTGGAGGTTCAGGCAATACGCTTGGCGGTGCCTAACATGACCGCTGCGACATTCGCGGCTGCCGAACGTATTTGCTCAGCCTTTCTTGGTGAAGAGGACGTGGGGCGCTGGTCTGAACTCAACTGGCAACTGCATGCCTGCTTGTACGAGCCAGCACAGCGCCCTTTTATGGTTAACCTGATCCGCTCCATCCACGACAAACTGGAACGCTATCTGCGCATGCAAATGAGTTTGTCTGAAGGTAAGCAACGCGCCGACCAGGAACATCGCGAAATCATCGCCGCCTGCCGCGCCGGCGATGCCGACCATGCCGCCGCCCTGATAGCCGAACATATCAACGGCGTTTGCCAAACCCTCTATGCCCACCTGCCCAAACAAAACTTGACCAAGTAACCCGTCACCCCTGTGCTGATTTCGTCATTGCCTTGAGTTAAATCAATCAAGCCGCTGACCCACCGTCAGCGGCACCCTTACTGCATCTTTAGTGCCTTAGGGAGCACCACAGCATGCAGCGCATTCATGTTCTCGATTCGCACACCGGCGGCGAACCAACACGCCTGGTCATCGAAGGATTTCCTGATGTTGGCCAGGGCAGTATGGCTGAACGTCGGCAGCGGTTAGCCGCTGAATTCGACCACTGGCGCAGCGCCTGCATGTTGGAGCCACGTGGCAGTGAGGTGCTGGTAGGCGCCCTACTTTGCAGTCCCGTCGACCCCAGCGCCTGTGCCGGTGTGATCTTCTTCAATAACAGCGGCTACCTGGGCATGTGCGGCCACGGCACCATCGGTTTGATCGTCTCGTTGGCCTATCTCGGCCGTATTGGTCCGGGCGAGCACCTTGTAGAAACACCGGTGGGCACGGTCACCGCAACACTGCATGAGGATGGCTCAGTCAGCGTGCGCAATGTGCCGTCCTATCGCTATCGCCACAACGTCACAGTAGACGTGCCGGGTTATGGCCCGGTGGTTGGCGATATCGCCTGGGGAGGCAATTGGTTTTTTCTGATTAGCGAGCATGGCCTGCGCGTGGCCGGCGACAACCTGCCCGCGCTTACGGCCTACAGCGTAGCGGTGCAGCAGGCCCTGGAGGATCAAGGCCTGCGCGGTGATGACGGCGGATTGATCGACCATATCGAGTTGTTCGCCGAGGATGCCGAGGCCGACAGCCGCAACTTCGTGCTTTGCCCGGGCTTGGCCTATGACCGCTCGCCCTGCGGCACCGGCACCAGCGCCAAACTGGCCTGCTTGGCGGCCGACGGCAAACTGCAGCCCGGTCAGATCTGGCATCAGGCCAGTGTGATCGGCAGTCAGTTCGAGGCTAGTTACGAGGCTGTCGATAACGGCCGCATCATTCCTACCATTCGTGGCCGCGCCCACCTCAGCGCCGACGCCCAACTGCTGATCGAGGCTGATGATCCATTCGCCTGGGGCATCCGCTTGTGAGCCTCAAGGCTGACGTCATCATCATTGGCGCCGGCATCATCGGTGCCGCCTGCGCCCATGAGTTGGCCAAACGTGGCCTGCGCGTGCTGGTACTGGATGCCGGCCGGCGCGCCGCAACCGCCGCCGGCATGGGCCACCTGATCGTACTGGACGACAACCCGGCGGAACTGGCGCTCAGCCAATACTCGTTACAGCGCTGGCGCGACTGGGGTCGCGAGATGCCCGAAGACTGCGCTTATCGGCAGAACGGTACCCTGTGGTTGGCCGCCAATGCCGAGGAAATGGCCGTGGCCGAGGCCAAGTATCAAGCCCTGCGCGAACACGGCCTGGATTGCCAGTTGCTTGGCGCAAGCGCCTTGCAGATGACGGAGCCTGAACTGCGTCATGGCCTGCATGGGGCGCTCAAAGTCGGCGGCGACGGCATTCTCTACGCACCCAACGCGGCACGTTGGTTATTGCAGCATCCCAACATTGTTCAGTGCACTGCCACGGTGACGGACATCGATGAGCGACGCATACGCCTGGATGATGGGCAATGGCTAAGGGCCGAGACCTTGATCCTGGCCAACGGTATCTATGCCCGCGAACTGTGTCCGGAGCTACCAATACAGGCAAAGAAAGGTCACCTGTTGATCACCGACCGCTACCCCGCTCGGGTCAGTCATACCCTGGTGGAGCTGGGTTATGTCACCAGCGCGCATAACGCCAGCGGCCCTTCAGTGGCGGCCAATATCCAACCGCGCCCCACAGGCCAACTGTTGATCGGCGCATCGCGCCAGTTTGACAGCAAGAGTTCCGAGGTAGAGCCCTTGATGCTGGCCAACATGCTGCGCCGCGCCGTCGACTATATGCCCGGACTGGCCGGGCTAAACGCCATCCGCGCCTGGACCGGCTTTCGCGCTGCCACCCCAGACGGACTGCCGCTGATCGGTGAGCACCCGCAGCGCCCAGGCCTTTGGCTGGCGGTCGGCCACGAAGGTCTAGGGGTCACCACCGCGCCAGGCACCGCCGAACTGCTGGTCGCCCAACTGTTCAGCGAAACGGCGCCACTGACGCCGGACGCCTATCTGCCACAGCGCTTTCTCGGAGCCAACCCATGCCTGTAGTGATCCTGAATGGTCAACCGCTGCACGTCGGCGATGGCACGACAGTGGCCGCCGCACTGAGATTGGGCGGGGACGGCAGTAGCCGCACCTCGGTCAGCAGCCAACGCCGCGCACCGCTGTGCGGCATGGGCGTGTGCCAGGAATGCCGGGTGACCATTAATGATCAACGGCGCCTGGCCTGCCAGACCCTCTGCCTTGAAGGCATGCGCGTGGAGAGCAGATGATGAACGTAGACATTCTGATCATTGGCGCTGGCCCTGCTGGCATGGCGGCAGCCTTAGCAGCAGCACCCAGCGGGGCGCACATTGCCCTGCTCGACGATAACCCCAGCCCCGGCGGACAAATCTGGCGTGACGGCCCTCAGGCTCATCTGCCAGCTCAGGCACACGAGCAGCGCCAGCGTCTTGCCGCCCACAAGAACATCCAGTTGTTGACCGCCACACGCGTTGTGGCCCGGGCCGGCACCCGTGAATTGCTTGTGGAAAACGCCGAACGGGGTTGGGTGATTGCATACGGCAAATTAATCCTTTGCACGGGTGCCCGTGAACTGCTGCTGCCATTTCCGGGCTGGACGCTGCCGGGCGTGAGCGGAGCTGGCGGCCTGCAAGCCCTGGTCAAAGGCGGCCTGCCAATACGCGGTGAACGCGTTGTAGTCGCCGGCAGTGGCCCACTGTTGTTGGCCAGCGCGGCCACAGCGAAGAAAAATGGCGCACGCGTGCTGCATATCGCCGAGCAGGCTGAGTGGCGTGCCGTGGCTAACTTTGCCAAGCAACTGCCGCGCTGGCCGAACAAACTGCTGCAGGCTTTCAGCCTCTTCCATCCGCGTTACCGAGCAAACAGTCATGTTGTCGAGGCGTTGGGCGATGGCCGATTGGAAGCGGTTCGCCTGAACATCGACGGGCAAATCCGTGAAGTCGCCTGCGAGCGACTTGCCTGCGGCTTTGGCCTGATACCCAACCTGCAACTCGCTCAGGCACTGGGCTGTGACATTGCCGATCAAGCGATTGCCGTGGACGCCTGGCAGGCCACCAGCCTGAGCAATGTCTACGCCGCTGGCGAAAGCACCGGTTTTGGCGGCTGCGAGAAGGCCCAGGTCGAAGGCGCTATCGCGGGCTACATGGCCGTCGACGCGCCACAAAACGCTCGCCTGCTATGGCCACAGCGCGAGCGCTGGCAGGCTTTTGCCCGAGCGCTGGGCACAGCATTTACGCTCGGTGACGCGGTGAAGAACCTGGCCCAGCAAGACACCTTGCTGTGTCGCTGCGAGGACGTCCCCCTGTCCGCGCTGACTGGCCGCCAGAGCTGGAGCCAAGCCAAGCTGGCCAGCCGCTGCGGCATGGGTGCCTGCCAGGGGCGTATCTGCGGTGCAGCCAGCCAAGCGCTATTCGGCTGGGAACCGTTTGCCCCGCGCCCGCCATTCAGCCCTGCCCGTATCGAAACCCTACTGCAGTTGGATCAGCACAACTAACCACGGCCGCGGCCTGTTCAGGCATGCGGCCAGGCCTTATTCTGCGGTCAATCGCGGAGCCGCCATGCCCACCCCCAGCAACCCACTGCACCTTCTACCCACCAGCAATGCTGTTGATATCTCCGGCCTGGTGAGCAGCCTGCAAGCCATTGCGCCGTTGCTTGACGCACTGCTGGGCGTGGTTTTTTTTATCAAGGATCACAACGCCCGCTATCTGCTACTCAACCAAACCTTGGTGCAACGCCTGGGTTGCAAGGATAAGCAGCAACTCCTTGGCCACACCGCCGAAGAAGTCTTCCCCAACCGCCTTGGCGCGCTCTATACCGCTCAGGACTTGCACGTGCTGAATGCCGGCACGCGGCTCGACAACCAACTGGAGCTTCATCTCTATCCCGGCCGCCAACCCGGCTGGTGCCTGACCCACAAGCTGCCCTTGCGTGATGTCGAGGGCAAGATCATTGGCATGGCCGGTGTTTCCTGTGACCTGCCCAGCGCTAACTCCCAGCACCCCGCCTACCCGAAAGTCGCTGCCGTCGATGCCCATATAAAGCAGCACTTTGCGCAGAACATCAGCCTGAACGAACTGACAACCATTGCCGGGCTCTCCGTGGCGCAACTGGAGCGCCATTGCCAGCGCATTTTCCAGCTCAGCCCACGGCAGATGATCCATAAGGCACGCCTCGGCGCCGCGACCCAGTTGCTGGGAGAACACTTGCCCATCACCGAGATCGCGCTGCGCTGTGGTTACACCGATCACAGCGCCTTCAGTCGCCAGTTCAAAGCGCATACCGGTCTGTCCCCCAGCCAGTACCGCGAGTCGCTGCAAAACCGCTGAGCGCCTCTCTAGTGTGCACGCTTCCCACAACCTGCTCCGTTAGGTAACAGCCGCGTAGCCATGCCCGTTACACCGCCGGTGTTAACGCTATAAACGCCGCCGCTTCAATCTTAAATTTTCTATATAAAACAGATACTTATTAAAAAATAAAGCTCACTAGCGGCATGTGGCACGTGCAATGCATATTTAATATCGTATACGAAATCCGATACACGCAGCGTCACTCCTAATCTGCCACACGCACGAGAAAAGAGAGATACCCATGAAAAAACCACTATTGGCTGCAACCGCTTTTGCACTCCTAAGCGGCTCCTTGATCAGTAATGCCCATGCCGACAAGCTCGACGACATCATTGGCTCCGGCAAGCTGCGTTGCGCTGTAACGCTGGACTTCCCACCTATGGGTTTCCGTGACGAGAAGAACCAGCCCGCAGGATTTGATGTGGATTATTGCAACGACCTGGCCAGCGTTTTGGGGGTCAAAGCCGAGGTGGTGGAAACGCCATTCCCAGACCGCATCCCAGCACTGGTTTCCGGGCGCGCTGACGTGATCGTCGCCTCCACCTCCGACACCCTGGAACGCGCCAAAACCGTGGGCATGACCATGCCTTACTTCGCCTTCCAGATGGTGGTATTGACCCGCGAAGACACCGGCATAACGGGCTATGACGACCTCAAGGGACGCCCGGTCGGCAATACCAGCGGCACCTACGAGGCCATCGCCCTGGAAAAGGACGTGAAAAGCTGGGGCAGCGGTAGCTTTCGCGCCTACCAGAACCAGAACGACACCATTTTGGCCGTAGCCCAGGGTCATATCGACGCCACCGTTGTCACCAATACCGTGGCCGCCGCCACCCTTAAATCGGGCAAGTACAAAGGCCTCAAGGTCGTTGGCGATGCGCCCTATGTGGTCGATTACGTGTCCCTGGCAGCCAAGCGGAACGAATACGGCCTGATCAACTACCTCAACCTGTTCGTCAACCAGCAAGTGCGTAGCGGCCGCTATCAAGAACTGTGGACCAAGTGGGTGGGCGATGAAATCAGCCCGGCCAACTTGACCGTCCCTGGCGTGTATTACTGACCGATCGCGCTCGGGAGCGAGAAGTATGTCTACAACAAGAATCACGGGCCGCAGTCTGGTGGCCGGTCGTGGGCAGGGCAGCCTGCTCTGGGCCGATCAGGGTCTGAGTTTCTGGGGGGGTGTCGATCCGTTCAGCGCGGAGGTGATCGATCGACACCACCCGCTGAGCGGTCAATCGCTGGCCGGGCGCATTCTGGCCATTCCCAGCGGACGCGGCTCCTGCACAGGCAGCAGCGTCCTGCTGGAGTTGATCCTCAACGGCCCGGCACCTGCAGCGCTGGTGCTGGCCGAACCCGACGAAATTCTCACCCTCGGCGCGCTGGTCGCCGAGCAGGTGTTTAACGTGCAACTGCCGGTGCTGTGCATTGGCCATGCGGCCTTCGCCGACCTGCAACAGCATGCTGGCCGTACCGTGCGCATCGACGGCGAGCACTTACAACTTATTAACAGCACACCAGACGACCTCTGGTGCGCCGAGCCCATCGCGGCCACAGAAAGACCGCATACCTCGCTTTCACTGAATGCGCGCGACCAGGCCCTGCTCGCCGGCGAGTCCGGTAAGGCTGCCCAGGTGGCCATGCAGCTGGTGGTGCGTATGGCTGAATTGATGGGGGCAACCGAGCTGCTGGATGTGACGCAGGCGCATATCGACGGCTGCATCTACACCGGTCCAGCCTGTCTGCGTTTCGCCCAACAACTGCGCGACTGGGGGGCTGCGGTCTGCATACCGACCACCCTCAACGCAATCTCGGTGGACCAACGCCAGTGGCGCGCCCTCGGCATTGATCCGGCGTTTGGCGAACCCGCCAGCGAACTGGGCGATGTGTACATGGCAATGGGTGCGCAACTCAGCTTCACCTGCGCACCCTATGTGCTGGACAGCGCGCCGGCACTGGGTGAACAGATCGTCTGGGCCGAATCCAACGCGGTGGTGTACGCCAACAGCGTGCTGGGTGCGCGCACCCTCAAGTACCCGGACTACATGGACATCTGCATCGCCCTGACCGGCCGTGCACCGCGTTGTGGCGCGCATCTCGACGAGGGCCGCAGTGCGACGTTGCTCATTGATGTGCAGTACCCGCAAACGCCGGATGACAGCTTCTGGCCCTTGCTCGGCTACCACATAGGTTTGCTGGCAGGCCGCGAGATACCGCTGCTGACCGGTCTGGAACAGAGCGGTGCCAGCCACGACGACCTGAAAGCATTCGGCGCCACCTTCGCCACCACCTCGGCGGCACCCATGTTCCATATCGCCGGTATTACTCCGGAAGCCCGCGATGCCACGCGTGGGCAAGGGTTGCTGCGCACCCTGCGCGTGACTAACGCCGAACTGATGCAAAGCTGGCAGGCGCTCAATAGTGCTGAGGATGAGCAGGTGCCTTTGGTCGCGCTTGGCAACCCACACTGCTCGTTAACCGAGTTAGCCCGTCTAGCAGCGCTCTGCACGGGCCGGCAAAAGCACCCGGACAGCGCATTGGTGGTGACCTGTGGCCGTGCCGTGCACGAACGGGCTGACGCCGCCGGCTACCTGGCAACACTGCGTCAGTTCGGTGCCGAGGTACTCACCGACACCTGCTGGTGCATGTTGGGCGAGCCGGTGGTGCCACGGCAGACGCACAGCCTGATGACCAACTCAGGCAAATACGCCCATTACGCCCCGGGGCTGGTTGGCCGACAGGTGCACTTCGGCAGCCTTGCCGCGTGTGTAGAGGCTGCGTGCAGTGGACGAAACCCGCAGCAAATGCCCGCTTGGCTTGCCACCCTTCAACCCTAAGGACGCCACTGATGTTCGATTACAACTTCCAATGGCATGTCGCGCTCAAGGCACTGCCGGACATGCTGGCTGGTGCCTGGGTAACGCTGGAAACCGCCGCCTTATCGATGCTGATCGGTACGTTTATCGCCCTGTTGCTGACGCTGATGCGCCAGCAAGAGAACCTGCTGCTGCGCGGCTTCGCCGAGACTTGGGTGTCAATTGCACGCAATACACCGTCGCTGTTCCAGATCTACATCCTCTACTTCGGCCTGGGCGCTTTCGGCCTGCATGTCAGCTCGTGGTTGGCGTTGCTGGCCGGTATCACCTTCAACAACGCCGGGTATCTGGCGGAAAACTTCCGTGGCGGTCTTAAGGCTGTACCGGAGACTCAGATGCGCGCCGCACGGTCGCTGGGCATGAACGCCTTCCAGGCCTATCGCCTGATCATCATCCCGCAGCTATTACGCATCGTTTTCCACCCGCTATCGAACCAGATGGTTTGGGCGGTGCTGATGACATCACTTGGCGTGATCGTGGGGTTAAACAACGACCTCACTGGTGTGACTCAGGACTACAACGTTAAGACCTTCCGCACCTTCGAGTACTTCGCCCTGGCAGCAGTGCTCTATTACCTGATCGCCAAGACCATCGTACTCAGCGCTCGGCTCATGGCCTGGCGGCTGTTCCGCTACTGAGGATCACGTCATGTTCTCTACAAGTCTGACCGCCAGCGACCTGCTCTTTATGCTTCAGGGCGCCTGGGTCACCGTGCAACTGACCGCGGCCGCCATGGTGATTGGTACCTTGGCCGGGGTGATATGCGGCCTGCTACGCGCCGCCCTGCCCAAAGCCAGTTTGCCGCTGGCCTGGGTGCTGGATGTGTTTCGCAGCGTGCCGCTGCTGATCCAGTTCGTCCTGTTCAACTCGATGAAAAGTATCGCCGGGCTGGATATCAGCGCCTTTACCGTCGGCTGCCTGGTACTCGGGGTTTATGCCGCCGCCTTCTGCAGCGAGATCGTGCGCAGTGGTATTCAGGCCGTCCCGGCCAACCTGCGTCGCGCGGGCCGCTCTTTGGGCATGAGCTACTGGCAGGACTTGCGCTATGTGGTGCTGCCACTGGCCACGCGCGTGGCCTTTCCGGGTTGGCTCAACCTGGCGCTTAGCGTGATGAAAGACACCGCTCTGGTGATGTGGATTGGCATCTTCGAGCTGATGCGCACCTCGCAAAGCGTCGTCACCCGTATTCAGGAGCCGCTGTTGGTGCTCTGCATCGCGGGTCTTATCTATTACTTCATGAGTTTGCTGGTGGCCCAGCTGGGTAACCGTCTGGAAAAAAGGTGGCAGGAAAATGATTGAAATCGACAAGGTGCATAAGTCCTTTGGCGACCTGGAAGTGGTCAAGGGCGTCAGCCTGACGGTGAACAAGGGTGAGGTGGTGTCGATCATCGGCGGTTCCGGGTCAGGCAAGTCCACCCTGCTGATGTGCATCAACGGCCTGGAGCCGATCCAGCGCGGCAGCATTCGCGTGGATGGCACCGAGGTGCACGCCAAAGGCACCGACCTGAATCGGCTGCGGCAGAAGATCGGCATCGTGTTCCAGCAGTGGAACGCCTTTCCCCACCTGACCGTGCTGGAGAATGTGATGCTCGCGCCGCGCAAAGTGCTCGGCCTGAGCAAACAGGACGCCGAAGCCATGGCCGTTAAACAGCTCACTCACGTGGGCCTGGCGGACAAACTCAAGGTCTTTCCCGGCAAGCTCTCCGGCGGCCAGCAGCAGCGCATGGCCATCGCCCGCGCACTGGCCATGAGCCCGGATTACATGCTGTTCGATGAAGCAACCAGTGCGCTTGATCCGCAATTAGTCGGTGAGGTGCTGGATACCATGCGCCTGCTCGCCGAAGACGGCATGACCATGATTCTGGTGACTCATGAGATCCGCTTTGCCCGCGACGTGTCCGACCGCGTGGCGTTCTTTCGCAATGGCCTGGTGCATGAGATTGGTACCCCGGATCAGGTCATTGGCAACCCGCAGAAAGCCGAAACTGCTGACTTCCTGAAGTCGGTCAACTGAGAAAACCAACATGCGTTCGAGCAAAATTATTCATGTGGTCAGCTGCCACTCCGAGGGCGAAGTCGGCGATGTCATTGTCGGCGGCGTAACGCCGCCGCCGGGCGACACACTGTGGGCGCAGTCGCGCTGGATCGCGCAAGACCAGAAATTACGCAACTTCGTACTCAACGAGCCACGCGGTGGCGTGTTCCGTCACGTCAACTTACTGCTGCCGGCCAAAGACCCACGGGCGCAGATGGCCTGGATCATCATGGAGCCAGCGGATACCCCGCCCATGTCGGGCTCAAACTCGCTGTGCGTGGCCACGGTGCTGCTGGAAACCGGCATTTTACCGATGCACGAACCGCTCACCCGGCTGTGTCTGGAAGCCCCGGGCGGGCTCATCCACATCGTGGCCCATTGCCAAGGCGGCAAAGTCGAGCGGGTTGAGATGAAAAACCTGCCGTCTTTCGCTGACCAACTCGGTGTTCCGCTCGAAGTCGAGGGGCTGGGCACGCTGACGGTGGATACGGCCTACGGCGGCGACAGTTTTGTCATCGCCGATGCGCAGGCATTGGGATTTTCCCTGAATGCTGATGAAGCCGCTGACCTTGCCGCCACCGGCTTGAAGATCACCCGGGCCGCCAACGAGCAACTGGGCTTCGTGCATCCGCTGAACAAGGACTGGGCACACATTTCCTTCTGCCAACTGGCGGGTCCGTTGCAACGGGAGGATGGCGTACTGACTGCGGCCAATGCGGTGGTCATCCGTCCCGGCAAGGTCGATCGCTCGCCCACCGGTACCGGTTGCTCGGCGCGTATGGCGGTGCTGCATGCCCGTGGTCAGTTGAAGGTGGGCGAACGGTTTGTTGGGCGCTCGATCATCGGTTCAACGTTCCACTGCCATATCGAAGGCTTAAGCGAAGTGGCCGGACGTCCTGCAATTCTTCCCAGCATTACGGGGCGCGCGTGGATCACCGGTGTCCACCAGCATCTGCTGGACCCGAGCGACCCCTGGCCCGAAGGCTACCGCCTCTCGGATACCTGGCCGGTTGAGCCTTAACCGTACCATCTGTTTTCTCCCGATTTGATAACCGCCGCCTCAGCGGCGCGCTAAACCGGGCCAAGGCCCACACCCATGAAAACAAGGGCTTAAAACGGCCAATTATTTTCGTATACGAAATACTTTTAATCTGCCCAGGAGGCACACCATGCGCAACACCATCTTCACCGGCACCATCCCCGCCCTGATGACCCCCTGCACTGCCGAGCGCAAGCCGGACTTCGACGCGCTGGTGCGCAAAGGCCGCGAGCTGATCGAAGCGGGCATGAGCGCCGTGGTCTATTGCGGCTCCATGGGCGACTGGCCGTTGCTCACCGAAGCCGAACGCCAGGAAGGCGTGGCGCGCTTGGTGGCTGCCGGCATCCCGACCATCGTCGGCACCGGTGCGGTGAACAGTCGCGAAGCCGTGTCCCATGCGGCCCATGCCGCCAAGGTCGGCGCCCATGGCCTGATGGTCATCCCCCGCGTGTTGTCCCGTGGCGCTTCGCCAGCCGCCCAGGAAGCACACTTCGCCGCCATTCTCGAAGCGGCCCCGACGCTGCCAGCGGTGATCTACAACAGTCCGTACTACGGTTTTGCCACTCGCGCCGAGCTGTTCTTCAAGCTGCGCCGTCAGTACCCCAACCTGATCGGCTTCAAGGAGTTCGGCGGTGCCGCCGACATGCGTTATGCCGCCGAGCACATCACCTCGCAGGATGAGAAAGTGATTCTCATGGCGGGCGTCGATACCCACGTGATGCATGGCTTCGTCAATTGCGGCGCGACCGGCGCCATCACCGGTATCGGTAACGCCCTGCCGCGCGAAGTGCTGCAGTTGGTTGAGCTGAGCAAGCAGGCCGCCAAGGGCGACGCCGTTGCCCGCCGCCGAGCCTCAGAACTGTCCGAGGCGCTGAACGTGTTGTCGTCTTTCGACGAAGGCTGCGACCTGGTTCTGTATTACAAGCACCTGCTGGTGCTCAACGGTGACCAGGAATACGCCCTGCATTTCAACGAGACCGATGCGCTCAGCGACGCTCAGCGCCACTACGCCGAGACCCAGTACACCCTGTTCCGCCAGTGGTACGCCAATTGGTCGGCTGAGCAGAACCTCGGCTAATCGCGGTACGTCGGTCGGATGCCCCCGCGCATCCGGCTGACCCGCCAGGCAATAGCCACCTTGACCGGCAGTCTGCCGAGTTCAACTGAACAGTCAGGGCCTTTACGTCCCTGTGCTTAGGCCCCCAACAGGAGCTAACAATGCCCGCTACCATCGGCCACAACTTCATCGCCGGCGGCCGCAGCGCTGGCGGTGAGGTCATCCTGCAGAGCCTCGACGCCACCACCGGCGAAGCCCTGCCTTACCGCTTCCATCAAGCCACCGAGGCCGAGGTGGACGCCGCCGCTCGCGCCGCCGAGGCCGCCTACCTGACCTACCGCCAGGTCAGCCCGGAGCAACGCGCGCAGTTCCTCAGCGCCATCGCCGACGAGATCGACGCTCTCGGCGATGACTTCGTCCAGCTGGTGTGCCGCGAGACCGCACTGCCGGCCGCGCGCATCCAGGGTGAGCGCGGCCGCACCAGCGGCCAGCTGCGCCTGTTCGCCAGCGTGCTGCGCCGTGGCGATTTTTATGGCGCGCGTATCGACCGTGCCCTGCCCGCACGTCACCCGCTGCCGCGCGCGGATATCCGCCAATACCGCATCGGCGTTGGCCCGGTGGCGGTGTTCGGCGCCAGCAACTTCCCCTTGGCGTTCTCTACCGCCGGCGGCGATACCGCTGCAGCGCTGGCCGCCGGCTGCCCGGTGGTGGTCAAAGCCCATAGCGGTCATATGGCGACCGCCGATTACATGGCCAGCGCAATCCTACGGGCGGCGCAGCACACCGGCATGCCGAACGGGGTCTTCAACATGCTCTACGGCAACGGGGTCGGCGAATGGCTCGTCAAGCACCCTGCAATCCAGGCCGTTGGCTTCACCGGTTCGCTCAAAGGCGGCCGTGCGTTGTATGACATGGCGGCAGCGCGGCCACAGCCGATTCCGGTATTTGCCGAGATGAGCAGCATCAACCCGGTGATTGTGCTGCCTGAGGCGCTCAAGGCGCGCGGTGCGAAGATTGCGGAGGAACTCACCGCGTCGGTGACCATGGGTTGCGGACAGTTCTGCACCAATCCGGGCCTGGTGATCGGTATCCGCTCGCCGGCGTTCAGCGATTTTCTCCATGCGTTTGCCGCCAAGATGGCCGATCAATCAGCGCAGACCATGCTCAATGCCGGCACCCTGGCCAGCTACGCCAAGGGCGTCGAACGCTTGCATGGGCATCCCGCCATCCACCACCTGGCGGGCCAACCGCAGCAAGGGCGTCAGGCTTGGCCACAGCTGTTCCAAGCCGATATTGCTCTGCTGACGCAGCGTGATGAATTGCTTCAAGAGGAAGTCTTCGGCCCCACCAGCATCGTCATCGAAGCGGCAGACGCGGCTGAACTGCACAAGGCCCTCGCCGGTCTGCAAGGCCAGCTGACCGCGACTCTGATCGGCGAAGATGACGACCTGGCCGGTTGCGGCGAGTTGCTCGCCCTGCTTGAGCAGAAAGTCGGGCGCGTTCTGTTCAATGGTTATCCAACAGGGGTGGAAGTGTGCGACGCCATGGTTCATGGCGGCCCCTACCCAGCCACCTCAGATGCACGCGGCACCTCTGTAGGCAGCCTGGCCATCGAACGTTTCCTGCGCCCTGTTTGTTACCAGAACTGCCCTGACACGCTGCTGCCTGACGCACTCAAGAATGCCAATCCGCTGGGTATCATGCGCTTGCTGGATGGCCAGAACAGCCGAGACGCGTTGTAGGTAAACGAGTAGTAGGGGTGGTGGGAATCGACCTGTGTCGGCAAACCAATCGATCCCGCCACACCCTGCTTTTTATTCGTCCAGTAGTGCCATAAGTTCGTCATACAGCGGCTGAGCCAGCTGCACACCCTGCACCAGACTGCGTTCACGAGCAGCGTAACGACGTTGCGATGGCAGACGTGCGCCCTGCCCCTGGATTGCCTCAAACAACGCCTCTGCGCGCGCCAAATGCTGCTCAACCTGGTCGCCAAGAAAACGCTGTGGGTCCAGGGCAATAATCAGTTCACCGTGGTAAGGCAGGGCCTTGCTCCCCGCGTCATGGGCACTGGACTCAAGACTGGTCAGATCACCGATCAGCGGGCCCGCGATCAGCTCAATCATCGCGGACAGGGCCGAACCCTTGTGCCCGCCGAACGTCAGCATGGCGCCCTCATCCAACACCTTGGCGGCATCCGTGCATGGCTGTCCTTGTCGATCCACGCCCCAACCTGCCGGCAAGGCTTCGCCTGAACGGCGGTGTAACTCAATCTCGCCCCTGGCAATAGCGCTTGTGGCGAAGTCAAAGATAAACGGGGCCTGCCCAGCGCGCGGCCAGCCAAAGGCAATCGGATTGGTTCCGAACAAGGGCCGACTGCCGCCGGCCGGGGCCACATAAGCCTGAGTCGGGTTGCAGGCCAAGGCCACCAACCCAAGCTCGGTCAGCGTCTCCAACTCCACCCAGAGGGCGGAGAAGTGCACACAGTGATTAATCGCCAAAGCGGCTATACCGTTAGCACGGGCCTTGTCCGCCAGCAGCGGCATACCCGCGGCAAAAGCCAACTGGGAAAAGCCGCCGGCCGCGTCCACTTTGACTAAACCTGGCGCAAGATCAAACACGTGCGGCTCGGCACAAGGCTCCACTTTGCCCGCGCGCAGGGTCTGCACAATACCGAGCAGACGCCACAACCCATGGGATGCACAACCGTCGCGTTCACCCGCCACTAGAGTGGCGGCAATGGCTTCAACAAACGCGTCACTAAACCCATGTCGGCGCAGAATCGCTTGTGCCAGTTGTTCAGCTTCAACCAACGTCAACCGCTGCATAACAGCCTCCCTTAAAGTTAATTACCTCAAGAGTGGCTCATCACAGTGGATCGGACTTGATCGCCTTGCGCTCGAACTATGACGAATTCGGCATAGCCTCTTACAGCCGGGGTTGCATGTTGCGGCTCAACTCGAGGTAGTTGAAGACCAGCAACTCTGGATAGTCGACTAACTCATGTTGCAACTGCCGCTGCTCGGAATAGCTCTCAATGGCGCGGCGGTATTCCATGCGGCGTTGATCCACCAGCTTGCGCCGGGCCTTAGCGTCGCTGCTTTCGTGAGACTGCGGTTTATCCAGATAACCAGACATAGAGGCAACTCCCAAGCTGAATAAGGGAGTACCAGCTTCGATCGCCTAGATGACGCTTTGATGGCTGCACGATAACGCTGCGATGAATTTAGCAGCGAGGGGCCTAAGCCTGGCGGCGGCGCGTAACCCATCGGCCTTGGGTTACGCCAAGGCATGCTCAGGCTATAGGGCTGGGTGGCGCTCAGTCGTCGTTGTTTTTGTGCGCCTTGGGCGACAGGCGCAGGCTGCGCAAGCTGCGTTTAACGCTCTTGAGGTGGTTGACCAACCCTGGGCCACGGGCCATGGCCACACCCATGGCGAGCACGTCGATGACCACCAAGTGGGCGATGCGCGAGGTCAGCGGGGTGTAGATTTCGGTGTCTTCCTGCACGTCGATGGCCAGGTTAACGCTGGCCAGATCCGCCAACGGCGTTTGGCTCGGGCACAGGGTAATCAACGTGGCGCCGGCCTCACGCACCAGATTGGCGGTGATCAGCAAATCTTTGGAGCGGCCAGACTGGGAGATGCAGATGGCCACATCGGTCGGCTTCAAGGTCACCGCACTCATGGCCTGCATGTGCGGGTCGGAATACGCCGCAGCCGTGAGCAGCAAGCGGAAGAACTTGTGCTGGGCGTCTGCGGCCACCGCACCGGACGCACCAAAGCCATAAAACTCCACGCGCTGGGCATTGGCGATGGCTGCGATGGCCTGTTGCAATGCTTGGGTGTCGAGCTTTTCGCGCACGTCGATCAGGGTGTGCAGGGTGGTGTCGAAGATCTTCAGGCTGAAGTCCGCCACCGAGTCGTCTTCGTGAATGGCGAACTGGCCGAAACTGGCACCGGCCGCCAGGCTTTGCGCCAACTTGAGCTTGAGGTCCTGAAAACCGGTGCAGCCAATCGTCCGACAGAAACGCACGATGGTTGGCTCGCTGATGCCGACGCTGTGCGCCAACTCGGCCATGGAGCTGTGCATGACCGACGCAGGGTCGAGCAGCACGTGATCCGCCACCTTTAATTCGGATTTGCGTAACAGGGGGCGCGACTGGGCAATGTGTTGCAACAGGTTCACAGGCTTAGGCTCGGCATTTGGCTAACGATTCCATCAAGCGTGCCGCTTTCGCAGGCATGACTCGGTTATGATCGGCGCACAAGGGGTTGTAGTAGCTTTGTAGTTATACTACATGGCCGCCGGCCTCGCACGGTTAAACCGAGTCGGAGTTCCCACCTTGAGCATTGCCTGCGACATGCTGGTGTTTGGCGGCACCGGCGATCTGGCCCTGCATAAACTGCTGCCGGCGCTCTACCACCTGCATCGCGCCGGTCGCTTGCATGGTGATACGCGCATTCTGGCCCTGGCCCGCAGCCACCTGACGCGCGGCGCTTTTCAGGCACTGGCGGAACGGCATTGCCGCGCCCAGGTGGCCCGCAACGACTTCGACAACGACACCTGGGCCGGTTTTGCGGCGCGCCTCGACTACTTCGCCATGGATGCCAGCCAAAGCGCTGACTTCGGCCGTCTGGCCAAGCGCCTCGGCGACGACCCGGAGCGTGTGCGCATCTATTACCTGGCCACCGCGCCGGATCTGTTTGAAGACATTGCCTCGCACCTGAAGATCGCCAGCCTGGCCGGGCCCAAAACGCGCATCGTGCTGGAAAAACCCATCGGCCATTCGCTGGAATCCGCACAAGCGATCAACGCTGCCATCGGCGCAGTGTTCGACGAATCGCGGGTGTTCCGCATCGACCATTACCTGGGCAAAGAGACGGTGCAGAATCTCATGGCGCTGCGCTTTGCCAACGCGCTGTTTGAGCCGGTGTGGCGCGCCGGGCATATCGACCACGTGCAGATCAGCGTGTGCGAAACCCTCGGCGTGGAAAATCGTGGTGCTTACTACGAAAAAGCCGGGGCCATGCGCGACATGATCCAAAACCACCTGCTGCAGCTGCTCTGCCTGGTGGCCATGGAAGCGCCGGTGCGCTTTGACGCCGAAGCCGTGCGCAACGAGAAGGTGAAAATCCTTGAAGCCCTCAAGCCCATCAGCGGCCTTGATGTGCAGGACAAAACCGTGCGCGGCCAGTACACCGCCGGCAAGATCGGCGGTCAGGAAGTGCCGGCCTACTACTTCGAAAAGAACGTGGACAACGACAGCGACACCGAAACCTTTGTTGCCGTGCAGGCCGAGATCGACAACTGGCGCTGGGCCGGCGTGCCGTTTTACCTGCGCACCGGCAAACGCCTGGCACGCAAAACCTCGGAAATTCTTATCCAGTTCAAACCGGTGCCACACCAGTTATTCGGCGGCGGCGAAGCCAACCGTCTGCTGATCCGCCTGCAACCGGAAGAGCGCATCAGCCTGCAACTGATGGGCAAAAGCCCCGGCAAGGGCATGCACCTGCAGCCCGTGGAGCTGGACCTCAACCTGGCGGACGCCTTCCACAAACAGCGCCGCTGGGATGCCTACGAGCGCTTACTGCTGGATGTAATCGAAGGCGACTCGACGCTGTTTATGCGCCGCGACGAGGTGGAAGCCGCCTGGGGCTGGGTTGACCCGATCATCAAAGGCTGGGACCAGCACTACCAAAGCCCGCGCCCCTACCCGGCCGGCAGCGACGGCCCGGAACAGGCCAGCAACCTGCTGGAGCGACACGAACGGCAGTGGATGCTCTAGGGGCTGTTGCCGTTTTATTCGCGGCCTAGCTGAAACGCCACAACGGGTAGAAGGCTTAGGCCAGTTGCTGTTCGAAACGCTCCAGCACCACGTCCGACAGTTGCTCACGCAGCTTTTCGCCGCTGATCAACAGCAGCATCGGCAGCAACTGGCGCAGCGTTTCGGGTTGCAGACCGGCGCACACATCGGCCTGACGGGCCAACGACAGGCCACTGAGCACTTGCGCGGACACCGGCAGATTGCGATCGGCCAGCGCGGCCTCGGTAAGCCGGCATAAATAGCCGGTTGAGAAGCTGTGAACACTGGCGCTGATCAGCGATAAGTTGACGATGTGCCGGGCGATTTGCAGGACGTGCTGCACATCGTTGATGCCGTAAATCAGCAGCTTGATCTGCTTGGCCGAGAGGCACTCGGCATAGCGTGCCGCGGTGGCAAACTCACCATCGGCGCATAACTGCCGGGCCACGTCCAAATGCAGGCTGTCTGGCAAGCTCAGGTACGCATCGAGGATCAAGCGGGGATCGAGGTGCACCGTCACCGCTGCCGCAAACTCAATCGGCATGGCCATGATCAGCTCGCGCAGCTGCTCGGGCGGCATGTGCGGGGCCAGCTGCGCAGCCTTCTGCGCGCCCAGTTGCTGCACCATGCCCACTTTCACACTCAGCGGGGCCATGGCTTGCGACGCCAGCAACAGGCGCAGCCCCACACTCAGGCTCGGAAGTTTTGGCATAGGCACCTCTCATCAGTCCAGACAGGCGCGCAGGATTGCCCGAACGCTGATACAAGGCAGCCATCTTTGCGCCAGTTACTGGCGCGCAAGGCCTGCATCAGTGCGGCGAAATGGGAACAGAGGAAACAGCCGCAGGTGGGCGTAGGGTTACGCTGCGCGCTGTACCGGCCGGCCCTGACGCCAGAAGTACAACCACACCAGCGGTAACGCCAACAGCCCGAGCAGCGCCGCACCGACAAACAAACCGGCATAGCCCAGCTGTTCGGCCAGCCAACCGCTGTTCGCACCCACCAGCCCGGCCAGCAGCAGTTGCACACTGGCCTGCAGGGTGAAGTCGGCCCCTTCATGCTCAGGCCGGCATTGGCGCATCATCGCGGCGAACAGGGCCACCGTGGACATGCCATCGGCCGCCTGCTCAAACAACGCCAACGCGTACACCCGCGCCGTGTCCGCGCCGGCGTCCACCAACAAGGCCATCGCGCCGATGCCGGCCGCTTGCAGCAGGCCAAACAGCAGCAACGCCTGCATCACGCCCAGGCGCGCATACAGCAGCCCGCCGGCAAACGCCCCGGCGATCCCCACCAGGCTGCTGATCAGGGTCAGCTGGCCCAACGCAGCGTTGCTCCAGCCCTGATCCACCAGCATCGGCTTGATCATCGGCGAACCCAACGCATCGCCCAGCTTGAAGCTCAGCAACACCGCCAGCCAGAACAGCATGCCGGGCTGCAGCAACAGACCCCGGTAATGCCGCAGCAACAGCCCGGGGCCGGCAGGCTCGGCCAGCGCCGGCTGAAACGGCAACTCGCGCTTTTCGTTAAACCGCCAGATCGGCAGCGTCATCAGCACCAGCAACAACGCGACCAGCGCCAGACTGAGGTTCCAACCCAAGGTATCCATGGCCAGCAACAGACCGCTGCCGCTGACCAGCATGCCAACCTTGTAGCCACCCACCTGCAGGCTGTTGCCCAGCCCGCGCCAACGCTCCGGCAACAGGCGCACGGCCAGGCCGTCGGTGGCAATGTCCTGGGTCGAGGCGGCCAGGTTGATCAGCAGCAACAAAGCGATCAGCAGCGGGAAATACGCGTCAAACAGCCGCTCGGGATTGAACAGCGCCAGACCGCTGACAATGGCAATCACGCTCATCTGCAGCGGCACAATCCAGCCCCGGTGATGGCCCAGCCGCGGCGACGCCAGACGGTCCACCCACGGCGCCCACAGCACCTTGAGCAACCAGGGCAGCGCCAGCAGCTTGAGCAAGCCGATCATCGCCAGATCAACCCCCTGCTGGCGCAGCAGCACCGGCAGCGAATGCGCCATCAAGCCCGCTGGCAAGCCCTGTGCGCAATACAACGAAGCCAACAGAATCAGGGTGGCATTGGCCGGGCGGGCCGTCAGTGCAGCAGAGGTGGGCAGCATGGATGATCCTGCACGGCAAAAAAGCGCGACAGTAACGAGCAGCACCGCCGCACACAAGCCTGCACGCTAGAGGTCATCCCCCTGCTCGCGCAACAACTGAGCAAACTGTTCGGCCGGCACCGGCTTGCTGATCAGGTAACCCTGAATCTCGTCGCAACGCTGGGTCTTGAGGAAGTCCATCTGCGCTTGGGTTTCCACCCCCTCCGCCACCACCTTGAGCTCCAGGCTGTGGGCCATGGCGATGATGGCACGGGTGATGGCGGCGTCTTCGCTGCCGGGGGTGAGGTCGCGGATAAAGGTCTGGTCGATCTTCACGTAATCCACCGGGAAGCGCTTGAGGTAGCTGAGCGAGGAATAACCGGTGCCGAAGTCATCGATGGCCAACTTGACGCCCAGTTCACGCAATTGGCGGAAGGTGCTGATGACGCTTTCGACGTTGTCCAACAGCTGACTTTCGGTCAGTTCCAGCTCCAGAAACTGCGCCTCTAGTCCGGTTTCATCGAGCACCTGACGCACCAGGCTGAGCAGGTTGCCCTGACGCAACTGATGCACCGAGAGGTTCACCGACACGCGAATCTGCGCCAGCCCCTGTTTCTGCCAGGCGCGCGCCTGTAAGCAGGCCTGACGCAGAACGATCTCGCCGATGGCTCCGATCAGCCCGGTTTCTTCGGCCAGGCCGATAAAGTCGCTGGGCGGCACCAGCCCCAACTCCGGATGACGCCAACGCACCAGCGCCTCAGCCGCATTGAGGCTATCGGTGGCCAGGCACAACTTGGGCTGATAGAACACCTCCAACTGCCCTTCGTGGATACCCTTGCGCAGCTGATTTTCCAGTTGCAGGCGCTCCAGGGTGCAGGCTTGCAGGTTGTCGGTGAAGAACTGGAAGGTATTGCCGCCCAAATGCTTGGCATGTTGCATGGCCATGTTGGCCTGGCTGACCAAGGCCGAGATTTCCCGCGCGTTATCCGGCAGCAGGCTAATGCCGAGTGAGGCACTGACCACCAGTTCATGCCCGCCCAGGGTCATCGGCATGCGTATTTTACTCAGCAGCCGGCTGGCAGTGCGCGCCAGGCTGGAGAGGCTGCCGTAGCTGTCGAGCAGAATGGCAAATTCATCGCCGGACAAGCGCGCCAAGGTATCGGCTTCTGGCACGGCCTGGCTTAAGCGGCGGCTGACCTGACGCAGTAACTGGTCGGCGACTTCATGGCCAAGGCTGTCGTTGAGTAATTTGAAGCGATCCAGATCAATGTGCAGCAGGGCAATGCTGCGGCCGCTTTGCCGGGCACGCTGGCTGGCTTCATGCAGCCGTTCTTTGAACAAGCTGCGGTTGGCCAGGCCGGTCAGTTCGTCGTAATGCGAGAGGTAACGCAGACGCTCTTCAGCTTCACGGCGCGCGGAGAGGTCGGCGAAGAAGCCGACGATATGGCTGGCAAGCCCGCGTGAATCACGCACCAGATTGAGTTGCAGCCATTGCGGATAGAGCTCGCCGTTTTTCCGCGTTTCGATCAGTTCGCCACGCCAGGAGCCAGTTTTTTCCAGCTCCAGGCGGATCAGTTGGTACTGCCGGCGGCTGTCATCGCTGCTCGCCAGCCTGATCACACTCTTGCCGACGACCTCGTCCAGGCGATAGCCGGTGACGTCACTGAAGGCTTGGTTGACCGACAGCAGCCGGTAGTTCGGGTCGAGGATGACGATGCCTTCGCTGGCCGCTTCAAACACCGTGGCAGCCAATTGATGCTGCTGTTCCTCGGCCTTGCGCGCACTGATATCACGCCGCGTGCCGAGCATACGCAACACGCGGCCGTCGGCATCACGCTCAACGGCGCGGCCACGGTCTTCGATCCACACCCAGTGGCCGTCGGCGTGCTTGATGCGGTATTCAACGCGATAGTCGTCGCTGCGCCCTTTCATGTGTTCAATCAGGGCCTGGCGCAGCACCGGCAGGTCATCCGGGTGCAGGCGTGGAGTCAGGTCGCGCAGCATCACCTGCACCTCGTGCGGCTCCAGGCCAAAAATCTCCTTGAGGCGCGAGTGGTGCACCGCATCGCTTTGCAGGTCCCAGTCCCACAGGCCCAGCTCGCTGGCTTCAATGGCCAGGGTCAGCCGTGCGCGGCTTTTACTCAGGGCAACGGTGGTTTCATCCAGTTTCTGGGTGCGCTCAGCCACGCGCCTCTCCAGCTCATCATGGGCTTGACGCAATTCGCCCTCGGCGCGGCAACGCTGCTCCACCTCATGCGCCAGTTCGCTGTTAAACCCTTCAGCCTGCTGTTTGGCGTGTTCCAAGTTACTGATCAACGCCCGGTTCTGAAACTGCTGCAACAAGCTGCGATGCACCAGCCGATTGACCTGCCAAGCCACCACCAGCAAGGCCACCAGCAGAATGCTGCCCATCAGGCCCCAGCCTTGTTGCAAGGGGCTGTCGCTGAGCAGCAGAAACGCCAAGGCCGGCACCAGACAAGGCAAGGCAAAGCTCAGGAAAGCCGTCAGGCTGATGGCATAAGCCACGCTGGCCGAGAGAATGGCCGCCGCGATCAGCCCATAGACCAACGCCTGCAGGAAAAACACATGGCCCGGCACTAGGAAAATCGCGGCAAACGCCAGGGTCAGCCCACTGACAGCCGAACCCAGCAAAAACAACTGACGCCAACGCTGTTCGGCCTGCTGGCTGGGCAAGGCCCGGTTGAACGCGCGCACCTGCACCAGGCGCAGCACGGCCAGAATGACCAGCCATATGGACCAGCCAACCAGCAGCGGCGCAGGCAAAGTGCCCCACAACAAAAAGGCACAGGCCACACCGCAGAGCAGCATAAAGAGGGTCAGTACCTGCGAACCCTGGTACAGCATACGGGTGCGCTCGGCGGCAATGTCGGTGGCAAATAGCCGCGTTACTTCCTGCGTGGAAGTCGGCTTAACGCCATTAACCTGAGCAAAATCAGGTGATGCAGTCATAGGCGATTTTCTTATAGTGGTTGCCTAAATATCGGGCCAGCATACCCGAGCTAGACGCATCGTCCAAGCTGTACGTATGCGAATTAACAGCCCGGAAGCCTAACTTTTGATGGGCGCAGTACAGGCCCACTCAACCTGCACAGCTGACTCATCAATCACCCCGTAAACCTGCGCGCCCTTACTGATAACCGCCTGCGTTTTTGCACGCATCTGAGCTTTAAGGGAAAGAAGCGGGTGGGGTGAGGCTGGGCACAAGCGGCCCAAACCCAGCAAAGCGCATCACGCACCACGGCCTTGTTTGCCCTGCCTGACGCAGCCCCCTAGAATGCCGCGATGCACAATGATCCCGAACTCCTGATTGCTTCACTAAACGATGCCCAACGCCAGGCAGTAGCCGCACGCGTGGGCCGCCAACTGGTGCTGGCCGGTGCTGGCTCCGGTAAAACCCGCGTGCTGGTGCACCGCATCGCCTGGTTGATCCAGATCGAGCAGGCCTCGCCGCACAGCATCCTGTCGGTGACCTTCACCAACAAAGCCGCCGCCGAAATGCGCCACCGCATCGAGCAGATGCTTGGGCAGAACCCGGCCGGCATGTGGGTGGGTACCTTCCACGGCTTGGCGCATCGTCTGTTACGCGCGCACTGGCAGGAAGCCGGCCTGGCCGAGAACTTCCAGATTCTCGATTCCGACGACCAGCAACGCATCGTCAAACGGGTGATCCGCGACCTCGGTCTGGATGAACAACGCTGGCCGCCAAAACAGGCGCAGTGGTTTATCAACGGGCAGAAGGATGAAGGCCTGCGGCCGAAGAACATCCAGCCCGGCGGCGACCTGTTCCTCGCCACCATGCTGAAAATCTATGAAGGCTACGAGGCTGCCTGCGCACGCGCCGGGGTCATCGACTTTTCCGAACTGCTGCTGCGCGCGCTCGATTTGTGGCGCGATAAGCCAGGCCTGCTGGAGCATTACCAGCGGCGCTTCCGGCACATCCTGGTCGACGAGTTTCAGGACACCAACGCCGTGCAATACGCCTGGCTACGTCTGCTCGCCAAGGGCGGCGACAGCTTGATGGTGGTGGGTGATGACGACCAGTCGATCTACGGCTGGCGCGGCGCGAAAATCGAGAACATCCAGCAGTTCTCTGACGACTTTAGCGATGCCGAAGTGATCCGCCTGGAGCAGAACTACCGCTCCACCGCGGGCATCCTCAAGGCCGCCAACGCGCTGATCGCCAACAACCAAGGCCGGTTGGGCAAAGAACTGTGGACCGAAGACGGCGACGGCGAGCCGATCAACCTGTACGCCGCGTTCAACGAGCACGACGAAGCCCGCTACGTGGTCGAGTCCATCGAAGACGCCCTGCGCAAAGACGGCCTCAAGCGCAGCGAAATCGCCATTCTCTATCGCTCCAACGCTCAGTCGCGGGTGCTCGAAGAAGCCCTGCTGCGCGAGAAAATTCCGTACCGCATTTATGGCGGCCAGCGCTTCTTCGAGCGTGCGGAAATCAAAAACGCCATGGCCTACCTGCGCCTGCTCGACGGTCGCGGCAACGACGCCGCGCTGGAACGCATCATCAACGTGCCGGCACGCGGCATCGGTGAGAAAAGTATCGAAGCCATCCGCGAATACGCCCGCGCTCATGAGGTGTCGATGTGGGGCGCGCTGCACCTGATGGTCAGCAGCAAAGCCCTGCCCGCCCGTGCCTCGGGCGCGCTGGCCGGGTTTATCGAACTGATCAATAACCTGTCGGCCAAGGTGCTGGACATGCCGCTGCACCTGATGACCCAGACGGTCATCGAGCAAAGCGGGCTGATTGCCTACCACCAGGCGGAAAAAGGCGAAAAGGGCCAGGCACGGGTGGAAAACCTGGAAGAACTGGTCAGCGCCGCGCGCACCTTCGACAACGACGAAGGCGAAGACATGACTCCGCTGCAAGCCTTCCTCACCCACGCCTCCTTGGAGGCCGGTGACACCCAAGCTGCCGAGAACGAAGACAGCGTGCAGCTGATGACCCTGCACAGCGCCAAAGGCCTGGAGTTCCCGCAGGTGTTTCTGGTGGGCATGGAAGAAGGCCTGTTCCCGCACAAGATGAGCCTGGAAGAGCCCGGCCGCCTGGAAGAAGAGCGGCGTCTGGCCTACGTCGGCATCACCCGCGCCATGCGTAAGCTGGTCATCACCTATGCGGAAACCCGTCGCCTGTATGGCAGCGAGACCTACAACAAGGTGTCGCGCTTCGTCCGCGAGATTCCGCCGCAGCTGATTCAGGAAGTACGCCTGAGCAACAGCGTCAGCCGCCCCTTTGGCGCGGTGAGTCGCAACATGGGCGGCAACAGCATGAGTGGCGACAGTATGTTCGCTGGCAGCGCGGTGCCGGATACCGGTTTCAACCTGGGTCAGCGCGTGCAGCATTCACTGTTCGGCGAAGGCACCATCCTCAACTTCGAAGGTTCCGGCGCACAAGCGCGGGTACAGGTGAATTTCGAAAGCGAAGGCAGCAAATGGTTAATGCTCAGCTACGCCAAGCTGCAAGCGCTGTAACAACCGGCCGGAGTGCTTATCGTAGGTTGCAGGCCATACACCCTACGCCCTGTAACGTTTAAGACCGGTAGCCCGGATGCAATCCGGGAGCGATGTAAGCCATTGAACCCGCCCCCGGATTGCATCCGGGCTACGCGCTGCAGGCGCTTTACGACAGACCGTAGGAGCGGGCCATGCCCGCGATGCTTTTTCGGGTGCCTGCTGTCGCGGCCATGGGCCGCTCCTTCAAGGTGTCCAGCGTGATTGATCGTCCATTCAAACAATAAGGAGCTCACATGATTCGCCGTCCTCTGCTGCTCGCCAGCGCCCTGCTCGCCGCCTTCGGGCTGGCTGGCTGCAAGGAAGAACCCGCCGCCCCGCAAGCCAGCGCAGAGCCGGCGCAGACCTACCACTGGAAGATGGTCACCGCCTGGCCGAAGAACTTCCCCGGTTTGGGCACCGCCGCCGAGCGCTTGTCCGAGCGAGTGGCGACCATGAGCAATGGCCGCCTGACGATTAAGGTCTATGCCGGCGGCGAGTTGGTGCCACCGCTTGAGGTGTTCGATGCCGTGTCACGCGGCACCGCCGAACTGGGCCATGGCGCAGCGTATTACTGGAAGGGCAAGGTGCCGGCGGCGCAGTTCTTTACCGCCGTGCCGTTTGGCCTGTCCACCAGCGAAATGAATGCCTGGCTGAGCAAGGGTGGTGGTCAGGCCTTGTGGGATGAAGCCTACGCACCCTTCGGCGTGAAGCCGCTGGCGGTGGGCAACACAGGCATGCAGATGGGCGGTTGGTATAACAAGGAAATCAACAGCCTCGACGACCTCAAAGGCTTGAAAATCCGCATGCCGGGCCTGGGCGGCGAAGTGCTCAGCCGACTCGGTGCCACCACCGTCAACCTGCCCGGCGGTGAGATCTTCACCGCCCTGCAGACCAGCGCCATCGATGCCACCGACTGGGTCAGCCCGTTCAACGATCAGGCCTTCGGCTTGCACAAGGCAGCCAAGTACTACTACTTCCCCGGCTGGCAGGAGCCACAGGCAGTGCTGGAACTGCTGATCAACCAAAAGGCGCTGGACAGCCTGCCGGCTGATTTACAGGCAATCCTCACTGAAGCCACACGCGCCGCCAATCAGGACATGCTCGACGATTACGTCTACCACAACGCCCTGGCGCTGGATCAGTTGAAGCAATCGGGCACCTTGCTCAAGCGCTTCCCGGATGAAGTGCTCAGCGCCATGCAGCGCGAATCCGAGGTCGTGCTGGGCGAACTGGCCGCACAGAGTGAACTCAACGGCCGCATCTGGGCGTCGATGCAGGCCTTCCAAGCGCAGGTTAGCCAGATGCACAAGCTCTCGGAAAAAGAGCTGTACGACTGGCGTTAAGCGCACGCCTTGCACCCTCTCGCGCCGCCTGAGCCTGACCCGCTCAGCGGCGCATTGCCGATCCACCATTCACGCGCCACGCCCCAGCATCACTGCGCAACCGCGCGGCGGGCAAAAGTCGGAAACACTCTATGCCTAGCCAGCCACGCGTGCGCCGGGCAAGATGCGCGCGTAGATCCATCAACCAAGAGACAGCCCACCATGCAGCGTTTCCTTAGCATCGCCCTGGCCATGTGCCTTAGCCTGGGGCTTACCATGAGTTTCGACGCCGAAGCCAAGCGCATGGGCAGCGGCAAATCCTTTGGTTCCGCGCCCAGCCATCAGGCTCGTCAAGCGCCGACCCAACAACAAGCCGCCGCTCCGGCTGCTGGCCGTCAACCTGCCGCCGCCAGCGGCGCATCGAAGTGGATGGGCCCGCTGGCCGGTCTGGCTGCAGGCGGCCTGCTGGCAGCCATGTTCATGGGTGGCGGCTTTGAAGGCCTGCAGATCATGGACATGCTGATCTTCGGCCTGATCGCCTTCCTGCTGTTCCGCTTCCTCGCTGCCCGTCGTCGCCAGGCCCAGCCAGCTGCCGCCGGTGGCGCGCCGTATCAGCGTGAAATGCCGACCCAGGCTGCCCCTAGCTCGATCTTCGGCGGCAATGCTGCCAGTGCTGCAATCAAGCCCGTGATCAATGCTCCGGCCTGGTTCAACGAGCAGAGCTTTGTCAGCGCTGGCCGTGAGCACTTCCTCAGCCTGCAACAGCACTGGGACGCCAACGAAATGGACAAGATTGCCGAGTTCGTCACCCCGCAGCTGCTGGAGTTCCTCAGCCGTGAGCGTGCCGATCTGGGTGAAGGCTTCCAGTCCACTTATGTCGATGACCTTGATGTGCAACTCGACGGCGTCGATGACCACAGCGACAAGACCATCGCCACCCTGACCTTTACTGGCGTCGCCAAAACTTCGCGCTTTGATCAAGGTGAAGCCTTCAGTGAGAGCTGGCGCCTTGAGCGTCAGGCCGGTGATAACCAGCCGTGGCTGGTAGCCGGTATCCGCCAGAACGGCTGATGCATCAGCTTCATCAAAAAACCCGGGCTTGCCCGGGTTTTGTGTTTTTAAGCGCACTCAAAGCGACCGAAATAGAGGCCAAACGGGCCAGACAGGACGAAAGACCTGCATACCCTTTACCCGCCTGATGACGCACACTGCACCTTTCCCAGAACCACTCTGACGAGGACAGCAGCATGATCGGATACAGCATGGTCGGCACCAATGACCTGGAAAAAGCCAAGGCTTTCTACACCGCGTTACTGGCTGAGATGGGTGCAAAAATCGTGATGGATGTGGGCCGCGCGGCCTTTTACGGGGCCGGTAAAGGTCAGCCCATGCTGGGTGTGTGCCTGCCGTTCGATAAACAGGCGGCCACTCCTGGCAACGGCAACATGATCGCCCTGCCCGGCGGCTCGCGTGAAGGTGTCGACAAACTCTACGCCAAAGCCCTCGAATTGGGCGCGACCTGCGAAGGTCAACCGGGCGAGCGCATGCCCGGCTTCTACGGGGCCTACTTCCGCGATCTGGACGGCAACAAGCTGGCGTTCTTCCACATGGGCTAAAAGCCCACCCCGCCTCACCCCGGATTGGCACTGCCCGGCGGCTTGGCTGCCGGCGCAGCTTGCTGGGCCTTGTCGCGCCAGGCCTCAATTTCCTCACTGCGCTTGCGGCTGTTGAGCAGGGCGCGGTCGATCATTTCGTTGTAATCAGCCAACCAACTGCGCGAGCCCGGCAGCATATTGGCCAAATCACGCATGCCTGCCTTCAACCCATTCATCACCTGCTGGTAGTCGCGCTCCTGCGCGCGCAGCACCTGGCTGACCTGGACGATGCTGTTGGGGTTTTCCGCCCGCTCAAACAGCCCGGTGAGCTGTGACGCTTGCTGGCTGGCCAGCAACTCCTCCTGATTATTCAGCGCACTCTGCTGCACCTTAAGCTGCTCTTCCAGCCGCTTAACCTGCTTCTCCAGTGCCTCGATACGCGGTTCATCGCCCGCACTGAACAGGTTGTGAATGTTCAGGCCGACCGAGACCAACATCAACGTGCCCAACACCCCGGCCAAGGCCAGGATAAACAAGCGATTGCGCTGACCCGCCTTGGTCAGGAGTTGTAACCGCTCCTCTTCGCTGAGCACACCGTCATCTGACTCTTGCGCTTGGCTTTTCATAGGAAGACCGTTTTATGACGCTCAAAAATTGACACATCATGTACAACGATAGCACTTTGCCAGCTTCCTGCTTGGCATCAGGCCACACCTGCATAACCGCGCAACTCCACAGGCCTTAAACACGTATCCACGATGCCCCAAAACCTGTTCTACGGTATAAGACGCTCCCGTATTACCCGTCACCCATGAGGCCTACACCGTGGAAGAAGTCATCGAACAGTTGCGCGAACTCAACGAGCCGGTGCCCGTCCCGCTGGAACTCCCCGATGAAGAAACCTTAGTGGAGATTCAGGAAGAGATCCTGATCCACCTGCCCTTTGGCCTGCGTGAATACCTGCTGCAGGTCAGCGATGTGGTCTACGGCCGCCTGGAGCCCGTCACCGCCAGCGATCCGCAATCGCACACCTACCTGCCGGAAGTTGCCGCCACCGCCTGGTCACTCGGCGTACCACGCGAGTACGTGCCGCTGTGCGAAGACCATGGCAACTACTACGTGGTCGAAGAAGACGGCACCGTGCTGCTGTGGGAAGCCGAAACCGGCGAGATCAACGAAGACGAAACCTGGGAATCGGTCTGGCACTGGGTGCGCGACGTCTGGCTGGAGAGCTGAGCCGTGCACCCGCGCCCGCGTTAACGCGGGCGCTGTTCCAAATCGAGCAGGTTGAGCAGGAAGCGGGCGAAGTACTGCAGGTCTTGCTCAATCGCCAGGCGGGCGGCTTTGGCGTCGCCGTTGGCGAAGGCGGCAAAGGCGTCTTCGTGGAAGTCGTTGAGGCGTAGTGACAGGTCCGCGCCGGTAAACAAGCGATTAAAGAAGGGCCCGATCTGCAGCCACAACGTTTCAATGCTGCGCACCAGCACAGGGTTGCCGCAAGCGCTGTAGAGGTGCAGGTGAAACTGGCTGTTGGCATCCAGGTAGGCGGTGATCTGCCGTTCTTCGATGGCCTGATCCATGCGCGCCACGCAGTCACGCAACACGGCCAGATCATCGGCGCTCAGGCGCGGGGTGGCCAGTTCGACCGCCAGGCCTTCGAGGCCCATGCGCACCTGAAAGATGTGCTCATAGCGTTCGCGGGTCATTGGCGGCACGCGCACCGAGCGCTGCGGTTCGCCTTCCAGCGCGCCTTCGGCAACCAACCGCTGCAGCGCAGCCCGCACCGGCATTGGGCTGGTGCCCCACTCGGCGGCCAAGTCGCGGATTTTCAAACGCTCGCCGGGCTGGAAACGCCCCGCCAGCAAGCCTTCCCGAATACGTTGGTAAAGGTGTTCCTGCAGATTGTCGGCCATGGTTCAGCGGCGTCCTTGTACCGGCGGCGCGGGGAGTTGGGCGAGGGTTAGCGAGCAGTTATGCATGAAGTTCTCCGATGTTTAGAAAATGGTCTGAGTGGCTCTGCTAGAGGCTGGCTAGGCGCAGGGGTGCTTGAAAAGCGGAGTTGACTGCAGTCAATGAGCATTTTCAAGTATCCCTGCAACAACGCCTGACCGACGCAGAAGCGCTCAGGGGGCCTTGTTCTCGATCAGGCAGTTGCCACCATCCACAACCAGCACCTCGCCGGTGATATAGCTGGCCTCCGGCGAAGCAAGAAAGGCGACGGCGGCAGCAACTTCTTCGGGTCGCCCGGCGCGACGCATCGGCGTGTAAGCAGCCGCGTGGCGTTCTTCTTCGGTACTGGAGCCGGTGGCGATCCACCCCGGCGCCACGCTGTTAACCGTAATGCCCTGCTTGGCCACTTCCAGCGCCAAGCCCATGGACAGGCCAAGCATGCCGGCCTTAGCCGCACTGTAGGCCGCTTCGCCAGGGTTGCTGCCACGGGTGCCGGTGGTCGAGCTGATATTGACGATGCGCCCGTAGCCGCGCGCACGCATGCCCGGCAGCACCGCGCGCGTGAGCAGAAAAGCAGTGCCGAGGTTGCGCGCAATGGAGAGGTTCCAGGTGGCCAGGTCCATGTCCGCCAGTTCGGCGAAGGGCTCCGGGCTGCCTTGCATGGCCATGCCGGCGTTGTTCACCAGAATGTCGATCTGGCCCCACTGCGCCTGCGCCCAGTCGAGCAATTCGCCGACCTGCTGCTCATCGGTGAGGTCAGCGGCGCGGCCGCGTGCTTCAATACCTTGGGCGCACAGCTCAGCGGCACGCTCTTCAACACGGGCGCTGCTGGCGGTGAGCAGCACGCGCGCACCTTGCTGACCCAAGCGGCGGGCGATGGCCAGGCCGATACCCGACTCACTGCCTGCGCCGCTGATCAGGGCTACCTGCTGTTGGAAGACCATTTCATAACGTCCTGTGATCACAAATGTAGCGTTAATCTAGCAATAAAGCCGAATCAAACCAAAGCTTGAGTTTTCTGTGATCACAAAATAGCATGTGCAGATATTCGAACGAGGTGTTCAACATGACTGCCAGTGGTATCCACCCATCCGCCGTAGAAACCTTCGCCCAGCGTGAGCGCGAGCGATTTATCGCGCGCAATCCAAAATCCGTGGCCCTGGCCGAACGTGCGCGCCACTCGCTGTACGGCGGCGTGCCGATGCACTGGATGGCCGACTGGTCGACCCCGGTGCCGCTGTTTGTCGAGCGGGCCAAGGATGCGCGCTTCTATGATGTGGACGGTCATGAGTACATCGATTTCTGTCTGGGCGACACCGGCACCATGTTCGGCCACTCCCCGGATCCGATCGCCAAGGCCATCGCCGAACAAGGCAACAACGGCCTGACTACCATGCTGCCGGGCGAAGACGCGGTGGTCTGCGGCGAGTTGCTGGCCGCACGCTTCGGCCTGCCGTTCTGGCAGGTCACCGCCACCGCCACCGATTCGAACCGCTATGTGCTGCGCTGGGCCCGCGCGATCACCCAACGCAAAACCCTGCTGGTGTTCGATGGCTGCTACCACGGCACGGTGGACGACGTGATGGTGCGCTGCATCGACGGCGAAACCGTGCCGCGCAGCGGTTTGGTCGGCCAGGCCTATGACCTGACCCAGCACAGCCGCTCGATCCCGTTCAACGACGTGGCTGCACTCGAAGCCGCGCTGGCGAAAGGCGACGTCTGCGCCCTGCTCTGCGAGCCGGCGATGACCAACATCGGCATGGTCCTGCCCGAGCCGGGCTTTATGCAGAAATGCCGCGAGCTGACCCGCAAGTACGGCGCGCTGCTGATCATCGACGAGACCCACACCATTTCCACCAATATGGGTGGCTGCACCCAACTGTGGAACCTCGACCCAGACTTCTTCGTGGTCGGCAAGCCGATTGCCGGCGGCGTGCCGTGCGGCATCTTCGGCTGCAGCGCGGCGATGGCCGAGGCCATGACCGCTGCGCGCAAACGTGCCAGCGAAGGCAGCCATGGCCACGGTCACAGCGGCATGGGCACCACGCTGTCGGCCAACGCCCTGGCCATGCATTGCATGCGCGCCAACCTGGAACAGGTGATGACGCAAGCCGCCTATGACCACATGCTGCCGCTGGCCAAGCGCCTGGCGGATGGCTTCCGCACGCTGATCGGCAAGCACGACCTCAAGTGGTCGGTGACCGAACTGGGCGCGCGCAGTGAGTTTCAGTTCTGCCCGGTGTCACCGAAGACCGGCGCCGAGGCCGAAGCAGCGTTCCACGACGAACTGCAGATGGCCCTGCACCTGTACCTGATCAACCGCGGCATCCTGATCACCCCTTTCCACAACATGACCCTGTGTTGCCCGAGCACATCGGCTGATGATGTGGACACACTGATCGCCATGCTCGACCAGGCCCTGACCGAGTTGCTGGCCATCCCCGGCGCGCGCGAATAACCCATCGATCAGCCTGTGGGAGGGGCTTCAGCCGCGACTATCGCCGCTAAAGCGCCTCCCACAAGACAACGACTCACTGTGAGAACCACCATGCAATTCGCCACCCCCCAGGAAGCCCGCGATTTCCTCGCTGCCCACCCCGAAGTGCGCAGCATCGAGCTGATGCTGATCGACGCCAATGGCATCCCGCGCGGCAAGCTGCTGCACCGCGACGAGCTGCTGGCCATCTACGAGAACGGCCGGCCGCTGCCTAGCTCGATACTGGCGCTGACCATCCAGGGCGAGGACGTGGAAGAAAGCGGCCTGGTCTGGGAAGTCGCCGACGCCGACTGCTGGACCTACCCGCTGCCCGGCAGCCTGACCCTGCAACCCTGGCGCGCCACGCCCACCGGGCAACTGCAGGTGAGCATGCACCCGACTCAGGGCATGCCCGCCGCCCCGGCCGACCCACGCCATGTACTGGTACGCGCCATCGACCGGCTCAAGGCCGACGGCTACCACCCGGTGATGGCGGTGGAGTTGGAGTTCTACCTGCTGGATAAGCAGCGCGACGCCAACGGCCGTCCGCAACCGGCACTGCAAACCAATGGCGTGCGCCCGCAAGCGCCGCAGGTGTACGGCGTCTATGAATTGGAACAGCTGCAGCCGTTCCTCGATGACCTCTACGCCGCCTGTGAAGTACAGGGCTTGCCCGTGCGTACGGCGATTTCTGAGTACGCACCCGGCCAGGTCGAACTGACCCTGGAGCACCGCTTCGACGCGCTGCAGGCCATTGATGAAGGCGTGCGCTACAAGCGTCTGGTCAAGGGCGTGGCCAACAAACACGGGCTGCAGGCCTGCTTTATGGCCAAGCCGTTTGGCGACTTGGCCGGCAGCGGGATGCACATGCATGTCAGCCTGGCGGATGAAAACGGCAACAACCTGATGGCATCCGAAGACCCGCACGGCACACCGCTGCTCAAGCACGCCATCGGCGGCATGATGGCCACGCTGAATGATGCACTGGCGATCTTCTGCCCCAACGCCAACTCGTTCCGCCGCTTCCAGGCCAACAGCTACGCGCCGCTGGCCAAGAGCTGGGGCGTGAACAACCGCACCGTGTCGTTCCGCGTACCGGGCGGCCCGGCCAAGAGCCGGCATGTCGAGCACCGCATCTGCGGCGCCGATGCCAACCCCTATCTGGCGGCGGCGGCGATCCTGGCCGGTATTCATCACGGCATCCAGAACCAGATCGATCCGGGCGAAGAAATCATCGGCAACGGCTACGAGCAGGCCCGCGAAACCCTGCCGACCGACTGGCTGACCGCCCTGCGCGCGCTGGAGAACTCCGCCTGGGCCAAGGAAGCCTTGGGCGAGGACTTCCTCACGGTGTTCCTGGCGATCAAGTGGGCCGAATTCCGCCAGTTTATGGGCGAGGTCGGTGAGCAGGACTGGCGCTGGTACCTGACCCACGCCTGAGGCGACACCCGCCCAGACCGGTTGCCACAGCCGGTCTGGGCAATGCTTTTGCGCAGCTGCTATGGTTGGCCACGCCCTTTTGTTGTGGAGTGAGCCATGGAAGCCGGAAATGCCCAACTGACAATGACGGTACTGATGACCCCGGATATGGCCAACTTCTCTGGCAATGTCCACGGCGGCACCCTGCTCAAATACCTCGATGAAGTTGCCTACGCCTGCGCCAGCCGATTTGCCGGGCGTTACGTGGTGACCTTGTCGGTGGATCAGGTGATTTTTCGCGAACCCATTCATGTCGGCGAACTGGTGACCTTTCTCGCCTCGGTCAACTACGCCGGGCGCACTTCAATGGAAGTGGGCATCAAGGTCATCACCGAAAATATCCGAGAGCGCTCGGTGCGGCACACCAACAGTTGTTTCTTTAGCATGGTGGCCATGGACGATCAGGGTCGTCCGGCTCCCGTGCCCGCCCTTGATCCGCAAACGCCTGATGAATTGCGCCGCCAGCGCCAGGCGCTGCAACGCCGGGAAATCCGCCACGAGCTGCAAAAGCGCTACGAGGCGCTGAACGAAGGAACACCATGATTGAGCTTTTCGATGTATTTCTGCTGATGCTGTTCGCCACCGCCTGCGCTTGGCTGTGGCACGCCCATGGTTTGCGTGAGTTCGCCTTGATGCAGGTGAAGCAGCACTGCACCAAAGCCGATGTGGAATTACTCGATGGCAATGTCGCCCTGCGCCGCCTTGCAATGCTGCCCGATGCTCGCGGGCGCAAGCGCTTGGCGCGGGTGTATAGCTTTGAGTTCACCGTCACCGGCGAGCAGCGTCACGCGGGCAGCATCACCCTGTTTGGCAAACAGGTTGGGCGCATTGAACTGGCCCCCCATCCGGTGCGGGAAACCCAGCCTGAGCCGGTGGTCGTGCAGCACGATGCCAAGGTTATTCGCCTCGACGATTGGCGGCGCTAGGCCTGCTCACGCTGCAACAAAAACTCAGCCACACGCTGCGCACTGTCCGCTGGCTGCTCCTGCATAAAGCAGTGCCCTCCCGGCAACACACGGGCGCTGACATGGCCGTTGCTGGCGCACCAACGCGCGACAGACCTGGCGACAAAGGGATAGCTGCGCTCACCGTAAAACACCTTAACCGGCGTGCTGACCTTGGCCAGTGACGGCCACAGCCGCCTGGGGAAGGAGCTGAAAATATCGGCCTCGCGACTGGGCCGGCATTTCAGCTCCACGCCTTTTTCACTGTCCTTGAGGGCGTGCTGGATATAGGCGGTAAACGCCTCTTCGGTCCAGCCACGGAACATACCACGGCCATGCAGCGCAGTATGGGCAGCAGCGCGGTCTGGCCAGTTGCTGCGGCGTTTCAGCGCCTTGCTGGCCAAGGTGGTACGCCGGCTCAGGCCCATCACATCCGACAGCGCCATCACCCCGATCATCGCCGGGCTGAACAGCACCGGGTCGAGCAGCACTGCGCGCTGAAACAGCTGCGGTTGCTGAGCCAGCATCAGGCTGGTCAACACTCCGCCAAAGCTGTGGCCCAAAGCAAAGCAAGGCACGTTGCCAAACACACCGCGCCCCTGCTCAAACGCCTCAATCGCCAGTTCCGCACTACGGTTCCAGCCATGAAAACGCCCGCCGTGGTCACTGTCACCGTGACCCTGCACATCACACAGCCAGAGGTCGAAATCCTCAGCCAACAGTTGCAGCAGCGGCGTATAAACGCGCCCGCAATAGCCATTGCCGTGCAGAAAGTGCAGCAGGGGTTTACCCGAAGGCGGCGTGTGCCAGCCACGCAGGGTGAAGCCGGCTGAGCAGTCATGGGACCAGGGTTGGAGGTGCATGGGCTTGCCTTGCGTGATCGCGTTGGGGGGAGATTATCCGCATCGTCATAGAACTCGTCAGTTCTATCTGACTCCGGCATGCTGACGTCAGACCATTCAGGGAGGAGTCAGCGTGTTTGTTTTACTAGAGTCTTGCAACGCAGCTTTTATTGAACACCTGCAAGAAAAACTCAGCAGCGCAGGCGTCAACTGCCATGTACTGGCCCTGGGACGCGCCGCTGATGGCAAGGAGCACTTTGCCATTCGCCTGCCGCTTTACAGCCAGATGAGCAGAGCTCGGCACCTTCTGTACCGCGACAGACTGTTTGCATTGCGCATCGATCCGCAATTCAACCCGGAATGGCAATCTCTTCGCGCCGGCCCCAAACAACAAGTACTCCAGTGGCTGACCTCAACACTGGCCTTACGTATCAGCGCCATCGCCTTGCTGATCCTGATAGTCGGCAGCCTGGCTGAAACAATCGGGCGCTAGAGCACAATCAGCCAACCCCGCCTGCAACGCCGGCACATCCTGCGCCTCGTTGAAGATCAGCTCCAGCCGCGAGTCCTTACGCCATTCGCTGGGTTGCCACTGCAACGGCTGGCCGTTCAGGGCATTGGCGGACTGCCAGCCCTTGCGGCCGTGCAGCACCAGCTTGGCGCGCCGCCAAGACAGGCTATTCAGCCATTGCTGCACCTGCACCGGCGCAAATTGCTGGCTGGGGTGCCAGCGCCAGCCGATGCTCCAGCCTTCGGCCTGTTGCTGAATCTGGCAGATCGGCTCACTCACGCTGCGCCACAGATGGGCTAAGGGCGCAGCAGCGTTGGGCAGGCTCAGTGCACTGTCGCCGTCAGTGGCCTGCGCGGCAAAACCGGGCAGTTTCGCCAGCGGCAGTGCGCCCTGGCTGGTCCAGTAGATCGGGCGTGCGGGCAACTGCGCCTGAATGCGCGCCTTGGTTGCTTCATCCAGCCCTTCGGCCTTGTTCAGCAGTAACAAACCGGCGCGGCTAAGCGTCGCCTGCTGACTCTCCGGCAGCGCTTCACCCGCAGCAAGGGCCTGAGAATCCAGCACCAGTAACGGCACCTGGACCGCCAACACACCGGCCCAGGGCATTTCGCGCAGCTGTTCGAGTAGCACCAGAGGATGACCGAGGCCGGACGGCTCGATCAGCAGGCGATCGGGTTTGGCCTGACGCAGCAGGCGACTGAGACCAACCTGAAACGGCACGCCGTTGACGCAGCACAAGCAGCCGCCCGCCACTTCACCCAAGGCGATGCCGTCGTCATCGGTGGTTAACAAGGCGGCGTCCAGACCAACCAGGCCAAACTCGTTGATCAGCACGGCCCAGCGTTCATGCGCCGGGCGCTGCGCCAGCAGATGACGGATCAGGCTGGTTTTACCGGCACCGAGCGGCCCGGCAATCACATGGGTGGGGATATTGTTGAGCATGGGCCTATGGTGCGTGTTTGCCTGCCGGGAGAGAACCCCGAGCATGGCGCAGACTGAATAAAAGCTGCGTGCTAGAGTTTGCAGCCAATTTTTGACATGCCATTAACTTGGGCCGCTCCTACAAGGTTCGTCTGTTTTTGGTCATGGTCCGTTTTTCGAGGCTTTAACGATGCGTGTCGCTCTACTGCTTAGCTTGTACCTGTTGTCCGGCCTGGCCTGGGGTGAAGCCTGCGTGGTGCACAGTCAGGCCGAGCGTCTGGATGTGAAGGTGTGCCAGCAGAACCGCAGCATCCCGCCCACCCTGTTCCGCACCGGTTTCTGCCAACCGCAGTTGCAGGGGCAGAAGGTCGAGGTGGAGTTTGTTGAACAATGCCCCACCGGCGCCTTTGGCGTGTGCCGCAACGCTACCGTCGGTGGCACACCGTATAAGCAGGATGTGCACTATTACGGCATTGCCAGCGATACGGCTTACCTAAAGCCTTTCTGCGAGAAGCAGAGCAAAGGCGTGTGGATGGCGTACTAGACGGCTGTTAAACCCGGTTTAAACCGTACCGTCGCGGCTAAAGCCCCTCCCACAGCTAGCGACACATTATGCGTGTCGCAATACGACTCCTGTGTCTTCCAAGCACCGTCATCAAGGCGTAACCCGGTCTGTGTTTTAGTGACCCTGGGTACCTCACCCCTCCTGCCGGATCACGCGCCGGCAGGTTTTTCTGGTGCTTCGGGCTGCTTTAATCGCAGCCTATTTTTTTACTTACATTCAGGCCAGCCAATCCAGGGTCAGCAGTAACCGCCGCTCACCGGCAGGCGGTTGCGGCGAGCGGTGAATCAGCCCGCCGCCCTCGTTGCCGATCCATTTCTCGCCCTTGGCCAGCAGCACATGCCCGGCCTCAGCGCGCTGGATAAGAGCCGGATCGCTGGGCTCAGCGGCGGGGTCGCCCAACCGGCGGCGCGCCATCACGCCTTCTTCCAGCCACTCGCTGCCGATCCCGGCGTAGCTGGTAATCAGCCGCACCGGCACGTGGTCAACATGAAAACGCGGGCACATGGCTTTATCGAGAATGCGCAGGCGCACGCCGATACGTTTGGCGTCGAACAGGCAGACAAAGGCGCTGATCAGCCAGCTGACATCCTGCAAAAAGGCCACCTGCCCCGGCAAATCGCTGTAGGCATCGACCAGGCCGCTCAGGTTCGGCTCGCTCTCCGGGCTGGCCAACTCCAGCACGATGGATTGCCCCAGCGGCTCGCCCTGAGCCAACAGGGCGTTGGCAAAATCGCTGATCTGCGCGGGCAGCTGACGTTGCCAAAGCGCCAGGTTGATGTGATCACGCAGCACCTCGCCGAACACATCAATCTGCTCGCTGGCGATCTGCTGCAAGGGTTGACGCAAAACCGGCGCAAGCATCAGGCGGCCTCCTCGTGCCAAGGGCCGAACGGGTCCGGCAGCGCCGACCAAGCGTCCACGCCCTGAGCCATTTCAGCGTCATTCAACAGACAGGCGTCCAGCTCGGCGGTCAGTTGTGCAAAGTTGATGTTCTGGCCGATGAACACCAGTTCCTGGCGGCAATCGCCACTCTGCGCCTCCCAGTTTTTCATGATCGCCTGCAGCCCTTCGTCGTCGGTCGGCCACTGCGCCTTGGGCACAAACCGCCACCAGCGCCCGGCAAACCCATGGCGCATCAGGCCGCCGGCCTGGGACCAGCTGCCGGCTTCCTGGTACTTGCTGGCCAGCCAGAAGAAGCCCTTGCTGCGCAGCAGGCGGCCATTGGTCCACTCACGGTTGATGAAGGTGAAGAAGCGCTCCGGGTGGAACGGCCGCCGCGCGCGGTACGCCGTGGAGGCAATGCCGTATTCCTCGGTTTCCGGAATGTGCTCACCGCGCAGTTCTTTGAGCCAGCCCGGCGCTTGGGCCGCGCGCTCGAAATTGAAACGGCCGGTGTTGAGGATTTTATTAAGCGGCACCGCGCCCATGGCCATGGGGATGATCTCGGCGTGGGTGTTGAGCCCCTTGAGGATGGCCATCAGCTCTTCGCGCTCGTGGCTGCTGATCAGGTCGATCTTGCTGATCAGGATCACATCGGCGAACTCCACCTGCTCGATCAACAGGTCGGTGATCGAACGCTCATCATCCTCGCCCAAGGTTTCGCCCCGGCTGGCCAGGCTCTCGGCCTCGTGGAAATCGCGCAGGAAATTCACCCCGTCGACCACGGTGACCATGGTGTCCAGGCGGGCCAGATCGGCCAGGCTCTGGCCGTCTTCGCCGCGGAAGGTAAACGTCTCGGCCACCGGCAGCGGCTCGCTGATCCCGGTGGATTCGATCAGTAAATAGTCGAAGCGGCCATCACGGGCCAAACGGCCGACTTCTTCCAGCAGGTCTTCGCGCAGGGTGCAGCAGATGCAACCGTTGCTCATTTCCACGAGCTTTTCTTCGCCACGGCTCAGGCTGACATCGCGCTGAACTTCGCTGCCATCGATGTTGATTTCGCTCATATCGTTGACGATCACCGCCACTTTCAAACCCTGACGGTTTTTCAGGATGGCGTTGAGCAGGGTGCTTTTACCGGCACCGAGAAAACCGGACAGCACGGTTACGGGAAGGTGTTTGGTCATGGTTTCAGGCTCCATCATTGTTCGGTGTTACGCAGATGTTTTTCGCGTTGTTCCTGACGCTCTTTGGCTTCGATGCACAGGCTGGCGGTGGGGCGCAGCAACAGGCGCTTAAGGCCGATGGGCTCGCCGGTCTCAATGCACCAGCCGTATTCGCCGCGCGCCAGGCGGTCGAGGGCTTCGTCGATCTTGTCGAGCAACTTCTTCTCGCGCTCCAGCAGGCGCAGTTGCCATTGCCGCTGTTCCTCGGCGCTGCCGATATCGGCCGGGTCGCTGCTGGTTTCCCGTTCACGCAGGGCCTCGAACTCCTCAGCGATGCGCGCCTGTAACTCGCTGCGCTGCTGCAACAGCAGTGCGCGGAAGAACTGCTGCTGGGCGTCGTTCATGTAGTCGTCTGCCGGCTGGGCCAGCAGTTGTTCTTGGCTAATCAGGGTCGTGCTCATGATGCGAATTCACTGGTATGCGGCTTTAATTGTTATAACATAACATTTATCACCCGCCGCCACCTCGGATTTTCAGATGAATGCACTCACCCTGCCGGATATCGCCAGCCAGGCCAGCCACCATGCACAGCGCCTGGACTGGGTGGGCATGGGCGACATTGCCCTGCCTGTGTTGCTGGCCGACCAGCGCATCAATGCGCGCGCCAGCGCTGGCGTAAGCCTGGATGACGGCAGCGCCCGTGGCATTCATATGTCGCGGTTGTACCTGGCGCTGCATGCGCTGGAAGCGCAACCCCTGACCCCGGCCGTGCTGCAACAGTTGCTCAACAATTTTTTGCACAGCCACGAAGGCCTGTCGCAAGAAGCCAGCGTGACCCTCAACGGCGACGCCTTATTGAGTCGTCCAGCGCTGGTCAGCCCATTGTCCGGATGGAAGTCCTACCCCTTCGAAGTGCGTGCACGTCAGGATTCATGGGGGTTTCACGTGGAACTACAGGTACAGGTGGCCTATTCCTCGACGTGCCCCTGCTCAGCCGCGCTGGCCCGCCAGTTGATTCAGCAGCAGTTCGCTCACGACTTCGCCAACCAGCCGCTCAGCCATGAACAGGTGCTGGAATGGCTTGGTTCGCCCCAAGGCATCGTCGCCACGCCACACAGCCAGCGCAGCTACGCCACCTTGCAGGTGCGCTTGCACGCCGACAGTACAGCATTGCCGCTCGTTGAGCTGATCGACGCCGCCGAACAGGCCCTCGGCACCGCCGTGCAGACGGCGGTAAAGCGCGCCGATGAGCAGGCCTTTGCCCTGGCCAACGGGCAAAACCTGATGTTCTGCGAAGACGCTGCCCGCCGCCTGCACAGCGCCTTGCGCGAACAACCGGCCTTCAGCGCCTTTCACCTGCGCGTGGTGCACGCAGAAAGCCTGCATGCCCACGATGCGGTTGCCGTCAGCCGTTGGAACTGGAGCTTGGCATGATCCACTGCCACAACCTGCAATGGGGCCCTGCGGGTCACCCGCTGACTCCGCCGCTTAATCTGCACCTGGCCCGCGCCAGCCTGACCGGGGTGATCGGCAGCAACGGCTGTGGCAAAAGCAGCCTGCTCAAGGTTATCGCGGGTATCGTTCAGCCCTTGCGCGGGCAGATCGAACTGGCCGTGCCGCGCCTGGGTGGCGTGGCCTATCTGGTGCAGCAGCAGGCACTGGACCGGCAATTCCCGATCACCCTGCAGGAGCTGGTCAGCGCCGGTTTATGGCGCAGCCGCCTGAGTCGCCCGCACCGTCAGGCGCGGTTGGAGCAAGCTTTGGCCGACTGGGGCCTGAGCGAGCTGTACCAGCACAGCCTGCACGCATTGTCCGGCGGTGAATTGCAGCGCGCCCTGCTCGCCCGCCTGAGCCTGACCGAGGCGCAGGTGCTGTTGCTCGACGAGCCAGAAGCCGCGCTGGATGAACACGGTCTGGCCCTGCTCTGGCAGCACATCGCCCGCTGGCAGGCAGAGGGCCGCACACAGATTGTCGTCAGCCATTCCCTCAGTCACATGAGCCAGCACTTGGACAACGCCCTGCTGGTGTCGCGCAGCGGCTGCATCTTCGCGCCGATTCGCGAGCTGATGGGCCAACGCTCGCCACTGGAGCATGTGGCGTGAGTCTGGAACTGCTGTGGACGCCCTTTATCGAATTCGCCTTTATGCGCCGCGCGTTGCTGGGCGGCGTGGCGCTGGCGATCAGTGCCGCGCCACTGGGGGTGTTTCTGGTGTTGCGTCGTTTGAGCCTGATGGGCGATGCGATTGCCCACGGCATCTTGCCCGGCGCGGCACTGGGCTTCTGGCTGTTCGGCCTGAGCCTGCCGGCCTTGACGCTTGGCGGGCTGGTCGCCGGCCTTGGCATGGCCGGAATCGCCGCTTGGGTGACACGGCGTACCGGCCTGCGTGAAGACGCCAGCCTGGCCGCCATTTACCCGATTTCGCTGGCCAGCGGCGTGTTGCTGCTGGGCCTGGCCGGGAACAAGCTGGACCTGCTGCACCTGCTGTTCGGCTCGGTGCTGGCCGTGGACCCGCCCACCCTGAACGGCATGTTGCTGGTGTCCATCGGCAGCTTGTTGCTGCTCGCCCTGATATACCGCTGGCTGCTGATGGACAGCCTCGACCCGCTGTTTCTCGGTGGAGTCAGTCGCTTCGGGCCGCTGGCCTATGGGTTGTTTCTGGGTTTGGTGGTGCTCAATTTAGTGGTCGGCTTTCAGGCCATCGGCGCGCTGATGGTGGTCGGGTTGATGATGTTACCCGCCGCAGCCGCACGCTTCTGGAGCCGCCGCCTGCCGCGCATGTTGCTGCTCGCCGCCCTGACCGGCGCAACCTGCGTCTGGCTTGGTCTGCTGCTCTCCTACTACGCCAACCTGCCCAGCGGCCCGTGCATCGTGCTGCTCGCCGGTTTCGCTTACATCGGCTCCGTCGTATTTGGCCCGCTAAATGGCCTGCTGCGTCGGCCTCCGCATTTATCTCACGCACCCTAAGGAACCCACCATGCGCACCCTGATTGCCCTGCTGACCTTAAGTCTTGCCCTGTTCGCCCACGCTGAAGAGAAACTCAAAGTTGTTACCAGCTTTAGCATTTTGGCCGACATTACCCAGCAAATTGCCGGAGATAAGCTCGAACTTCGCAACCTGGTGGGTGCGGATGCTGACGCGCATGTCTATCAACCCAGCGCTGAGGATGCCAAGGCCGTATTCGCCGCCGACCTGATCATCGCCAACGGCCTGGGCTTTGAACCCTGGCTGGCGCGCTTGATCGACAGCAGCGAAGCGCCCGGCACACGGCTGGATGCAAGTAGCGGCGTGCTGCCATTGATGCTTGATGAAGACGGCCAGCAGGTCGCCGATCCGCATGCCTGGCAGAACCTCGCCAACGCCGAAATCTACGTACAGAACATCGCCAAGGCGCTGATCCAGGCCGACCCGGACAACGCCGCGCACTACAGCGCCGGTCGTGATGCCTACCTGGCACAAATCCGCAGCCTGCTGGCCGAGGCCAAAACCGGCCTGGGCCAACTGCCGCCCGCGCAGCGCACGATCATCACCAGCCATGACGCCTTCGCCTACCTGGGTCAGGCCTACGGCCTGAGATTTGTCGCACCGCAGGGCTTGAGCACGGCTGATGAACCGTCCGCTGCCGACGTGGCCGCGCTGATCCGGCAGATTCGCGCCGACGGGGTAAAAGCCGTGTTTGTGGAAAACATCCGCGACCCGCGCCTGATCGAGCAAATCGCCAGCGAGGCCGGGGCCAAAGTCGGCGGCACGCTCTACTCCGATGCCCTGGCCAGCGAGGGGCCAGCCAGCACCTACCTGGGCATGTTCAAGTACAACCTCGACACCCTGCTGGCCGCGCTCAAGCCATGAGCCTATGGCTTGAGCTGGAACAGGCCGGGCTGGGCGACAGCCGCCCGCTGGCCGCCGTGCTGGAGGCCATCCCTTGGAACGCGGACGGCCTGATCGCCGCCATCGCCCAGCAATACGACAGCGGCGAGGTGCTGATGCTGGCCTGGATGAACCGCGCGGCGCTGGAAGAAACCCTCGCCAGCGGCCAGGTCTGTTACTGGTCGCGCTCGCGCCAGCAGTTGTGGCGCAAGGGCGAAACCAGCGGCCACCGGCAACGACTGGTCGAAGCGCGGCTGGACTGCGACGGTGATGCCGTGCTGCTGCTCGTTGAGCAACAAGGCCCGGCCTGCCACACCGGCCGACCCAACTGCTTTTACAACGCCATCCGCGACAAACGGGTGAGCGTGATCAGCGTGCCGCAATGAAACGCCTGCTGCTGGGTCTGGTGCGGTTGTATCAATACCTGATCAGCCCGTTGCTCGGGCCGCGCTGTCGCTTCCACCCCAGTTGCTCGCACTACGCCGTCGAAGCGCTGGAACGCCACGGCGCGTTGCGCGGCAGTTGGCTGGCCCTGCGCCGCTTGTTGCGCTGTCACCCCTGGCATCCGGGCGGCTACGACCCGGTGCCGCCCACTCATCCCTGTCACGAGAAGCATCGCCATGAATGACCTGCTGATCCGCAACGCACGCCTGATCAACGAAGGCCGCGAATACGAGGCCGACCTGCTGGTGCGCCACGGCCGCATCGAGACCATCGCCAGCAGCCTGACCGGCGTGAATGCCAAGGTTGAGATCGACGCCGCCGGGCAGTTTCTGCTGCCGGGGATGATCGACGATCAGGTGCACTTCCGTGACCCCGGTGCGCCGCACAAGGGCAGCTTTGCCACGGAATCAAGGGCGGCGGTGGCCGGCGGCATCACCAGCGTGATGGACATGCCCAACACCAACCCGCCGACCCTTAACCTGGAGGCGTTGGAAGCCAAAGAGCGGCGCGCCGCCAACTGCTCGAAAACCAACTTCGGCTTCCACTTTGGCGTCAGCCACGAGAACCTCGACATCGTCGCCGCGCTCGACCCCAACCGCGTGGCCGCGGTGAAAGTGTTTATGGGGGCCAGCACCGGCAACATGCTGGTGGATGACCTGCCCTCGCTGGAACGGCTGTTCCGCGATTGCCCGACCATCATCCTCACCCACTGCGAACACACGCCGCGCATCCGCGAACGCGAACAGCAGTGGCAGGCGCAGTACGGCGAGCAGATTCCCGCCGAGCAGCATCCGCTGATCCGCGATGCCGAGGCCTGCTACCAATCCTCCAGCCTCGCCGTCAGCCTGGCGCAGCGCTTTGACACCCAGTTGCACGTGCTGCACATCACCACGGCCCGCGAACTGAGCCTGTTCCAACCCGGCCCGCTGGCCGGCAAGCAGATCACCGCCGAGGTCTGCGCGCACCACCTGTACTTCGATGACCGCGACTACGCGGCGCTCGGCCACCTGATCAAATGCAACCCGGCGATCAAAACCCAAGCCGACCGCGATGCCCTGCGTCAGGCCCTGCTGTGCGGCCGGCTGGACATCATCGGCACCGACCACGCGCCACATACCCTCGAAGAAAAGCAGCGCCCTTACCTGCAAGCCCCGTCCGGCCTGCCACTGGTGCAACACGCCCTGCCCTCGCTGCTGGAACTGGTGGCCGACGGCCTGCTGCCCCTGACCACCTTGGTCGAGAAAACCAGCCATGCCGTGGCGCAGCGTTTTGCCATCGAGCAGCGCGGCTACCTGCGCGAAGGCTACTGGGCCGACCTGACCCTGATCGAGCGCCTGGCCGAACCGCGCCCGGTCGAAGCCGACCCCACGCTCGCGCACTGCGGCTGGACACCCTTCCAGGGCCGCGCCTTCCGCCATGCCGTGCGCACCACCATCGTTTCCGGACAACTGGCCTGGCACAACGGTCAGGTGCAGGACGACTGCGAGGGCTTGCCGCTGCGCTACCAGCGCGGCTGACAGACGACTGAATAAGAGCGCTTTTGTAGGGTGGGTTAGGCCGCGCCCGCTCCCGGCGGGCTTGCGGCATTCACTCCATCCATGGGGATTGCGCGAACCGCGATCATGCAAACAACACCAATGCTCAAAGCGCCGTAACCCACCCTACATTTCTTCAAATTTCATGATTAACCGAACCTGATTAGAGAACCGATATGCCCAGCATCACCCTGCCCGATGGCAGCCAGCGTCAGTATGCCCAACCGCTAAGCGTGGCCGACGTCGCCGCCGACATCGGCCCCGGCCTGGCCAAGGCCGCCCTGGCCGGCCGCCTGGATGGCCGCCTGGTGGACACCAGCGCCTTGATCGACCACGACGCCCAGCTCAGCCTGATCACCGCGCGCGACCCCGAGGGCCTGGAGCTGCTGCGCCACTCCTGCGCGCACCTGCTGGCCATGGCCGTGAAGCAGCTGTACCCGAGCGCTCAGGTGACCATCGGCCCGGTGATCGAAGACGGCTTTTTTTACGATTTTGCCTTCGAGCGGCCCTTTACCCCGGACGATCTCGAGCGCATCGAAGCGCGCATGACCGAGTTGGCCGCCGCCGATCTTCCGGTCAGCCGTCGCGAACTGCCGCGTGATGACGCCATCGCCCATTTCGAGGCGCAGGGCGAGCATTACAAGGCCGAGCTGATCCGCGACATTCCCGCAGGCGAGGTGCTGTCGCTGTACCGCCAGGGCGACTTCGAGGATCTGTGCCGTGGCCCGCACATCCCGCGCACCGGCCTGCTGCACGCCTTCAAACTGACCAAAGTGGCCGGCGCTTACTGGCGCGGTGATGCCAAGAATGCCGCGTTACAACGCATCTACGGCACCTGCTGGGGCACGCCGAAAGAACTCAAGGCCTACCTCACCCGTCTGGAAGAAGCCGGTAAGCGCGACCACCGCAAGCTCGGCGCCCAGCTCGACCTGTTCCACTTCGACGACTGCGCCCCCGGCTCGGTGTTCTGGCACCCCAAGGGCTGGACCCTGTTCCAGCAGCTGATCGGCTACATGCGCCAGCAGCAGGACGTCGCCGGCTATGTCGAGGTCAACACCCCGGACGTGATGGACCGCAGCCTGTGGGAAACCTCCGGGCACTGGTTCAACTACCGCGAGGCCATGTTCACCACCACCACCGAAGACGAGCGCGTGTTCGCCCTCAAACCAATGAACTGCCCCGGCGCGGTGGCGCTCTACGCCCGTGGTCTGAAGAGCTACCGCGACCTGCCGCTGCGCATGGCCGAGTTCGGCAAGGTGCACCGCTACGAACCCTCCGGCGCGCTGCACGGCCTGCTGCGCGTGCGCCACTTCACCCAGGACGACGCGCACATCTTCTGCACCGCCGCGCAGATGGAACAAGAGTGCGCCGACACCATCGCCCTGGTGTTCGCCATCTACCGCGACTTCGGTTTCAACGAGGTGGCAGTCAAACTCTCCACCCGCCCCACCAACCGCATCGGCAGCGACGAAACCTGGGATCAACTGGAAGGCGCACTGTCCGGCGCGCTACAACGGATGAACATCGACTACCAGCTCAACCCCGGCGAAGGCGCGTTCTACGGGCCCAAGCTGGAATTCGTGCTGCGCGATGCCATCGGCCGCGACTGGCAGTGCGGCACCCTGCAGGTGGACCTCAACCTGCCGGAGCGCTTCGACATCAGCTACGTCAACGAACAGGGCGAACGCGAACGCCCGGTGATGCTGCACCGCGCCCTGTTCGGCTCGCTGGAACGCTTCACTGGCATTCTCATCGAGCACTACAGCGGCCTGTTCCCGCTGTGGCTGGCCCCGCAGCAGGCGGCCGTGCTGACCATTTCCGAAGGGCAGAACGACTACGCCCGCCAGGTACTCGCTGCCCTCAAGCGCGCCGGGCTGCGCGCCAGCGTGGATCTGCGAAACGAGAAAATCGGCTACAAAATCCGCGAGGCCACCCTGCAGAAAGTGCCCTACCTGCTGGTCATCGGCGAACAGGAAAAAGCCGAAGGCCGCGTCACCCTGCGCAGCCGCGCCGGCGATAACCTCGGCAGCCTGACGCTGGCTGAGCTGGTCGAACGGCTGCGCACTGAGGCGCGCATGCCCGGTCAGAACGCGACAGACTAATCACATGCTGTTCGGCAGGTTGCTGGCGGTGCACCGTTTAGCAACCTGCATAAACCCGTTGGCCAGGCGTTATCCTGCACGGCAACCGCAGACCACCAAGGAACTCCATGAGCCTGACCAAGCGCGAGCAAAACCAGATCGAACGGACGCTGGCCGCAACCCTCACCGACGCCTGCGAAGCCGGCAAGGCCGAGATTGTCGGCTTCCAGTGGCTGACCCATGACGTCGACTACCAGCGCTTCCCCGCCAGCCTGCGGGTGATCTGGGTGTTCGCCAGCCAGGCGGAACAAGACGCCGCCATCGCCAAGGGCCAGGAGCGCCTGATGCAACAACTGACCGCTGCTGCCTTGCAGGTCGCCGAGGTTTCACTCGAAAACCCGGCCGCCCATGTCCGCCTCGACAATGAACAACAGTGCCTTCGGGCCGACGGCGGTAACTGGCAACAACGCCTGACGCGCCAGCGTTCGGGCAAGCGTTAACCCATGGCCAAGGAAATTGAAAACCCGTGCATTTCGCTCTGCCTGCTGAGCGGCGACCTGTGCTTGAGCTGCGGGCGCAGCAAGGCCGAAATCAAACAATGGAAGCGCATGAAACGCCCGGAAAAGATGGCCACCGTGCAGCGCGCCAGCCAACGCCTGAAAAGCCTGGGCAAGAAAAAATCCTGAGCGGGTTCTGCAATCCAGAGCGACTCAATCACCTTGAGCAATGCCCCGCCGCACACTGACAATGCCGAGCATTCACAACTACAGAGGCGCCGCCCCCTATGATCCATCTGCGGCCCTTCCAACCTCACGACCTGCCCGCCACCGTCGCGCTGTTTCAGGCCTCGGTCAGCCAGTTGGCCACTCAGCATTACGACGCAGTGCAGCGTCAGGCCTGGTCTTCCGAGGTTGCGGACATGCCCACCTGGCAAACACGTTTGGCGTCACTTGAGCTGTTTATCGCAGAAGAAGACCAGACTATCGCCGGTTTTATCGGCTTTAGCCTGGATGGTCATATCGACCTGCTGTACTGCGCGCCCGCTTATGCCCGCCAGGGTGTGGCCAGCGCCTTGTATGCCGCTGCCGAGCAACGCTTGCGCGCGGCGGGTGTGCGCGAGCTGTTTACCGAAGCCAGCCTAGTGGCCCAGGCGTTTTTTGCCGGTCAGGGATTTTCTGTGCAGCAGGCACAGACGGTGACGCGCGGCACTGTTAACTTGCCGCGCATGCTGATGCGCAAAACCCTGGAGCTGTGATGAACACTTTGACCCTGATTGTCCTGGCCGCCGTGGTGCTGGCCGCCTGCGCCCTCGCAGTGTGGAGCTGGCACAACCAGCGCAAACTGGAAAAGATCGATGAGCGGATCAACCGGCAGAGCGAGCTGATCGATCAACTCGACAGCCTGCTGGAAAACCCGCGGCTCAGCGAAGCCGAGCAAAAAGCGCAGGGCGAAGCCTTGTTGGCAAAGCTGCAGGAAACCCGCAAGCCTTAACCTTGCGCAGATCATGATGTGTGGGAGGGGCTTTAGCCGCGATTGCCGTTAATCGCGGCCACGACGGCATGGATGCAGGAGTTAGCGCCGCGCCGACTCCCGGCCTGCTTGCGGCATTCACCACATCCCTGTGGATTGCGAAGCAGGATGCCCGAGCCGAAAGCCCCTCTCACGAAAGCGCTTTACCAGCCACCGCCGCCTCCGCCGCCACCACCTCCGCCCGAGGAGCCCCCACCGGATGAGCCGCCACCACCTGACGAACTGCTCGCGGGCGGTGACGACGCCAGTGCCGTGGCGCTGCTGAGGCCGGCGGCCAGCGCGCTGCTCATGGCCAGCGGTGAGCTGTAGGGGCTGCGGCTGTGGTACCACTCGGGCTGGTAGTCCGCCTGCGCCGGATAGATCAAGCCGTTGGCCAGAGCCGCGCTGAAACGGGCGCTCCACTTTTCTTCCACACCGAGGGCCATGGCATAAGGCAGGTGTTGCTCGTACAGGGCGATGCTCATGGCCGGCAAATTAGCGGCGCGCTCCAGGGCTTCGCGTTCACCCAGTTGCAGGTAGTCGCGATAGCCTTCCAGTTGGTCCAGCAGTTGCTGTCCCAGCGGCGTTGGTGCTGGCAGCAAAACGAAGAACACCGCCACCACTACCACATAGGCCGCGAGCAGCAGCAGGGTTGAGGCGGACACCACCGTCACCAGCATCCAAGCCCCAACAACCCCAGGCCAGATAAACATCAGCCCAACAAACCCAAGCCCCACCTGCTTGGACAGGGTGGCTTGGTGCCACGCCATGTACAGCACCACCAGCGACGGCACACCAAAGCCCAGAGAAAACAGCACACCCGCTAAGCCGGTGGCCAGATCGTCCGGGTTGCGCGCCTCCAGCAACACCATCAACAGGCAGCCAACCATCGCCCCGATCAAACCCAGCGCCCAAAGGCCTCGGTTGTGGCTGAACCAAGCCTTACCCTCGGCCTCCAGCTGACTTTTTAGGCCGACCACTGCATCGGCCAGACGCGGCTCGTAACCACTGCCAATGCTCAGTGCGATGCCCTCCTTGTTGGCCGGGAACAGGCGTTTACGTAAGGCACGATCCGCATCGCTGAGGTCAGCTTTAGCGCCCGTGCCACGGGCTAGGTTAAAGCCGCCGCCGTGGCGCATGTCTTCGATATGCAGGTGCTTGCGAATGGCCATGTCGGTAAGCCAGACGCTAAACGCCCGCGCCTCCTGAAAATAGCCTTTGAAACCGCGATACCAGAGGTAACCAGCCTGCACCGGGCGCATGCCCTTAGGGGGCTCAAACAGAGCGATGATCACGCCCTTTTGCGGGTCGCGGCCGACACGCTTCCAGGCGCGCAGGTAGAAGAGCAGCAGCCCTACCCAGACCAGCGCACCGAGGAACAGGCCCAGGTTATCGCGCAGCAACGCGCCGCTGCGTTCTGCAAAATCGGGCCGCGTGACCAAACCCGCCGGCCAGTCCACCGCCACGGTCAGCCCCTGATACGCCGGCAATGGCTGCGTGCTGGCCAGGCGCAGGTAATCGTCGCGCTGCTCCTGCACCTCGTAGGCCTTGTCGCGGCTGCCCCAGCCACCGGTATACGCGGCAAACTGGCCCATGCGCGCACCCGACGGCAGTTGCACCTCAACTGAAGCCTGCTGAATCGGGAAGCCCCATCCATTGCCGGTGACGTTCCAATACAGCTCGTCAGTGGTGCTGTGGTGCAGCAACGACCGCTCAACCTGGTAGCGCAATTCGTATTCATAACGCCCCGGTTGCAGCAAGCGATCAGCCGAACCGAGGTAATAACGCACCCACGTACCGTTCTGCTCAAGGCGCACGCGTTCCGTCTGGCCGTCACGCAAGGCATCGAGCAAGATGATCGGGCTGCTCTGCTGCAGCCCCGTGGGCAAGGTGTAACGCACCGGCAGATCACGGTAGATGCCGCGTTTGATCTGCTCGCCCTCGGCCTGCACGGTGATGCGTTCAGTCACCAGCAGGTTGCCGTCACGCTGCACCTGCAGGCGCACGGCAAAGTTCTCGATCACCTCAGCCGCCATCGCCAGGGGCGACAGCAGACACAGGCACAGCAATAGACCGCGCTGCCATCCGTGCATCTTAAAACTCCATGTTGGGCGACTGAGCGTCGCGCGGGTCATCCAGGCTGAAGTAGTCGGCCGGGGCAAAGGCAAACGCCCGCGCAACCAGATTGCTCGGCACCGACTCGACCCGCACATTCAGCTCGCGCACCGCGCCGTTGTAATAACGCCGGGCCATCTGAATGTGGTTTTCGACATCTGTCAGGGTGCGTTGCAGGTCAAGAAACTGACCGTCGGCCTTGAGCGCCGGGTAATCCTCAACCAAAGCAAACAGCTGACGCAATTGCGTGCCGAGATGCGCCTCCACCGGCGCACGCTGCCCCAGCGGCGAGTCCGCCAATTGCACCGCGCGCTGACGCTCCTGCACCACGGCTTGCAACGCGTCCTGCTCGTAATGCATGTACTGCCGCACACACTCGACCAGCGCCGGAATCAAACTGGCCCGGCGCTTGAGCTGCACATCAATCCCGCTCCACGCCTCAGCCACCCGCGCACGGTTGAACACCAGCCGGTTGTAGTAATAAATCACCAGCGCGGCCAAGGCCAACAGCGCAAGCAGCCACGCGAATCCTGTCCCTTCCATCACCACTCCTTGAATCGCCCGCTTACCCTCAGCGGCCTGCGCGTCACGACGTATGGGCCGAATAGTGCTTATACGAAGGCATTAAGCTGCCAAAGCACTGTGTCGGTTAAGCGATTATGAGTCAGAAAATCGGTCATTAGCGTTGAGCAAAACGCTCTTTTTCACGCTTTGGCGATTAATCCGCATCGGCCACTGAAGGTGCGGGCCGAACCAAACTACTGTCCTAAAGGATTTCCTGCTCAATACGTCAGATAAGTCGCTCAGGGGGCTAACACGGGGCAGGGCCTTTCGCTATCGTAAAGACCTGCCCCCCAACGTCACCGCACGGATTGCCAACCATGAGACGTCTAATGCCTTTGCTGGTAGGCCTGTGGCTTACGCTTTTAGCGCAAGCGCATGCCGAAACTTTCCGGATTGGCGTGGAACTGCAGCCCTATATGCCCTACTCCGATGTGCAGGACGGCCAATATCAGGGCTATGGCCGTGAACTGCTGGATGCCTTTGCCGCGCACCAAGGTTATGTCTTTGTTTATCAGCCACTGCCGGTGCGGCGCTTACTGAGCGATTTCCTCAACGGCAAGGTGGACTTCAAATACCCCGACCATCCACGCTGGAATGCCGATCTCAAGCAGGCGCATCAGGTGTATTTCAGCCAGGCCACCGCGCCTTCGATTGATGGGGTGCTGGTTAAACCGCAGCGTCTGGGTGCCGGAAAGGACAGCCTGAAGCGCCTGGGCACTCAGCGCGGATTTACCCCGTGGCCGTATCTGGACGACATCAAAGCCGGGCGGATTTTGCTGGTTCAGGCCAACCAGATCGACTCACTAGTAGCCATGGCACTCAACGACCGGGTGGACGGCGTATACCTCAACCCGCAAGTGGTCAAATACCGCCTGCGTAACAGTCCAGAGGAAAGCGCCTTGGTATTTGACCGCTCACTGGCCTACCAGGACGACCACTACCTGCTGTCGAGCATCAAACACCCACAGGTGATTGAGCAGTTCGACGCGTTCCTCACCAGCCAGGCCGCCTTGGTCCAAGCCCTGAAAGACCGTCACGGCATCCGCGATCCCCTGCAAAACCGCTGAGGATTTAAGCCGACTCTTCGCGGTACACAGCCATGCCGCGCGCCTGATAGTTAGCCAGCGCGCTGGGGTGATCGAGGCTGCAGGTGTGCACCCACACGCGCGTGGTACCCGGCCAGGCCCAGGCGGATTGCAGCGCGTGAGTCAGCAGCGGGCCACCAAAGCCCTGACCGAAAAACGCCTCAGCCAGGCCGAAATAGAGAATCTCCACCGCGCCATCCGCATCACGCAGCAACTCGTAATAACCGACGATGGCGCCTTGGTGATAAGCCACCCAAGTGCGGTGATGGGGCTGCTCGATCAACTCGCGCCACTGCGCGTCGGTCCAGCTGAGTTTGTCGGTCCACTGCCAGGGCTCGCCGACCAACTGATAGAGAAAACGGTTGAGCTGGAATTGCTTGTGCTGGCATTCGACCACGCTCAGCTCGACCGGCAGCGGCTTGGCGCGCAACTGCTCGGGGTGCTGCATGGCCAGGTAATAGGTGATGGTGCTCATCGGCTTCCTGCTTGTTGGAGTGCCCGCAGATTGTAGGAGCCAGCTTGCTGGCGATGCTTTAGCTCTGCAAGGATCATCGGAGTGCCGAACCACTGCAAGCTGGCTCCTACAGAGTGCTATCGAAACGGTTCAGTTGGGCTTCGCTGCGCTCAACACCAACCTACATATGAACAAAACCCCCACCGGCTAAGCCAAATGGGGGTTCTCCTCTTTTACGCCAGGGCTTGTGGCCTTGGGAGCAGACGATGCCTTAAGCGCCATCCGGGCCTGCCGCCGCAGCGGCCGGGGAGCGTTGCTCACAGCTCCAGAGTTCCAACGCTGGCTGGGTCGCTTGTGGCGGGCCGAGCCATTCACTCATCGAGTGGCAACGCTGGTTGAAACACAGTTGATAATCCCCTGCCTCGGGGGTTCGCCCCAAACGCAGTGGTTGCAAGGGTGGTAGCTGACGCTGGTAATGCCAGCTGCCCTCGCGCAGTTCGGCGCCGTCTGGAATTTCCATACCGGCACCGGAACCCTTGACCCGCGCTTCGCCGAGGAGCAACCCCTCAGGCGTCACACGGTAATCCTCTTCCCAACGAACCTTCTCAATGGTGTGCGTCCAGGCCAGGGTAAAGCTGGGCGTGGGCACTTCTGCCCATACCGCCCCTGCCAGGCCCAGACACAGGCCAATCACGCCGTAGCCACCTGAGCATGACGGGCACGCCAAAAGTGCTGGCCGATAAACAACGCCGCAAGGGCGAAGCCGATCTCGTCACTCATGGGCGTGGCCATAATCAGACTGACACCCGCGCCGAAGGCCAGCGCGCGCTCCCACCAGCTCAATTTAGCCTGCAGGTAGCCGGTAAACGCCGCACCCCAAATGCCAATAGCCAGCAGCGCCTTGGCTACCACATACAGGGTTGCCAGCAGGCTATCGCCCTGCAACATCAGCGCCGGTTCGTATACCGCCATAAAGGGCACCACGAACCCGGCCACGGCGATACGCACAGCCCACAGGCTGATCTTCAGCCCGCTCTCCTTGGCAATCGGCGCGGCGGCGAAGCAGGCCAGCGCCACTGGCGGCGTGAGGTCGGCCATGATGCCGAAATAGAACACGAACATATGCGAGACGATCAGCGGCACGCCCAGCTCCAGCAACGCCGGCGCGGCAATCGAGCTGGTGATGATGTAGTTGGGGATGGTCGGGATGCCCATGCCCAGCACCAGGCAGGTGAGCATGGTCAGCACCAGCGAGAGGAACAGGTTGTCCTGGCCGATGGCGAGGATATAACCGGCGAAGGTGGAAGCCACCCCGGTCAGCGAGACCACACCGATAATCACCCCTACCAACGCACAGGCAATGCCCACCGGCACCGCATGCCGTGCACCTTCCACCAGCGCGTGCAGGCAGATCAACAGGGTGTCGCGCCCGCCTTTGATAAACCAGCACACCGCCACCAACAGCGCGACGACGCCAAACACCACGCCGATGCCGAGCTGGAAGAAGCCGGCGCAGAGCACGCCCAAGGCGATCCAGAAAGCAAAGCGCATGACCTTGGACGACACCCGCAGAACGATCGCCGAGCCGAGAATCACAATGGCAGTCAGCGCCAGACCGACCATGCCGGAGAACAGCGGCGTACGCCCGGAGAACAGCAGATAAACCAAAATGAACAGCGGAATCAGCAAGTACCAGCGCTGCTTAACCGCCGCCCAGGGGTTCGGGCATTCCTCCTTCGGCAGGCCGCGCAGGTTGGCACGCTTGGCCTCCAGGTGAACCATCCAGAACACCGAGCCGAAGTACAGCAACGCCGGAATCAACGCGGCCTTGGCCACCTCGAAGAACGGCACGTTGATGGTCTCAGCCATGATAAAGGCCACGGCACCCATGATCGGCGGCATGATCTGGCTGCCCATCGACGCAGTGGCTTCAACGCCGCCAGCAAACGCTGGCTTGTAGCCGAAGCGCTTCATCAGCGGGATGGTGAACTGGCCGGTGGTGACCACGTTGGCCACGCCAGAACCGGTGATGGTGCCCATCAGTGCCGACGACACCACCGACACCTTGGCCGGGCCGCCGAGTTTGTGGCCGAACAGGCCCATGGCGAAATCGGTGAACAGCTTGATCATCCCGGCCTGCTCGAGGAACGCGCCGAACAGGATAAACAGGAAGATGTAGGTGGCCGATACGTAGGTCGGCGTGCCGTACAGCCCTTCGGTGCCGAAAGCCAACTGGTTGACGATCTGGTCGATGGCGTAGCCACGGTGCATCAGGTCGCCCGGCAGGTACTGGCCGAACAGGCCGTAGGCCAAAAACAGTGCACAGATGATCGGCAAAGCAATGCCCATCACCCGCCGCGCAGCTTCGAACACCAGCACGATCAGCACCAGGCCAACCACCATGTCGCTCTGGGTCAGGTCACCGGAACGCTGGATCAAATCCGCTTCGAAGTACCACTGGTAAAACGCCGTGGCCATACCGGCCAGGCCCAACAGCCAGGCCATCGGCTGCCAGGGCTGCTCTTTGCCACGGGCGGGAAAACAGAGAAACACCACCAACAGCAGAAAGCCCACATGCACGGCACGCAGAATCTGGCTGGATACCGGGTGGAACGCCGCGGTGATGATCTGGAAAACGGAAAACAACAGCGCCACATAAAACAGCGCTTTCGGCCAATCGCTCGGACTGCCGGCGAGGCCTTGGTTTTGCTCACTCATGAAGGTCACACCCTCGTTACAACATCGATGGCACAAGAGTCGCCAACAAAACCTGCCGTGTTCTGCACGCCGGTTTTATTCGCAGCTCTAGCTCGTGTCCGGAGAGGTTGGCGCTGCGCACAGCGCCAACCTACACCTGAAACCCTTCAGCAGCCTTACAGCGCGCCGGCTTCTTTGTAAAAGCGCTCAGCACCCGGATGCAGCGGGATCGGCAGGTCTTTGGCAGCGCCTGCCAGCTTGATGTCCTTGGCCGCCGAGTGGGCGTTGCCCAGGCGCTCAAGGTTGTCGAACATCAGTTTGGTCATCTGATAGGCCACTTCATCGGACACGCCGTCATGGCTGACCAGGATGTTGTTGATGGCCACGGTTGGTACTTCGCTGTCCTGGCCGTCGTAGGTGCCGGCCGGAATCAAGGCCGCCTGATACGCCGCGTTGTCGATCTTCGCGGTGATGTCCGCCGGGATCGCGACGAAGGTGATCGGCAGGGTCGCGGCCAAGTCGCGAATCGCCGCCATGCCCAGGCCCGAGGACTGCAGGGTGGCATCCAGCTGACGGTTCTTGATCAGCTCAACCGACTCGGCGTAAGGCAGAAACTCCACTTTGCCCATGTCTTCATAGCTCAGGCCGGCGGCCTTGAAGATGGCGCGGGCGTTCAGCTCGGTACCGGACTTCGGCGCGCCTACGGAGATGCGCTTGCCTTTCAGATCCGCCAGGGTGGTGATGCCGGACTCCTTGCTGGCAACGATCTGGATGTAGTTCGGGTAGGTACCGGCAATCGCCCGCAGTTTTTTCAGCGGCGCTTTGAAGCCGGCGTCTTCCACGCCATTCCAGGCATCGGTGACCGAATCACCCAAGGCAAAGGCCAACTCGCCGCGACCGGCTTCGAGCAGGTTGAGGTTTTCCACCGAGGCCTTGGTGGCTTGCACCGACGTTTTGGCGCCGTCGATGCCGCTGCCGTAGAGCTGCGACAGAGCCACGCCGATGGGGTAATACACACCGCTGGTGCCACCGGTCAGCACGTTGATAAAGGTCGGCGCGGCAAGTACCGCAGTGCTCGCGGTCAGGGCGGCAGCTGCCGCAAACAGGCTGAAACGTTTGGTCATTCGCATGGAAGAAACTCCGTCGTTGTTATGGCTTTATGCAAAGGTTGACGCCGCGCAGTGCGCCGACATGGCGCGGTACGCATGGCTAACGAGCAAGCAGAAAGGAGCCGAAGCTCACGCACGGGCAAGCGGTGCGTACAAGAGAGGGACTGCGCGACAAACGCGCGGATGGGGCTGGGCAGTGCATGGGGTTCACCTCTTGTCTTTCTTATAGGCTGCCGGGCAATCGAGTGCCTGGCTGACAAGGGCTATAGCAGGTGCCGTGCCAGCGATAGAAAAGCCCGTGCTAGAGCCTTTACGCTGAGGGTGATGAACCACCTGCAGGGTTGAACCAGCGGAAATCCGCTGCTGGAAAAACCTGGATAAGCGAAATTCCGCCTATAGAAACAGCGTAGCCCGGATGCAATCCGGGACAAAGGCACCGGCCATAACGACGTTCCCGGATTACATCCGGGCTACGGGCATCACTCTTCGTCGCTGCTGCCGGCTGGCCGATAGCGGCTGCGTAGCAGGCCGTGGCGCTGCATCTTTTCGTTGAGGGTGCGGCGGGGCAGTTGCAGCAGCGCCATCACCTCAGTGATGTTGCCCTGACAATGCTGCAAGGCACGGTGCAGGCACTGCGCTTCGAAGGCTTCCATCTGCTCCGCCAGCGATTGCACGGGCAACCCCTCGCCAGGCTGCATGTCGCCACTCAAGCCCAAGGCATGGCGTTCAGCAGCGTTAATCAGCTCACGCACGTTGCCCGGCCAGTCGTGCCCCAGCAGTTGAGTCAACTGCGTCGGCGTCAGCGCTGGCATCTCACGTGCGTGGCGTTGCGCCGCCTGCTGGGCGAAGTGTTCAAACAGCAAGGCAATGTCTTCGCGGCGTTCGCGCAGCGGCGGAATGCGTAACGTGGCGACATTCAGCCGGTAGTACAGATCTTCACGGAAACGCCCAGCCTTGACCTCATCGAGCAGGTCCGGCTTGACCGCGCTGATCACCCGCAGATCGACCTGAATGCTGCGGTTGGAACCGAGCCGCTCCAGGGTTTTCTCCTGCAGCACGCGCAGCAGTTTGACCTGCTGGGCCAACGGCAGACTCTCCACCTCATCGAGAAACAGCGTGCCGCCGTCGGCGTGTTCGATACGGCCAATGCGTTTGCCCTGTGCACCGGTAAACGCGCCGCTTTCGTGGCCGAACAACTCGCTCTCAAACAGGTGCTCGGGAATCGCCGCGCAGTTGAGCGCGACAAAGGGCTTGCCGGCGCGGTTGCTGAAATCATGCAGGCAACGGGCAACCCGCTCCTTGCCGCTGCCGGTGTCGCCGCGCAGGAGGATATTCACCGAGGTGCCGGCCAGTTCGAGAATCTGTCGGCGCAGGGTTTCCATCGGTTTGGACACACCCAGCAGCTGCGACTCGATATGGTCCTTGAGAGCGAACTGTTGGCGCAGCTGACGGTTCTCACAGACCAGACGGCGCTTATCCAACGCACGGCGCACGCTGTCCAGCACACGTTCGGGGGTAAAGGGCTTTTCGATAAAGTCATACGCGCCCTGGCGCAGCGCCTGCACCGCCATCGGCACATCGCCATGCCCGGTAATCAGAATCACCGGCAGGTCGCGGTCACGCTCCAGCACACTGTCGAGCAACTGCAGGCCATCGGTGCCAGGCATGCGCACATCGCTGATGAGGATGCCGGGGTAATCACGGTCGACCAGCGCCAGCGCCGCCTCGGCCGTGGCACAGCTGAGCACGCTGAAGCCAGACAGCTCCAGCCACTGCTGCAACGCCTCACGGATGGCGGCTTCATCATCGACGACTATTACGTGCCCGCTCATGGCATCTCCCCTGCTTTAAATCGGCGGGCAGTGTAGCCCGGAAGGAATCGGGGAAAACAATACGCCTGTGGCGATCACCCTCTGAAGACAGCACACAGCCTAGTGGGAGGTGCTGGGCGGCACTCCGCTTTAGCAGCGACAAAGACATACCTACTTCGCGACTAAAACCCCACCCACATGAGTTAAGGCGCGACCGGCAAGCGCAGGGTAAACACCGCGCCCTGCTCGCCATTGGCCGCGTCCAAGCTGCCGCCCAGCTCGCGGACGATGCCGTAGGACACCGCCAAACCCAAGCCCAATCCAGCACCCACCGGTTTGGTGGTGAAGAACGGTTCAAATACACGGCCGAGTGCGTCAGTAGCGATTCCGCCACCGCTGTCGGCAATGCTCAGCACCGCGTATTCGCCCTGACGCTCGATGCGGATCTGCAGTTGCCGCGATTCGGCAGACGCCATGGCATCCAGCGCGTTGTTGAGCAGATTGAGCAGCACTTGCTCCAGGCGAATCGCATCGCCCAGCACCCGCACCTGTGGGTCGATCTCGCTGTGCAACTGCACCTGTTCACTGCGCAGGCGCGGGGCCAACAACTGCAGCGCTTGCTCCAGCACATCGCTCAAACGCAGGCGCTCGCTTAGCCCCGCCGGGCTTTTACGGGCGAAGGTTTTCAGGTGGCCGGTGAGCCCGGCGATGCGTTGCAGCAGCGCGTCGATACGCTGCAGCCCTTCGCGCACATCGTCTTGCCGACCGCTGTCGAGCAACAGGCGCAGGCTGCCCAGTTGCATCTGCATGGCGGTCAGCGGCTGGTTGATCTCATGGGCCATGGCGGCCGACATCTGCCCGAGTGCGGCCATCTTCGCCGCGTGCACCAAGCCTTCCTGCGCTTCGCGCAATTCAGCCGTACGCAACACCACTTCCTGCTCCAGGCGTTCACGAATGCCCGCCTGCAAGCGTTGCGTCTTGCGCCGCTGGGCCAGGTAGAGCAGCAGGAACGCCAGGGTCATCCACAGCCCGGCGGCGGCCAGGCGGTAGCTGCGCACGCTGTCGAGCAGATTTTTCGGCTCGTGCAGCAAGTGCAGGGTCCAGTCTTCATCCTGCAAACGCTGCTGCTGCCAGAGGTAATCGCGCGGGCCGTCCGGGCCCTGCACCCAACGCCACTGACTGTCGCTGTCGATCTGTCGGCGCAAGCTGCTGACCAGCGGTTGCAGGGCTTGTTCGGCGTATTTGCGCTCGTTGACCAACTCGGCACGCTGGCTTTCGCTCAAGGGCCTCAGGGCCAGAAAGCGCCACGCCGGGCGGTTGCTGAGAATCACCACCGAATGACTGTCCGCCACCAAAAATACGCCGGATTGCCCGGCCCATTCGCGCTGTAGCTCTTCCAGCTCCAGCTTGACCACCAGCACGCCCAGCACCACGCCGTTGTCGTCGCGCACGGCATGGGAGAGGAAATAACCGGGGATGCCGGTGGTCACGCCTACCGCAAAATAACGCCCCGATGACTGACGTACGGCATCCTGAAAATACGGGCGGAAGGCGTAGTTGTTGCCGACAAAACTGCTCCAGTCGCGCCAGTTACTCGCCACCAGGGTTTCGCCCTGAGCATCCAGCAGGTACAGCACATTGGACCCCGCCGCCGTGTTGAGTTGCTCCAACCGCAGGTTGAGCTGACGCCGTAACAGATGATCATCCGGCGTGCTCAACAACGCACGGATATCGCTGTCCAGCGCCAGCACCTCGGGCACCGAGCGAAAGCGCTCAACCAGGGTGTGGATCGATTGTGCATACAGCTGCAACTGCCCCCGCGCCTCGACACTGCGATCCTGCCAGGCACGCTGCTCGGCGTAACGCCCGGCCAGCCAGGTGCTCGCCAGCAACCCGAGCAGGATCAGCAGGACGATCAGGGTGACCTGACAGCGACGCTGGGCATCGTTCATAAAACGCTATCCCAATCTGAAAATCCCCATGGTACGTCATGCCGGCGGCTACGCGTGCTGGCCCGGACATTGATTCCGCGCATGGAGATCAGCACGGGATGCACCTAAACTCTTTCGCCTGGGCTAAAGCCCAACCCCCGATTTCCATCTCCATTTGACGTTAGGGATAGCCATCTTGAGTTTTCGCCCTCTGCTTCTGCTGTGCTTGCCTGCCAGCCTGCTGCTGACCGCCTGTGATCAGCCCAGCCCACCTCAGGAGCAGGCACCGCGCCTGGTCAAACTGTTCACCGTGGACGATCCCGCTGGCCAGCGCCTGCGGGAATTTCCGGCTCGGCTGAAAGCCACCAACGAGGCCGAACTGTCGTTCCGCATCGGCGGGCAGTTGAAGACCCTCAACGTGCTGCAAGGCCAGCAGGTGAAACGCGGCCAGCTGATCGCCAGCATCGAAGACACCGACCAGCGCCTGCGCGTACGTGACCGCCAAGCCAGTTATGACCTAGCCAACGCGCAGTTCCAGCGCATCGCCAAACTCTATGAACGGCAGATGATTTCGCGCGCCGAGTACGACCAGCGCAAAGCCACCCTGGATTCGGCACGGGCAGCGCTCAACCTGGCGCGCCAAGAGCAGGATTACACGCAAATCCTCGCGCCTTTTGATGGTGTGGTGGCCAGCACTTATGTGGATAACTTCCAGGTGGTGCAGGCCAAACAGCCCATCGCCACACTGCAAAGCGGCGACATGCTGGATGTGCTGTTCCAGTTGCCGGAAAACCTGCTGACCAACCTGCGTGGCCGCGAAGAAAATCCCGATTATCACCCCAGCGTGACCCTCGACAGCCTGCCAGGCCGTGAGTTTGAGGCGGTGTACAAAGAACACAGCACCCAGCCGGACCCGAAGACCCTGACCTATCAAGTCACCCTGTCGATTCCACGCCCGCCGGAACTCAACCTACTACCGGGCATGAGCGCCACCGTTAAAGTCGACTTCGCACAAATTGTGCGCAACCCCGATACGCGCATTTTGGTTCCCGTCGAGGCGGTATTCAGCCCCGACAACGGGCCGGCTACCGCCAAGCAGGTATGGGTGGTGAACGCGGTAGAGGATGGCATGACTGTCACTGCGCGCCCCGTTGAGGTTGGCCAACTGACCCGCAATGGCATCGAAGTGTTGAGCGGGTTGACGCCCGGTGAGCAGATTGTTGCCGTTGGCGGCGCTGAGCTGGAAGAAGGCCAGGCCGTTCGTCCCTGGGTACGCGAGCGGGGACTGTAAATGGATATCGCCGGTTATTTTATCCAGCGTCGGGTCACCAGCTGGCTGGTCACGCTGGTCTTGGGCATTGGCGGTTTGATGGCCTTTCTCGGCATCGGCCGTCTGGAAGACCCTTCCTTCACCCTGAAAAACGCCATGGTTATCACCAGCTACCCCGGCGCCTCGCCGCAGCAGGTGGAAGAGGAAGTCAGCTACCCGCTGGAAAACGCCATCCAGCAGCTGCCCTCAATCAAAAAAATCACCTCAATCTCCAGCGCCGGGCTCTCGCAAATCAGCCTGGAGCTGCACAGCCAAATCAAATCTGAAGAAATCCCCCAAATCTGGGATGAGCTGCGGCGCAAGATCAACGACCTGCAACCCCACCTGCCACCGGGGGTGAACCCACCGCAGGTGCGCGACGATTTCAGTGATGTCTTCGGTTTCTTCCTGCTGGTCACCGGCAAGGGCTACAGCGCCCAGGAGCTGCGAGATTTTGCCGACTACCTGCGGCGTGAACTGGTGTTGCTACCCGGTGTGGGCAAAGTGACACTGGCCGGCGCGCGCCAGGAACAGGTGCAGGTGGAAATCTCCCGCAGCAAGATGAGCGCCTTGGGTATCGCACCGCAGCGCCTGGCGCAGGTCTTGAGCCAGCAAAACGTGGTGTCCAATGCTGGGCGAATTCTGGTGGGCAGCGAGTCTATCCGCCTGCACCCCACCGGAGAATTTCAGGATGTGCGCGAGCTGGAGCGGCTGATCATCAGCGATCCCGGCAGCTCACAACAGGTCACCCTGGGCGACATTGCCCAGGTCAGCCGTGGCTTCAGCGAAACCCCGGGCAACCTCTACCGCATGAACGGCCAGGATGCACTGACCCTGGGTATTGCCTTTGCACCCAAGGTCAACGTGGTCGATGTCGGTGCGGCGGTGAATGCGCGCCTGGCCGAACTGGACAACCAGCGCCCGGCCGGCATGCAGTTGCAGGTGTTTTACGACCAAGCCGCCGAGGTTGATTCTTCGGTGCAGGGCTTCGTGATCAACTTCGTCGCCTCTGTGGTCATCGTGATTGTCGTGCTGCTGGTGTTTATGGGCATGCGCAGCGGCCTGCTGATCGGCCTGATCCTGGCCCTTACCGTGCTAGGCAGCTTTATCTTCATGCGCATGCTGGGGATTGAACTGCAACGCATCTCCCTCGGCGCGCTGGTGATAGCCCTCGGCATGCTGGTGGACAACGCCATTGTCGTGGTCGAGGGCATTCTGGTTGGCCGTCAACGCGGGCAAACCACGCTGCAAGCCGCGCGGGCCATCGTCAAGCAGACCAACCTGCCGCTGCTCGGGGCCACCCTGATTGCGATCATCGCCTTCGCCCCCATCGGCCTGTCCGATGACTCCACGGGTGAGTTCTGCCTGTCGCTGTTCCAAGTGTTGATGATTTCCCTGCTGCTCAGTTGGGTCACGGCCATCACCCTGACGCCGTTCTTCGCCAGCCTGTTCTTCCGTGACAACCAGACGCTGACCGGCCAGAGCCAGGGCGACCCTTACGGCGGGGTGATTTTCACCGCCTACCGCGCCCTGCTCGACTTCGCCCTGCACCACCGTCGCCTGACACTGGGCCTGCTGAGCGTGCTGCTGGTGGTGGCCATTGCCGGTTTCGGCAACGTACGGCAGAGCTTCTTCCCGCCGTCCAACACGCCGATGTTCTTTATCGACCTGTGGCTGCCGCAAGGCACGGACATCCGCTACACCGAGCAATTGGTGGCCGAACTAGACCAGCATGTTTTGGAGCAGGAAGGTGTAACCGCCGTCAGTAGCACCATCGGCCAGGGCGCGCTGCGCTTTATCCTGACCTACTCACCGCAAAAGCAGTACCCCAACTATGCCCAGTTGCTGGTGCGTACCGACGAGTTGGCGCGCATCGAACCGCTGATCAACCAACTTGAACAGCATGTGGCCGAGCAGTACCCGCAGATCAAACCCAAGTTCAAGCAACTGATGCTTGGCCCCGGCAACGACAGCAAGATCGAAGCCCGCTTCAGCGGCCCCGACCCCGAGGTGCTGCGCCAGCTGGGCAGTGAAGCCATCCGCCGTATGCGCCAGGACCCGGTCGCCAACGCCGTGACGCACGACTGGCACGAGCGCACCAAGCTGATCCGCCCGCAATTTGCCGAGGCCCGCGCACGCGAGCTGGGTGTGGATAAAAGCGAACTGGATGACCTGCTGCGCATGAGCTTCTCGGGCATGACCGTGGGCCTGTACCGCGAAGGCACGCAGCTGTTGCCGATCATCGCGCGCACGCCGGACAACGAGCGCCTGAATGCCGACAGCCTCAACGACCTGCAGGTGTGGAGCAACGCCCGTGGCGGTTACCTGCCGATTGAGCAGGTGCTGCTGGGCTTTACCACCGAATGGGAAGACCCGCTGATCATGCGTTTGAACCGCAAACGCACCCTCACGGTACAAGCCGACCCAGCGCTGCTCAGCGGCGAAACTGCCGCTCAGCTGTTCGGCCGTATCCGCCCGGAGATCGAAGCTATTCCTCTACCGGAAGGCTACAGCCTGGAATGGGGCGGCGAATACGAAAGCTCCCGCGACGCACAAAGTGCGGTATTTGGCAGCTTGCCGCTGGGTTTTCTGGCGATGTTTATGATCACCATTTTGCTGTTTGACTCGTTCAAACGCGCCACGGTGATCTGGCTGACGGTGCCCCTGGCAATGATCGGTGTGACCCTGGGCTTTTTAATCACCGGTATTCCTTTTGGCTTTATGGCCTTGTTGGGCTTGCTCAGCCTGAGCGGCATGCTGGTGAAAAACGGCATTGTCCTGGTCGATGAAATCCAGCTGCAGCTGGCCAGTGGCAAGGATGCCCTGCAAGCGGTTGAAGAAGCCTCCATCAGCCGCGTGCGCCCGGTGTCCATGGCGGCCCTGACCACCATTCTGGGCATGAGCCCGCTGCTCGCCGATGCCTTCTTCCAAAGCATGGCCGTGGTGATCATGTTCGGCCTGGGCTTCGCCACCCTGCTGACCCTGGTGGTGCTGCCGGTGCTGTATTGCATGTTCTACGGCATTGGCAAACCCGACGCGGCGACAGCCTCAGCCTAAAACACAAAACCCCCGAACCTCAGGCTAATACCGGAGGTTCGGGGGCTTTTCTGGTCGGGCTTAACAGCTCAATTCGACGCTCTTGATTCCCAGCAGGCGCAGTTCATCCACCAGCTGATTCAGGTCAGCGAAGGTGTCCACTTGTTCCTGTTCATCAACCAGAAAAAAGCTCGTTCCGGCGTCCTTTTTGAATAGCACGATCCATTCGCAGGTATTGCCCGGATTGACGATGACGTGGGTGTCAAATTGTACCCCCGCAGCCTGCCTGGCTTTGATATTGTGGGAGGAAAATAAAGTGTCATCCTAACTACAGGACCCTGCAACGTAGCAATTCCTGCAAAAATCCATTTAAAACAATGACTTATTTCAATT
>LNFM01000799.1_pt1 | contig 98559 bp, 83 predicted proteins | sample 596031 | NCBI WGS metagenome assembly LNFM01 (sample SAMN04254537, study PRJNA301005) | activated carbon metagenome | isolation source: dual media filters at the Ann Arbor, Michigan drinking water treatment plant | place: USA: Ann Arbor
GCGACGTCGAGGCGCTCGTCCTCGATCGGATTAGAGCGTTTTTTGCTTCGGAGCAAAACGTCGGAGAGACGTTGTCATTCTTTGGGCTTGATGCTGTGACGCTTCGCTCGTCCCTCAAGAAAGCCGATGAACTCACGCGCGGTTGGGCGGCCTTGCCGTCGAACAAGATTCGCGAACTCGTCCGGTCGATTGTCGAGCGCGTGTGTGTCCGTGTTGATGAAGTTGTCGTCAGCCTCAACCGCAAAGAGATCGCGAGAGTCCTAATAGGTGAAGCATCTCAAGAGTTGTCGGGAGAACATCTCGACACAACTGAACTCCGCGCCGAAGCCAAATTGCGCCGCGCGGGCAAGGGCATTCGACTGATTGTTGGAGGCGGCCGTGCTGCCAAGCCTGATCGCCAGATGATCGCGCTGCTCCGGAATGCGTATGCGACCCGCGAGGCCTTAATGTCGGGACGCGATGCAACCATCGATGCACTCGCGCAGCGGCTCGGCGTCAAACGGGACTATCTGTCAGCGCACATGCGCCTCACCTACCTCGCGCCCGGTATCGTCAAAGACCTTTTTGAAGGACGTCAACCTGAAGCGCTCACAGCGGCACGCCTTGTCTTACTCTCCAAAGACCTGCCGCATGACTGGCAGGGTCAGCAGGTAGCCCTCGGTTTTGAGACTCGATAGCGTCTTCCACGTCGCGAAAACGATGCGAGTCTGACCGGCCGAAAAAGGGCGACAGAGATAAAACGCGCAAAAAGCCGACGAGCGTCGTGCAGAGACGGGGGGTGCGTACGGGATCGGAAAACTGGCGTCGACAAGGCCCGGAAAAGACGCTATATTTCCGCCTACGGAAATTGCGTAATATGCAGCGATATCAATGAGTTAGACGGTGGCTGGGGGACTAGGATTCGAACCTAGACAGGCAGAGTCAGAGTCTGCAGTCCTACCATTAGACGATCCCCCAAGACCGCCGGGCCGTGGCGCACAGGGCGCGACGGAAGCGGGCCGTATAGCAGGTGCGGTGCGGGTGGGCAAGATCGCACCCCTGGACGGGGCGGGCGGGGAGATCTTGCCGCAAGTGCCTGACATTAACGGCATTGTCCGTGGCGTCATTGGTTGCTCAGGGGCTTTCCGCCGGGGGCGGGGGCGGGCATAAGGGCGCTCCCACGACACAGGAACCCGCCGCCCCATGATCCGCCTCGACAACATCAGCAAGCAGAACGGCCAACAGATCGTCTTCATCGAGGCGTCAGCGGTTCTCAACCGTGGGGAAAAGGTCGGTTTGGTCGGACCCAACGGCGCCGGCAAGACGACGTTGTTCCGGTTGATCGTGGGTGAGGATCAGCCGGACGAGGGGCAGGTGTCGGTCGATCGGGGCGTCACCATTGGCTACTTCAGCCAGGATGTCGGCGAGATGGCCGGGCGCAGCGCCGTGCAGGAGGTGATGGACGGGGCGGGACCGGTGAGCGCGGTGGCGGCGGAGCTGGCGGACCTCGAAGCGGCGATGGCTGATCCGGATCGCGCGGACGAGATGGAGACGATTATCGCGCGATACGGGGAGCTGCAGGGACAATTCGAGGATCTCGACGGCTATGCGCTCGACGGGCGTGCGCGCGAGGTTCTGGCGGGCTTGAGCTTTACGCCGGAGATGATGGACGGGGATGTTGGATCGCTGTCGGGCGGCTGGAAGATGCGCGTGGCGTTGGCGCGCATCTTGTTGATGCGGCCGGATGTGATGCTGCTCGACGAGCCCAGCAACCATCTCGACCTTGAGAGCCTGATCTGGCTGGAGCAATTTTTGAGGGACTACGAGGGCGCGCTCCTCATGACGTCGCATGATCGGGAATTCATGGACCGGATCGTGAAGAAGATCATCGAGATCGACGGCGGTGGGTTGACGACGTTTTCGGGGAATTACGAATTTTACGTGGCGCAGCGTGCCATCGCCGAACGGCAACAGCAGGCGCAGTTCGAGCGCCAGCAGGCAATGTTGGCGAAAGAGATGAAGTTCATCGAGCGGTTCAAGGCGCGGGCGTCGCATGCGGCGCAGGTCCAAAGCCGGGTGAAAAATCTGGAGAAGATTGAGCGGGTGGAGCCGCCCAAGCGGCGGCAGACGGTGGTGTTCGATATTCCGCCGGCGCCGCGGTCGGGCGAGGATGTGGCGACGCTGAAGGCGGTGTCGAAGCGGTATGGCTCGCGCACGATTTACGAGGCGCTGGACTTCAAGATCCGGCGGAAAGAGCGCTGGTGCGTGATGGGTGTCAACGGGGCGGGGAAGTCGACACTGCTCAAGCTTGTGACGCGGTCGACGGAACCGGATGAGGGGGCTGTTGCGCTGGGGGCCAGCGTGAAGATGGGCTACTTCGCGCAGCATGCGATGGAAGTGCTCGATGGTGAGCGGACGGTTTTTCAGTCGCTTGAAGATCGCTTTCCGCTGGCCAACCAGGGGTCACTTCGGACACTGGCGGGATGCTTTGGATTTTCGGGCGACGATGTGGAGAAGAAGTGCAGGGTTTTGTCAGGGGGTGAGAAGGCGCGGCTTGTGATGGCGCAGATCCTGTTTGATCCGCCGAACTTCCTCGTGCTCGACGAGCCGACGAACCATCTCGATCTGGCGACCAAGGAAATGCTGATCACCGCTTTGGCGGAGTACGACGGGGCGATGCTGTTCGTTTCGCATGACCGGCGCTTTCTGGCGGCGCTATCGAACCGCGTGCTCGAATTAACGCCGGACGGGATGCATCGCTACGAGGGCGGCTATACGGAGTATGTGGCGCGGACGGGCCATGAGGCGCCGGGGCTGCATGCGTAAAGGGGCGCTTGCGTGAGAGAGGGCTTGGCTCCCGATTGCGGTTATCCCATATGACGATGAGGTCAAAGAGCCGATTTGAGAGGTGCCAATGTTTATTGCGATGAACCGGTTCAAGGTGGTGAAGGGTGCGGAGGCGGACTTCGAGGAACTTTGGCTGAAGCGGGATACGCACCTGAAGGAGACGCCGGGGTTCGTCGAATTTCACCTGCTGCGGGGGCCGGAGCGGGAAGATCACGTACTCTACTGTTCGCATAGCGTCTGGCGCACGTATCAGGACTTCGAGGCGTGGACGAAGTCGGAGCAGTTCCGCAAGTCACACTCTGGCGCCAAGTCGAGCAAACCGCTTTATCTGGGGCCGCCGGATTTCGAGGGCTTTCACGCGTTGCAGACCGTATCGTCGGCGGTGGCTGGCGGCTGAAGGTCAGCTGGTGCTGGCCGACTCGGCATTGAGCATTCGGCGCAGCAGGGCGGCGGCTTCGCTGCCGCTGCCGGCCGTGGCGTTGCAGCCGATCGCGGCCGCCAGGGTGGGATCGCGCTGAAAGGCCAACCCGCCGCCGATGATGACGAGCGATTTGTTGCGCGATGCCTTGCGGGCGCGCGTCAAATTCCGAGCCAACGTTGGTACGTCTCCGACGCGACCGGCTGATATGCCGAGGGCATCGTAGTGCGTGTCTTCGACCAAGAGAGCGAGTTCGCCGAGGAATTGCAGTTCGTTACAGCACACATCCCAACCTTCACGCCAGAAGTCGGCACGCACGAGGCACAGACCGAGGCGATGCCGCTCTTGCGGAAGAGCTACGAGGAGAATGCGCCGCTGCTTATCGGAGACGCGGCCATCGGTGCAGAAGGCTGCCGAGTGGGCCAAGATGATTTGATGGATGTGATCCATGCCGCGGGCGACATCGATGAAGTCGCGCGCATCTTTTTCCCACATTTCGCCGAGGCGTATGGCGGCAGGAACGAGGAGGTATTGGAAGAGGGTATCAAGGGGGACGCCGCGCTCGAGCAAGGTCGCGAACGATGCAAGAGACGTCGTGGAGTCATCCTCAAGGATTGCATCTGTGAATGCGAGCACCTCACCGCTGAGGGCGGAGGCGTCGGTTTGAGAGACCCCGTAGCCGTCAACCAAACGCGGAATGATGTCGGTTTCGATCAGGTGGGCCAGTGTCCGGCTCTTGCCAGCTGGCTTTGAAACCGGGGAACATGAGGGCTCTGGTCCGGACTCTTTATGCGACTTGCTGCTTCCCACCAAACTTCCCCGCTGCTGCAAGTCGTGTGTGCGTATTCCGCTCATAGCCATGGCACGTGATCCCCGGAACACCACACTGACATCACTATCGCTGTGAGATGGGCTCAGCGAAACCACGAAATAATTTCGTCGATCGATGTGATTGGCGGCATTGATGCCGGTCAAAACTTCGCTGTGTTAAAGATGTCAGCCAGCGATCAGACGCACTGAGGAATTGACTGCATGCCATCAGGGAAGATGAGTTCTTCGGTCGCGCCGCGTGCTCCTGCGCTTCGCAATTCCGTTGATTGATCTCATGGTGTTAAGAGCTCGGCGTGTGCAGGTGCGAAGTAAAGACGCTTCACCAGGTCAACGCGAGAAATTTGGATTGTGACTTTCCTGGCGCCACGGCCGTAGACGGAAAAGACGCATGAACGTCTTGTACGAAAGTATAAGGACCGTGGCCGAAAAGTGTGGAAAGTCCGGCGTGATCAACCGGAACGCTGCGAAGCCGTTCAGATTGCAGGCCGGCGGGGTGTGGTCGCGCTGGCAAGAAGCTGCCAGATCGCGGTCCATCGCCACGTGGGGGCGGCCCGTCTGGATGCCAACGCTGATTGCGCCGGATTGGCAATGGGCACGGCCGGCGCCGTGATAATGCGAACTTTGCCGGCGGCGAGGGCGGGAAGCTCCGTACCGTGGACGATGGTCCACCACGCCGTCCGCATGTCTGGGGTGACGACGCTCACCGGCTCGCCCAACGCTCGGGATAAGGCAGCGAAATTGGTGCGGAGTTCTTCGATCCAGTCGTCAAAGCCGTCGTTCAAGCGCGCGTCATCGAAGCGAACAGCGAGTTCGACCGGATGGGCATCGCCGTGGTTGGGGCGGAGACGCTGGCCAAAGAGTGAGACTTCGTGGAGGAGCGGCCGTTCGGCAGCCCAATGGCCTACGATTCGAACGAGCTTTTGAACGTCGGCCGCGAGCGGGCCGTGTTCCTCAGTCTCTGTGATGCCATCGACGTGCAGCATTGCATCCCCGCGCAAGTGCGACGATCAGACGGTATTAGATAACCTTGGGTCTGTCCGCTACGGCGTCGCTGCCATTAGATTTTTTCCACAGCAACGGGAAATGAGATCAGCTGGCGAGGTCGAAGATATGGCGGCGCGCGCCAGTAACTCAGGCTTCGGCGTCGTGGCAGACGGCGTCGATGCGCAGGGCGCTTCCATCGGCCAGGGACATCACGGTGGAGATCGTCCAGCCGTCGCGGATGGCGCCGGCGAAGGCCGGATGACGGTCACAATAGGTTTTCGACCAGTGGGCGGTGCGGCGGGTGACCCACTCCTGATTGACGTCGCGTTTGGTGAGTTGGACATCTTGGCGAAAGACCATTGCCTTGTGATCGCACATCACTTCGATTCCGGAGAAGCGGGTCAGCGGGTCGACCTTGGCTCCAAATTTGCCAGTCAGGTTCTCGCGGACCTTGGAGAACAGCGTGCAATATTCCGCGGACTGGGCGGCGGGTTCCTTAGCACTGATCGTGGTCGATCCCGCGGCGATGGTGGCGATGAGGATGGCGGCTAGCCGAGGATCGAAACGCATGACGCAAATTCCACAAGACAAAGGACGCAACGTACACTGTGGAGGCTATCGTTAAGTCGTTAATGAGACGTTCTGAAGGCTGGTTTTCGGAGTGTTCATGTTTACTTTCGAGAAATCATGAGCAGTTGATCGATCCTGTTTGGTTCTCGATGCGGGGTTGGAAGGCCCGGGATTTGGCAGCTAAAACTTTACGCCAGCAGCCGTTTGCGGCGCGCCTAGGACTGTGGCAACACAACGACAAGAGTTCGTGATGTCGAAGCGGACCGCGCGGGGAGGACAGTGTTGGCAAAGGGATCGTCGGCGGTGAGTGCCAGCGGCGTGCGTTGTGCGTCGAGCGTGAGCGGAAACCTTGCCGAACTCGTCATGCAGCTGAGGGCGGGTCTCGGACCGGGATCATTCCAGCACATCATTGCCTATTTTTCGACGGACTATGACGCGGAGGCTCTCGTCGCGGCACTGACGGCGGCTTTTCCCGATGTGCCCATTTCGGGCTGTTCGACGGCGGGGGCCATTACGCCTGGCGGCATGATGGACGACGGCGTGCTTCTGATCGCCTTTCCCGAAGCCGGATTTTCGGTGCACAGCGGCGTCGTCGAGAATGTCTCGGAATTCGGTGTCGAACGGGCGACGGATCTGGCGCGGCGGTTAAAACACCGGCTGCAAGCCGGCGATCTTGCGCGGCGCAAGCCGGCCTTTGCCATGATCCTGGTCGACGGCACATCGAACACGGAAGAATCGATCGTTGCGGCCGTTCATTGGGCGATTGAAAGCGTGCCGCTCATTGGAGGATCGGCGGGTGATGGTCTGACGTTCAGTGGAGCCTTGGTGGTGCACGAAGGCCGCGTCATGGCGGATGCCGCGGTGCTCTTCCTGGTCGAAACGTCGGTTCCATTCCGCATTTTCAAAACGCAGAATTTCGAGCCTACACCGATCAAGCTCGTGGTCACCGCAGCCGATGCGGAGCGGCGGATCGTTAAAGAGCTCAACGCGGAGCCTGCCGCACGGGAATACGCGTCTGCAATTGGACTTTTGCCTGACGATCTCGGCCCATTCAGCTTTGCCTCCTACCCGCTGGTGGTCAAAGTGGGCGGTAATTATTACTGCCGGTCCATCCGGAATATGAATAGTGACGGCTCGCTCTCGTTCTTTTGTGCCATCGACGAGGGGCTCGTATTCACGGTAGCACGTCCTCAGGACATGCTGCGCGGCACACAGGAAACGCTGGAGGAGATTGCCCAAGAAATTGGCGGCATCGATCTCGTTATCGGGTTCGACTGCGTGTTGCGGCGGCTCGATGCGGAGAACCGGCAGATCCGGCATCAGATGGACGAACTCTACCGGCGGTTTGGTGTCGTGGGCTTTCATTCCTACGGCGAACAATTCAACGCCATGCACTTGAATCAGACGTTGACTGGAATTGCGTTCGGGAAGGCTGCGAGCGGCGCGAGATGAAAAGCGACGAAGTCACCTACCCAATTCCGCCTCGCCACGACGGGCCAGGCTCGGAACTCGAGCAGCGGCTTGAGAAGATGGCGCGCATCAACGCGGCGTTGATGCAGCGCGTCGAGCGGTCGATGGATCAGCAAGCCAACGCCTACTCGCTGTTTCAGACGGCCATCGGCCTTGAGGGGCAGGTGCGCGTGCGCACCGATCAGCTGAAGACGGCGCTGGATAGGCTCGAGGATGTCAACAGCGAGCTCACGTCCGCGCGGGATGCGGCCGAGCGGGCCAATCGCTTCAAGACGAGATTTTTCACAGCCGTCGGTCACGACCTGTTGCAGCCGCTGCATGCGGCCCGCCTCACACTGTCGGCGATGCTCGATGGCGAGCGGGACCGCGAGCAACAGCGGCTGGGCGGCCAAGTCGATCATGCGCTGTCGAGCATCGAGGAACTACTCAAGACCATTCTCGATCTGTCGAAACTCGAAGCGGGTGTGACGGAACCGCAGATCCGGCTGATCGATGTGGACCAGCTCTTCGAGGACGTGGTGTCGGATCTTGCCCCGATTGCCCGGGCGAAGGGGTTGCGGCTGTCGCATAGGCCGACGCGGCTGATGGTGCGGTCCGATCCCCTGATGCTGCGGCGGATCGTACAAAACCTCGTGGCCAACGCCGTCCATTACACCGAGAAGGGGCGCATCCGGCTGCTCGCACGCCGCCGGGGACTCAAGGTGCGATTGGAGATCTGGGATACGGGGCCCGGCATTCCTCCTGCCGAGCGCGACCGCATCTTCGAGGAATTTCAGCGCGGCACGGCGTCGGAAACGGCGCGGGTCGGTGGGTTCGGGCTCGGGCTTTCGATTGTTCAGCGCATGTCGGAAGCGTTGGAGCACGATTTGAATTTGTGTTCGCTGGTGGGGCATGGGTCGTGTTTCACCGTGACGACACGCTTCTCGACGATGCGGGAGATGCAACGCGCACCTGAACCGGTCGTGGCGCCGGGCTATGGGTTGCCGGTCTCAAATGTGCTTGTCATCGACAATGAGCCGACGGTCGTCGAAGCCATGCGCGCGCTGCTCACGCGGTGGGGTTGCGCGGTGCGGGTGGCCGCATCGGCTGAAGACGTGGATGCACTTTTCAGCGAAACGCCTGATTACAGTCCAGATATCGTGTTGGCCGACTACCACCTCAACCGGGGTCAAACCGGCGTCGCGGTGGTGAGTGACTTGCGGAGCCGGCTTGGACTCGAAGTGCCGGCCATCGTGATTTCCGCAGACCGGTCGCTGACGCAGGCGTCATTGGCCGCGTCGGGCACATTTGAATTGTTGCGCAAGCCGGTCAAACCCGCCGAACTCAGGGCCCTGATGTTGCACGTGATGGCGAACGGCGCGTGACGGTTTGGGATGTCCGGGGTTAGCCGTGGCTACCCGCCAATTTATCAAAATCGATCCGGCTGACCTCAATGACCGCCTGCGTGCGCGAGGCGACATCGAGCTTGCGCAGAATTTCCGACACGTGGGCTTTGACGGTCGTTTCGCCGACGCCCAGTTCATGGGCGATCTGCTTGTTGAGGAGACCTTGCCGGAGCATACTCAACACGCGCAGTTGCTGCGGCGTCAGAGACGACAGGCGCGAGCCGATATCGGAGGTGCCGGACGCGTCACGCACAGGCGGCTGGTAGGCTTTAGGCAAAGCCAGATTCCCCTGCATCACATTGTCGATGGCTTCGGCGAGTTCTAGCTTGCGCGCCGACTTTGGTATGAAACCTGCCGCTCCGAGCGTCACAGCTTCATGAACAATGCGGCTGTCGTCGAGAGCCGACACGATCACGATGGGCTGCTTGGGATCGAGGCTGCGCAGTTCGAGAAAGCCTTCAAAGCCGGCAACCCCCGGCATTGAAAGGTCGAGCAGGACCAGATCGAACCGCTCGCCGCCGCCAAGAAGGTCCTTCGCGGCCTCGATGGAGGAGGCTTCCTTGATCGTCGCGTTGGGATGGTTGGTTTTGATCGCCAGCGTGAGCGCATCACGGAACAGCGGGTGGTCATCCACCACCAGGAAGCTTTCTTCCATTGTTTCCATTCCCTAGACGTGCGTCCGCCCAATTATCGAGCGGCTTCTTGGCTGTTCGACCTCTACGTGAGCCTGCGGCCTGTGTCAAAAAAGTTGCACGGGTTCACGTAATGATTTTGGTTAATGGCGCCCTCGCTGCGGGACGGAATGCCGGTTCCCCGGAATTCACGCTTGGCGCAAACGAGAAAGCGTTGAAATGTGACGGTTGATCAATCAGTTGCGGCTTGGAGTGCAGGGGGAGATCGCTTGGAATGCGTACATCCGTCCTCTATAATGCCGGCGACGGTTGGGGGGTATCCGCCTGGACATGCCTGGATGATGTTGCTTTGTTCAAGCGGCGTTGTTGCGGTGTGCCCTGGCGCTTGGTCGCGCCGTCATCTGGTGCGCGCTGGCCGTTGACCGGTGCCGATGACCGGAGCCGATGACGGGACTTGGGGAGCTCTAGTTACATGAGATGTAATCCGTGGCGCTGGCTATGGGGCCTTCTGCTGATCGCTCCGTTGAGCTGGATCGTGCTGCATCTCCATCAGGCCGAGATCGAGAACGATCTGCGCGTTCGTGCGACAGAGGCGTTGGAGCGCGCGGGGCTCGGCTGGGCATCGACGACATTCTCGGGCCGCGATGCGGTGCTCAACGGCTTAGCCTTAGACGAAAGCCAGCCAACGAAGGCGACGGATCTTGTGCGCCGCGTGTGGGGTGTTCGCGTGGTCGATCCGCGGACTGATCTTGTCCGCAGCGTCGAGAAATTTACGTGGTCGGCGGAGCGCGATCAGAGCGGCTCTCTGCGTCTATCCGGCTACGTGCCGGGTGAGCCGTCGCGGAAGGCCATCTTGCAGGCTGTCCGGGCGACGTTGCCGAATGCCCGTGTGGTGGATGACATGACGGTTGCGCGCGGGGGACCGGCGCGGGACGTGTTCATGTCGGGAGCCGGTTTCGGATTGAAGCAATTGGCGGCCCTCGACGCCGGCCGGGTTGAACTGGCGGACACGCAATTTTCGATCGAGGGGACGGCGCCGGATCAGTCCAGCCTCAAAGCTGTGCGATCGCGGCTGAAGTCTTTGCCGACGGGAATCACGCTGGCGCGTGATGCGGTGACAGGGCCAAAGATCGAGACGTACGTCTGGGGGGCTGTGGCCACGGCGGGGCAAATCGTGCTGTCGGGTTATGTGCCGTCCAAGGACGTGCGTGACCAATTGTTTCAGAAGGCCAAGACGCTTTTCCCTGACCGTGCCGTTGTCGACCGGATCGAGGTTGCCGATGGGGCGCCGGATGGGTTTGCTGCAGCGGCCGCAGCGGGGCTCGATCAGCTTTATCAGCTGAAGGCCGGCGAGCTTTCGCTCTCCAACACTGCGGCAATGCTCGAAGGCGAAGCGGACGACAAGGCGACCGCCGATACCGTGACCCAAGCCTTCGTGTCGTCCATCAAGTCGCCGTTCCAGGCTCAGGCGAAGATTGTGGCGCCCGAACCGCCGCCACCGGCTGCGGCTCCCGAGCCAGCGCCTGCTCCTGCTCCTGCAGAACCGGTTGCGGAAGCTCCTCCTGTTCCTGCCGCGGTCACGTCGGCCTATGTCACGACGGCTCGCATCGAGCGCGGTCAAATCGAACTGCTGGGCAGTGTTCCCAGTGAGGATGAGCGCATCGCGCTCGTCGCCGCAACGCGGGGCCGGTTCCCTGATCTGTCTGTGAAGGACAGCTTGGAGATCCGGCCGGGCGCAAACGATGGGTGGCGCGCCTGCTTGCTGGCCGGAATCAACGGGCTTGGCCAGTTGACGACTGGTGAATTGACGCTCAGCAATCTCGATGTTGCGGTGAAAGGCGTGACCGACGACGACGAGATTGCCAAAAAACTGGACGGGGACGTGAAGTCTTCGGCCAACTCGAATTGCACGACGCGCGTCGAGGTGACGAGCACGGGCGAGAAGCAGGCCGAGGCCCGGCGCAGGGCTGAAGAAGAAGCGCGGCTCCAGGAAGAAGCGCGCCGGAAGGAAGAAGAGCAGCAGCGGCTTGCCGCCGAGCTTGAAGCCAAGCGGAAGGCCGACGAAGAGGCTGCCGCGAAGGCCGCGGAAGAGGCCCGGCTTGCCGCCGTCAAGGCGGAAGAAGATGCTCGACTGGCCGGGGCGCGCGCCGAAGCCGACAAATGCGAAAAGCTGCTTGGCGATGCGATTGCAAAGGGTGCCATCAACTTCAAACGTGCCGATTGGACGCTTGAAGGCTCGAGCAAGCCCACCCTTGATCAGTTGGCGTCCATCGTGAACCAGTGTCCGGCATTCAAGATCAGCATCGAAGGTCACACCGACTCGGAGGGCATTCCGGAACGCAACAATCCGCTGTCAGAGCGGCGTGCGCGGGCTGTTGCCGATTACTTGATCGCGGCGGGAGTTGAGGCATCGCGGGTGTCGACTGTGGGTTATGGGGCTGAGCGTCCAATTGCCGACAACGATACGGCGGCGGGGCGGGCGAAGAACCGGCGCATCGAATTCAAAGTCATCGCGGAGTAGGGGCGCGGGCGCCACGCACGTGTGGGCCTGGCTGGGGAGCGGACATGGATTATCTGCTGATTAAGCTGATCTGGTATGTGGCCGGCGCATTCGCGTTCGGAATCTTTGCCGGATGGGTCTCATGCGGGGAGCCAGAGGAGTGACGCCGGTTCGCCGATCGTCGCCGAGGCTTAAGGGAGTTCAGTCCTGATGATTATGCTTGCCCTGCAGATTTTCCTGCTTTTGCTCTCGGCGTATCTCGCCGGATGCATGGTCGGATGTATTTTGCGCCGTGCGCTGTACACGCCGCAGCCTGTACTTGCCGCTCCGGCCGAAGTTCCGGCTGAGGCACCTCTTCGCAAAGCGTTGCCGGTGGAAGCGGGACGGTTCGAAACTGCGCTGACGGGTAAGCCCGCTGCTGCGCCCGCCGTCGCGCCTGTTGGCGAACCGGTGGTCGAAGTCCGGCCGCGTCCGGTTGTCGTTCCGCCCGTCGAGCGCTCGCTGCGCGATAGCGGGACGGCGGACATCGAAATCATCAAGACGCCACCGCGCCAGCCCGAGCCCGTCCAGGTGCCTGAGCCGCCGGTTCCGCAGTTGCCTGATCCCGTGACTGAGCCGGTCGCGGTGGCGCCGGAGCCTACCGTCGTGCGTGAGAAGAGCGTTCCTTCCTCGATGATGGGCGCGCCGCAAATCGCCAGCTATGCGGCTGTGGCCGCTGCTGCCGCCGCCGCGCGGGCCGCTGCCGAAGCGGAAGCCGCCGCCGCGCGCGCGCTTGAGGCGGAACAAGAGCCCGAGCCTGAGGCAGAAACGGCTCCCGCACCGGACGCTGCTGCAGAACCTGTCGCTGAACCTGAAGTCGTGGTGTTGGAGGCCGAGCCGCCGGAGCCTGCAAGCGAGATGACTGCCGCGCCCGTCGCGGACTTGCCGATCGTTCCAGCGGAACCAGTGGAACCGGCGGCACCCGCCGAACAGCCTGTTGCCGCCGCTCCAGTTGCGGAGACGCCGGTCGCCGAGGTGGCGGCTGCGCACGCGGAGCCTGCCGACGATCTGAAGCGCATTCGCGGCATTGATCAGGCCTTGGAAGACCGGTTGACGGCCCTTGGCGTGCGGCGGTTTGCGGACATTGCCGCGTGGTCGTCCGACGATGTTCAGCGCATGAACCAGTCGCTCGGATTGGTTGGGCGGATCGAGCAAGAGAACTGGATCGAGCAGGCCGATATTCTGGCGCGCGGATCGGATACGAATTATTCGCGCCGGCAGCGCATTGCGGCGACGACATCCGCCGTCGGTATGGCCGCTGCGGCTGCCAGTGCTGCTGCGAATGCGACAGCGCAGATGAGCGCGGGGCCGGACCGGTTCACGCGGATCATCGGGATCGATCCGGACACCGAAAAGGCCCTCTATGGTTTGGGCTTTTCGCGGTACTCGGAGATTGCGCAGTGGTCGTCGGCTGATGTCGAGCGCGTCGAAGCCGCGATTGGCCGTCCGGGACGTGTAGGTCTCGACAACTGGATCGAGCAAGCCCGCGTCTTGGCACGGTATGCGGGGGAGACGGTGGAAGCCCGGCCCGTGCGCCTGGCGGATGCGATCCGGGAAAACAAGGCCGCGAAGCCTGCCGAGCCTGCAGCTGCGCGGACCGAAATGGCCGGGTTGAGGTCCGTTCGATCGCAGGCGTTGCGTTGCGAGGGGAGCGCGCTGGGCGATCGCACCGACGATCTGAAACGCATTCGCGGTATCGGGGTGCTGATCGAGAAGCGTCTGAACGCGCTCGGCATCACGTCATACGAGCAGGTCGCGAATTGGACGAAGGCCGATATCGACAGCGTCAGTTCGCAACTCGACTTCCGGGGCCGCATTGAGCGTGAGAACTGGGTCGAGCAGGCCCGTATTCTGGCGTCGGGCGGTCAGACGGAGTTTTCGCGCCGGGTCGACCGGGGCGAAGTTGAGACGAGCAAGGATAGCTGAGATCAATTCGCGTCCGTGCGGTCGAGAAAACGGCGCACTTCGTCGATGGAGGCCTTGTCGCGCAGCCAGGGGGCGTGCCCTTGGCCGGCGATGGCCAATTCGGTGAGGTCGGGGTGACGCTGGCGCATGGCGTCGACGGTTGCGGCCGATAAGAGATCGGAATTGAGCCCGCGAATGACCATGACGGGCGTGCGCTTCAATGCATCGAACTGGGCCCACAAAGGCGGGATCGCGCCGTCGATGGATGAGAAGGCCTGGCCGAGTTTGGTGTCGTAGCCCGGAGCGGGGCGGCCGTTCTTGTCGTTGAAGAGCTGGCGGGCGATCGGCTCCCATTCCGCTTCCGCGACGGCAGTGAACGCGTTCGCGTTCATGTCGCGCACCATGGCAGCGGCTTCTTTCCAATCGCGCGGCAACGGTGTGCGGCCGACGTAAGATGCGATGCGCGAGAGGCCATCCCGCTCGATGACGGGGCCGATGTCGTTCAGGATGACGGGTCCCAGAAAGCTCGGTTGGGCGGCGGCCATCACCATGGCGATGAGGCCGCCGCGCGAGGTGCAGAGGATGGCTGCACCTTCCAAGCCGCGTGCCATCATGAAGTCGAGTGCGTCCTGCATTTCAGCTGGGACGGTATAGTTGCGCCAATCGGCGTCGTATTCGGACAGGCCGCGGCCGCGGCTGTCGAGGGTGAAGACATCGCGCGCGCGGCTGCCAACCGACAGTTCGAGCGCGATTTCGTGGAAGTCCCGGCTGTTGCGGGTGAGGCCGGCGAGGCAAAGGACGGGACGCAGGCGATGGCTGGCGTTTTCCGGTGAGGGATGGCGGGCGCGATAGTGGCGCGCGTAGAGTTTCAGGCCATTGCGCTGGGTGAAATACATCTCGTCGAAGCGCTGCGGCGCGGCTGTCATTCGTTGTCCCTCAATCGTGCCTTCTCGCAACCCATCAGCCGTCAGAGGCGGCTCAGTCGCGCTCATCCGGCTTGACGACGGGCGGCGCGACTGTGCCACCGGCGACGCGGGCCCGCATGAGATCCTTATCCAGGCGGACGGCCACGTCTTCCTCGCCAAGACGTGCGCGATACACCTGCACATTCGCGAGGACCTTGGCAACGTACTCGCGCGTTTCCTGGATCGGTATGCGTTCGATCCAATCGATGGGATCGATCTTGGGATCGCGAGGGTCGCCGAATTCGCGGATCCACTGGCGGGCGCGGCCGGGTCCGGCGTTGTAGCCGGCGAGGGTGAGGATGTATGAGCCGGTGAAGTCTTGCATGCGGTCGCCAATGTAGGCCGATCCCATCATCGTATTGTAGGCGGGATCAGAGAGCAGGCGCTTGATATCGCATTTGATCTTGTAGTCGCGGCAGACGTGCTGCGCGGTGATGGTCATGACCTGCAGCAGGCCCTTGGCACCCGCGCCCGACACGGTGAGCGAGTTGAACTCCGTCTCTTGGCGCGCGATGCCGAGGAGGAACGCCGTTTCGGGTGGCTTGCGGAGCGGGGAATAGGCCGGGAAGGGGTGAACCGGATAGGCATAATAGAAAAGATTTTTGCGGTCGGCGATGCCTGACTTGGCCGTGCGGACGGCGGATTGCGTGTCGCCGATCGCTTCGGCCAGATGGGCGATCATGGCGAGTTCGGCTTCGCTCTTCAGGTAGAAGCGGAGTTGGACGAGGAAGACACGGCTGATGGAAATGTCGAGCTTGGTCTTATGGGCGATGACGACGGCCTTGGCGGCGTCGAGGCTGTTGAACTTTTCGATTTCATCTTGTGAAGGGACGGCTGGCGGCGCGATGGGGAAATTCTTGCGGCCGGGTTCCAGCTTCTGCATCGCGAGCAGGCCGTGGAAGGTATCGCGGTCAAGGGTCGCTTCCGTGTAGGCGGCCGTCGCCGCGGCTTTATCTTTCAGCGCTTCCGCGGTGCGGCCGACCCAATAGTTGGCCTTGGCGCGGCTCAAGGGGCCGTCGGCTGCCTTTTGCATGGTGTCGAAGTGGGGTTTCGCCTTTGCTGCATCCTTAAGGTAGCGCAGCGCCAGCCAACCGGCCATGAAGGACTGGTCCTTCAGGGGATTGACGGTGAGGGGGCCAGGATCGCGCACGATCGCGTAGGCGAGTTTGGGATTGTCTTTGCGCAGGGACGCGTAGGCCAGCGTGCGGCGCTCGATCCACCATTCGTCGTTGTTATTGACCGCGCCCGGCTCAGTGGGGACTGTGAGCATGATCTTGGCGGCTTCGTCGATCTTGTCGGCGCGGCGCAGGGCCTGGATCTTGTGGAAGGTGAAGCCCCAATCGGCGGCATCGCTGGCAGGAGCGGCTTGGATGAGACCGAGCGCGCCTTTTTGCTGCATGAATACGGCGAGGCGGGCTTCGGCGCGCTTGCGCTCGGCTTCGGGCAAGAGGGCGATGACGCGCTTGGCGACGGCTGCGCGGCTGTTGCGGTCGTCCTTCCAGCGGACGTCGTCGATGATGAGGCGGTCGAGGCGGGCCTTGTGATCAGCCAGCGTTAAGATTGACCCGAAGCGGTCGAGAAAGGGTTTCTCGAATTTGGCGGCCAGCGACATCTCCCGCCAAACCTTGACGGCGTAGGTGCGCGCCTCTTCGGTTTTGCCTTCGGCCAGATAGGAGGATGCAAGTGCTGCGAAACCCGCCCCGTGGTCGGGGCCGCCCTTGGCGAAGGTGGCGCGGATGTCTTTCGAACTGCCGCCGCCGATAAACAGTGCCTCTTCATAGCGCTGGGTGAGGAGGCGGCGCTCGGGCCAGGCGGGATTGGCGTCGAGGAATGACCGGTAGTCGGCCGCGGCGCCAAAGCCGCTGCGCAAGCGATGCCAAGTGGCAAGTTTGGCGGCGACGGGATTGGCAATGCGCGCGCGGTGTTGGTCGCCGTCATCGGGCTTGCCGGCGCTGTAGGACTTCACCGCATCGCGAAGTGCCGCCGCATCGGACTCGGAGATCTTTGTGGCGAGCAGAGATGCGATGGCCTTGTCAAAGCGCGCGGTGTGGGACGCTTCTACTTTGCTGGGCATGTGCGGACTGGGGAGGATGGGCCGTTCAACGGCCGGAGCCTTCGCCACAGCCGGCGGCGCGCCAGGGTTGGCCGCGGCGCGATCGCCGCATGGGTAGAGAGTGGCTGCGGCAACCCCGCCGAAGAGAACGGCGTGGTGCAATGTCTTGAAAGATAAGCGCAATGAGAGACCTTTCCCGCCGCAAGCGGGGCGTACCCGCTGCTGTTGCTGTCGCCTTGCGGCCGTCCATGTGACCGCCTAATGTCGCGGCACTCGAACCGGCAGCTACCCACGCATGCCGCGGTTCCTCGTTGTCAGGCAACGTAACAACCGGGTTGGCCCTCTTCAAGGCGAAGACGGCGCAGCGCAGGCGTTTCCGGATTCACGGGTCATTTCCAGAAAACCCCGTCCAGGCTGTGCCTTGGACCCGACGCACGACAGGATAGAGGCATGTTCAAGGGGTCGCTGACGGCGCTCATCACACCGTTCAAGAACGGCAAGCTCGACGAGGACGCTTTGGCGCGCTTCGTCGACTGGCAGATCACGGAAGGCACGCATGGGTTGGTGCCGACGGGGACGACGGGGGAAAGCCCGACGCTGGACTACGACGAGCACAAGCGGGTGATTGAAATCACCATCGCGGCGGCGCGTGGCCGGGTTCCGGTGATGGCGGGGACGGGGTCGAATTCAACGGAAGAAGCCATCGAGCTTTCGACGCACGCCGAAAAGGCCGGGGCGTCGGGGCTACTCATCGTGACGCCCTATTACAACAAGCCGACGCAAGAGGGGCTCTATCAGCACTACAAGGCGATCAATGACGCGGTGAACATTCCGATCTTCATCTACAACATCCCGCCGCGCTCGATCGTGGATATGTCGGTGGCGACGATGGCTCGGTTATTCGAGTTGAAGAACATCGCGGGCGTGAAGGATGCGACGGCCAATTTGGCGCGAGTGTCGCAGCAGCGCGCGGCCATGGGGCCGGATTTCATTCAATTGTCGGGCGAAGACGCGACCGCGTTGGCGTTTATGGCGCATGGCGGGCACGGGTGCATTTCGGTGGTCTCGAACATTGCGCCGCGCCTGTGCGCGGAGTTCCAGAACGCGTGTCTGCGCGGAGATTTCAAGGCGGCGCTGGCTTTGCAGGACCGGCTGATGCCGCTGCATGATGCCATGTTCTGCGAGACCAATCCGGGGCCGGTGAAGTATGCCGCGTCGCGGCTGGGGCTGTGTTTGCCAGATATGCGGCTGCCGATGGTTCCGCTGACGGACGGTGCGCGCAAGTGTGTTGACGATGCGCTCGCGAAAGCCGGCTTGTTAACTGCGGCGGCCGCCGAGTGATACGACGCACCGTGCAAGGATCATAACGCCATGGCCGCTGCCAAGGATGATGAGCGCAAGCTCGTCGCCGAAAACCGGAAGGCCCGGCACGAGTTTTTTCTGACCGACACCTGGGAGGCCGGCATCATGCTGACCGGCACCGAGGTCAAGTCATTGCGCAAAGGGCAATCGAACATCGGAGAGAGCTACGCGTCGTTCGAGGACGGCGGGCTTTACCTCGTGAATTCCTACATTCCGGAATACACGCAGGCCGGACGGTTTTTTCAGCACGAACCGCGCCGGAAGCGGCGTCTGCTGCTGCGCAAGGCGGAACTGGCCAAGATCTTCCAGGCTATCGAACGGAAGGGTATGACGATCGTGCCCGTCGAAATGTATTTTAATGCGCGGGGGATCGCGAAACTCAAGCTCGCGCTGGCCGAAGGCAAAAAGCTGACCGACAAGCGCCAGGACGCGGCCAAGCGCGATTGGCAGCGGCAGAAGGCGCGGATCATGCGCGAGAAGGGTTGACGGCGGCGGCGCCGAACCCGATGGATGCTGACTGACGCAGTGAGCCGCCGGCGGTCTCGCCGGGATACAAGGATTATTCTCGATGAGCGAATGGCCGTATCCGGCTCCAGCGGACGACGGAGGTGCTGCCCATCTCGTGTCCGGCGCACCGCTGCCCGATTTCGAACTGCCGACGACGACGGGCGACCGGCTGTCGTTGGCCCGGGTGAGCGGGCTCAGCATCGTTTTCGTTTATCCGTGGACAGGCAAGCCCGGGGCCGCCAATCCACCAGGATGGGACCGCATCCCGGGTGCGCATGGGTCAACGCCGGAAGCGCAGGGCTTTCAGACGCATCTGGAGGATTTTCAAGCTCGCGGTATTCAGATCCTGGGGCTCAGCACGCAATCGCGTGAGTGGCAGAGGGAATTTGCGGGGCGGGCCGGCTTGACGTATCCGCTGTTGAGCGACGCGGAGTTCAAGGTGGCGGATGCGCTGCGATTGCCGCGTTTCGAGGCTGGTGGAGAAACGTTTCTCAAGCGGCTGACGCTGATGTGCCGCGATGGACAGATCGTCCGAACTATTTTTCCCGTGCACCCACCGGACCGTCACGCGGCCGATTTGCTGGCCATGCTGTAGAGAGCCAGGGCGTTACATAATATCGCCGACAACCTCCTCGGGCGAGTATCCGAGCTTCTCCAGCCCTTCTTCGAGATAGTCGGCGAGCAGCGGCATGCCGAGGAGATATTTGGACGTCGCATTGGCACGTTCAGAGCGTGCCGTTTCGATTGCCTCGTCGAACTCTTCGGCTTCGAAGGTGCCGCGGCCGACCCAGGCGAGGGCTACGAGGGCTGCTTGCTCATCGTCGTTCAATGCGCCGATGAAGCCGGTCAATTCCTCGGCCGTGGGGTCGTCGGCAAAATCTTCGAGTATGGCGGCGGGATCTTCCTCGGCGTCGCCTTCGTCGGTGGTGTCGTTCCAGGCGCCGACCTTGGCGCCGTATTCGCGCGCCTTTACGATCACATGACCAACCTTTTCAGGCGCGATGCCAAAATCGGCAACCGGTTCCGACTGCTCGTGACGTTTCATGTTCGGTTCCTCAGTATCGCTCCTGCGAAGCTAACATGCCGGAACTGCTCTGAACACAATGTGGCATGGATCAAATTCGAGTGCGTTCGAACTCGGCGCGAATGGCGTCGAACACGGTATGGAACATGGCTTCGGTAAGCCGGCCGGTGTTGGTGTTGTAGCGTGAGCAGTGGAAACTGTCGAAGAGGGTGAGGGTGGGGCCGACATCGTGGCGTGCACCATGGGCGAAGGGGTAGGCGGACTTCCGGAGACCGAGCGTGGCGAGGGTTTGGTCGTGGGCGATGCGGCCGAGGGCCAGGATCGCGCGGAGGTTGGGCAGAGCGGCGAGCCGTGCCGCAAAATAGGGCCGGCAGGTGGCGATTTCTTCGGGCGTCGGCTTGTTTTCCGGGGGGACGCAGCGGACCGCATTGGTGATCATGCAGTCCACGAGTTGGAGACCGTCGCCGGGGTGAGCAGCGTAGGTTCCCTCAGCGAAGCGATAGTGCAGGAGCGTGCTGTAGAGCAGATCGCCGGCGTAGTCGCCGGTGAAGGGGCGGCCGGTGCGATTGGCGCCTTTCAGCCCTGGGGCGAGGCCGACGACGAGGAGGCGTGCTCCGGCCGGACCGAAGGACGGGACGGGCGCGTTGAACCATTCCGGTTCGCTCGCACGCTGGAGATCAAGAAATCCGGCCAACCGCGGACAGCGCCGGCACGTGCAGGGCGCTTCCGGCGGTGTTTCGGAAGCCGGCGTGGATTGACCGGAAAGACCGATCGTTTTGACTGGGCGTCGCATGACGGCCGCTTAGCACGGGCGGCCATGCGATGCCGAGAGCTCAGTTAAACTTCTTCTTCGGAGACGTCATAATCCTGGAAGGTCGCGCGCGGGCTCGCAGGAGCTGCGCTGGCCGGGGATCGGCCGGCGGTATACGTCCGCGGTTCACGAGCGGGCCGAGCGGACGGATCGCGGCCGATGACCGTTTCCAAATCGGCCAGATCGATAAACTGGTCGGACTGGCGTCGCAGTTCGTCGGCAACCATGGGCTGCTGCGTCTGGAGGGTGGAAACAACGCTGACGCGTTTGCCGCGCTGCTGCAGAGCCACGACGAGCGGGCGGAAATCGCCATCGCCTGAGAAAATGACAATGTGATCAAGGGTATCTGCCAAGCGCATGGCATCCACGGCCAAGTCGATATCCATGTTGCCCTTGATCTTGCGGCGGCCGCTGGCGTCGGTGAATTCGCGGGTCGGCTTAGTGACCATCGTGAACCCGTTGTAGTCGAGCCAATCGATCAATGGGCGGATCGAGGAATACTCCTGATCTTCAGCCAGGGCCGTGTAGTAGAGGGCGCGAACCAGATGGCACTTGCCGCGGAAATGTGTGAGTAAGCGCTTATAGTCTATGTCGAATCCCAGTGCTTTCGACGTCGCGTACAGGTTCGCGCCATCGATGAACAGAGCAACGCGTTCGTGCTGGTAGAAATGCATTCCTATCGACCCCTATCGCGCGTTGCGCGAGCTTGTTGTTTTTGACTTTTTTGTTTTTGTTGCAGACCGGGATTGAGCTTCACCGGCGGTCCGTCGACCGTCAACGCGACCTGATGGGTGGCGCGATGATGACCGCTACTCCGAACGCCACCATTAACACCTATAGGCGAACTAGCCGTCCGAGGCGAGTTTCTTTTATTCCTCGCAGGAATTAATTCCAGCGATCTTAACAATTTATGACGCTTCCAGTTACTCAGCCTGCGTCGCATATGGACGCTTTACCAACGCCTGCTAGCAACCGCCTGCTTGCACAACCCTACGACCTGTGGCACTAAATGGCCGGTTGGCTTGCAGGATGCTGCACGGCCACATTATCGATTCCGCTTGGGCCACCGGTTCAACGAATCCGCCATATCGGTATCGACACATCGTTATCTACAGGCCAGAGCGGCTATGACCTTCTTATAACGGCGCTGCTCATGCTTTTGTTCCTTTCAACTCAAACTACAAGGACTCGCTCAGGATGGCTCGCGTCACCGTTGAAGATTGCGTCGACAAGGTCCAGAACCGGTTCGAGCTTGTTTTGTTGGCCGCACACCGCGCGCGCAGCATCGCCAACGGTAGCCCGGTCACGATCGACCAGGAGAACGACAAGAACCCCGTGATCGCACTGCGCGAGATTGCCGAACAGGCGATTCCGCCAGACGACATGCGCGAGAGCCTGATCCACTCGATCCAGAAGAATGTGGAAGTGGACGAGCCGGAAGCAGGCGCGGCACCCGTTCTGGCCATCGAGCGGCGCTCGCCCATCCTGGGGCGCGACGATCAGTCGAGCGACACGCAGGTCGACGTGCTGACAGAAGAGCAGCTGCTGCGCGGATTGGAAAGCATGACGCCGTCGGAGCCGTCGTCGGCTGGCACGGGTCCGGCAAATCCGCGCGAGCGCGGCCGTTAAGCCTTTCCCCGGGGCGTTACAACTCCGGCAACGTCCATGACAATCGCCGCGCGCAGGCCTTATAGAAGGTGTGCCGCGGCGTTTTCGTTTATGCTTCCGTCCACGGCTTTCCGAGGACCCATTCGCCGCCATGATGCGCCAATACGAACTCGTTGAGCGGGTTCAGAAGTACGATCCGAAAGCCAACGAGGCGCTGCTCAATCGCGCCTATGTCTACGCCATGAAAGCCCATGGGCATCAAAAGCGGGCGTCGGGCGATCCGTATTTTTCGCATCCGCTCGAAGTGGCCGCCATCCTGACGGATCTGAAACTCGACGACGCGACGGTCGCGACGGCGCTGTTGCACGACGTGATCGAGGATACGGATGCTACACGGGCTGAGATCGATCAGCTGTTCGGGCCGGAGATCGGCGCGCTGGTCGATGGGCTGACGAAGATCAAGCGGCTCGATCTTGTTTCCAAGCAGACCGAGCAGGCTGAGAATTTCCGCAAGCTCTTGATCGCGATTTCGACCGACATTCGTGTGCTGCTCGTGAAGCTCGCCGACCGGCTGCACAACATGCGCACGCTGGAGCACATGAAGCCCGGCAGCCGGCAGCGCATTTCGGAAGAGACGCTCGATATCTATGCGCCGCTAGCTGGGCGCATGGGCATGCAGGCGATCCGCGACGAACTGGAAGACCATGCGTTTCGCTGGCTGCATCCGGACGCCTACAAGGCGGTCACCGACAAGCTTGCGGAATTGCGCGCCAAGAATGAAGGGCTTGTCGAGGAGATCGAAGGCGCGCTGAAGGCCAAGCTCGTGGAAGCCGGGATCGATGCCAGCGTGTCGGGGCGGGAGAAGAAGCCGTATTCGATCTGGCGCAAGATGACGAACAAGCAGATTTCGCTGGAGCAATTGTCGGACATCTATGCCTTCCGACTGACGGCCAAGGACATTGCGGACTGCTATCGCGCGCTGGGCGTGGCGCATACGACGTGGCGGGCGGTGCCGGGGCGGTTCAAGGATTACATCTCGACGCCGAAGCAGAACAATTATCAGTCGATCCACACGACGGTGGTCGGGCCGCGCCATCAGCGCGTGGAGCTGCAAATCCGCACGCATTTGATGCATCAAGTGGCCGAATACGGTGTGGCAGCGCATTCGCTGTACAAGGATATGACTAAGGGGGCGATTGCGGCGGGTTCGATGACGTCGCTCGATGACAAAGAGCATGGGCCCTACGTGTGGCTGCGCCGGATGGTGGAGACGCTGCTGGAGGGATCGAATCCGGAAGAGTTTCTGGAGCACACCAAGCTCGAACTATTCCAAGACCAGGTGTTCTGCTTCACGCCAAAGGGGCGGCTCATTGCGCTGCCGCGCGGGGCGACGCCGCTCGACTTTGCGTATGCCGTGCATACGGATGTGGGCAATGCGGCGGTGGGGGCCTACGTCAACGGCCGGCATGTTCCGATCGACACGCGGTTGCGCAATGGCGATGAGGTGGAAATCAGGACGTCGAAGGGGCATGTGCCGCCGGCGGCGTGGGAAAGCCTGTGCGTGACGGGGCGCGCGCAGAGCGCCATACGGCGGGCGGCGCGCGAAGCAGTGCGGCGGCAGTATGTGGAATTGGGCCGGCGGTTGGCATCGGCGGCGTTCGATGCGGCGCGGGTTGCCTACTCGGACGATGCAGTCAAACGTGTGCTGTCCAAATTCTCCCAAAAATCGATTGATGAATTGCTGGCGGCGGTGGCGCGTGGGGAGTTGGCGGCGGGGGATGTGTTGAAGGCGGTGGCGCCGGAGGCGGTGCAGGCGGCGGCGACGCAGAGTGTGTTGGAGAACCCGCTGAAGGGTTGGCTCGATCTGACGAAGGTGTCGGGGTTGCGGGTCAGGGCGCCGGCGCCGGGCGCGCCGACGGGGCAATTGTCGTCGGCCATCGCGCTCAAGGGGCTCAAGGACGATGTGCCGGTGATCTTCGAAGAAGGTGGCGCGGTGCCGGGCGACCGTATCGTCGGCGTGCTCGAACCGGGCACGGGCATCCGGATTTTCCAGATTCATTCGCCGCAGTTGCAGGCCTACGAGCACCAGCGCTGGATCGACATGTCCTGGGACATCGATCCGGAGAAGCAAGAGCGGTTTCCGGCCAGGCTCAGTGTGACGGCGCCGAACCGGCCGGGCACTCTGGCTGCAATCGCGGACGTGATCGGCGGGGCGGAAGGTAATATTGACAACCTTAAAATGATCCGGCGCGCGTCCGATTTCACGGAATTGCGTATCGAGGTGGAGGTGTTCGATCTGGCGCATCTCAACCGCATCATTGCGGGGCTGCGGCAGACCGACATCGTCAGCAAGGTCGAGCGCGTTTTCGAATAGGCGCAGCCGGCGTCATCTGCGCCGAACGAGAAAGAACCGACAGGGATCGTCATGGGCAACGCGCACGCCAGTTCCAGTTTTCTGCGTCTCGGGGTCAACATCGATCACGTGGCGACCATTCGAAACGCGCGCGGGGGACGCCATCCCGATCCGCTGCGGGCGGCGCATCTGGCGGTGGAAGCGGGTGCCGACGGGATCACGGCGCATTTGCGCGAAGACCGGCGGCATATCTCCGATAGCGACATCGCACGGCTGAAGGCGGAGTTGACGCGGCCGCTCAACCTGGAGATGGCGGCGACGGATGAGATGCTGGCGATTGCGCTGCGGCACGTTCCCAACGCCTGCTGCCTCGTGCCGGAGCGGCGCGAGGAGCGGACCACCGAAGGCGGACTCGACGTCATTCGCGGCGGTGAGCCACTGAAGAAGATCGTGCACAGCCTGCGCGATGCGGGCATCCGCGTGTCGCTGTTCATTGAAGCGGACGCGCGGGCGATCGAGGCGTCTGCCAAGATCGGGGCCGACATCGTTGAATTGCACACAGGGCAATATTGCGAGCGGGCGCTGGAGGACGACGCGAAGGGGATCGCAAAGGAAGTTGAGCGGTTGCGCGCGGCTGCGGTTCTCGCCGACCAGGCCGGACTTGAGGTTCATGCGGGACACGGGCTCACTTACAATACCGTGGCCGCGGTGGCGCGCATGCCCCCGATCGTGGAACTCAACATCGGACATTTTCTCATTGGGGAGGCTATTTTCGGCGGACTGCACTCGGCCATCCGTCATATGCGCACGTTGATGGATCAGGCGCGCGCCGAGCCTAAGCGTCCCGTGGCGGCGCAATGATCATCGGTATCGGCAACGACATCATCGATATCCGCCGGGTCGAGAAGACACTGGCACGGTTCGGTGATCGGTTTCTGTCGCGGGTCTTCACGGATATCGAACGGGCAAAATCGGACCGCAGGGCGCAGAGGGCCGCTTCCTATGCCAAGCGGTTTGCGGCAAAGGAGGCATGCGCGAAGGCATTGGGAACGGGGCTAAGACAAGGCGTTTACTGGCGGGACATGGGCGTCGTTAATCTGCCCAGCGGCCGGCCAACCTTGAAATTGACGGGCGGTGCTGCGGCGCATTTGGCCCGATTGACACCGGACGGCTACGAGGCGCGCATCGATTTAACGATCACAGATGATTATCCGCTGGCGGAAGCCGTTGTAATCATTTCCTGTCTTGCCTCAAAAGCCGAGCTGCGCGGCTAGGGGCGGGGCGCTGACCGGCGGATTGCCTCGATTTGCGCGGAGAACAGCTAAAAGGTATAGCGAGCCCCTGATTTACGCGTCTGGCGAAGCGGGGCACCCGTTGGCCGGCGGCATTGGAGAGAACATGGCGTCCAATTCGAATGCGCGGTCGTCGCGCTATTACGGGATGCGGGATACCTTCGTGGTGGTCCTGCAGGCCCTCGCGATCGCGCTGTTCGTGCGGGTGTTCTTTTACCAGCCCTTCAACATCCCGTCGGGGTCGATGAAGGAGACGCTGCTCGTTGGCGACTACCTCTTCGTCTCGAAGCTCTCTTATGGCTACAGCAAATATTCGTTCCCGTTTTCGCCGGACCTTTTCTCGGGGCGGATTTTTGCGTCCACGCCCGAGCGGGGCGATGTGGCGGTTTTCAAGCTGCCGCGCGATAATTCGACGGACTACATCAAGCGCGTGATCGGGCTGCCGGGCGATGAAATCGAAGTGCGCGGCGGGCAGCTTGTGATCAATGGAACGCCGGTGCCGAAGGTGGAAAAGGGGACATCCAAAACCGTCGATGATGACGGGCTGCCGATCGACATTCCCTCATTCACCGAAACGCTTCCGAACGGCGTGACGTACACAGTGCTCGATGCGCAGCAGAACGGGCCGTTCGATAACGTCGGGCCGTACAAAGTGCCGGACGGCCACTACTTCATGATGGGCGACAACCGCGACAACTCGACGGACAGCCGGGCGCAGCGCGCAGTGGGCTACGTGCCGTTTGAGAACTTCGTTGGGCGTGCGGAGATCATCTTCTTCTCGGCGGCCGTCGACGAACCCGATGCGCTGAACTGGACGAGCCCATGGACGTGGCCGTTCGACGTGCGCTGGAGCCGGTTCTTTAATCTCGTGCGCTGACGGAGCAGAGGTGTTCAAGGCGCGCAAATATAAGGACCTGGAGCAGAAGCTCGGCTACAAGTTCAAACGTGAACAGTCCCTGGAGTGCGCGCTCACGCATGCAAGCGTGCGCGGGGGCAAGGCGGTCAGGGCCGACAACGAGCGGCTCGAATTTGTTGGCGACCGGGTGCTGGGGCTCGCGATTGCCGGCTTTTTGAATGCGACATTTCCTTTGGCGAAGGAAGGCGAGCTGGCGCGGCGCTACAATAGCCTCGTTCGAGGCGAGACCTGCGCGCGGATCGGGCGAGAACTGGGAATTGGGCCGCGTCTCGTTTTGTCGGATGCGGAGTCATCTTCGGGCGGACGTGATAAGGATACGATCTTGGCTGATGCGGTCGAGGCCATCCTCGGCGCGATCTTTATTGAAGCTGGGTTCGATACGGCGCGGGATGTCGTGCTGCGCCTGTGGGCCGACTTATTGACGGATCAGAAGCCGCAGATGGTGGCGGCCGATCCCAAGACAGCGTTGCAGGAATGGGCGCAGGGGCGCGGATTGAGCCTGCCGCAGTATTCGGTGGTGTCGCGCGAGGGGCCGGATCACGCGCCGATGTTCACGGCGGAAGTCCGGATCAAGTCGCTCGAACCGGCGCGCGGCGAAGGCGCCTCGAAGCGGCTGGCCGAGCAGGCGGCGGCGGCAAGTTTGTTGGAGCGTGAAGGCGTGATCGAACGGAGCAGACATGGGTAACGCTGGGGCTGACAATTCAAGAGAGCAGCCTGTTGGCGGAAGCGGCGCGGGCGAGACGCGATGCGGGTTTGTTGCTGTGATCGGTGCGCCCAACGCGGGCAAGTCGACGCTTGTCAATCAGATGGTCGGCGCGAAGGTGTCGATCGTTTCGCACAAGGTGCAGACGACGCGGGTGCCGCTGCGCGGAATTGCGATCGAGGGTAAAAGCCAGCTCGTTTTCATCGATACTCCGGGCATCTTCAGGCCGAAGCGCCGGCTCGACCGGGCGATGGTTGAGGCGGCCTGGGGTGGGGCGCACGATGCCGATATCGTGGTCATGCTCGTCGATGCGGCTAAGGGCATCGAAGAGGATCTGGAGCGCATCCTAGCGAAACTTGCGGATGCGCCGCATGCGAAAATCCTTGTGCTCAACAAGGTCGATCGGGTGAGCGATAAGGATCGCTTGCTGCCGTTGATCGCGCGGCTGTCGGACAAGCAGACGTTTGACCGGGTGTTTTTAATCTCGGCGCTGGATGGCAATGGCGTTGCCGATCTCAAGCGGTATCTGGCGGAGCGGATGCCGCTGGGGCCGTGGCACTATCCGGAAGACGAGATTTCGGATGCACCGCTGCGGATGCTGGCGTCGGAACTGACGCGGGAGAAGATCTACGAATATCTCCACGAGGAATTGCCTTATTCGACGACGGTGGAGACGACCGATTGGAAGACGTTCAAGAACGGGTCGGTGCGGATCGAGCAGACGATCTATGTGGAGCGGGACAGCCAGAAGGCGATCGTGCTCGGCAAGAAAGGCCAGACGATCAAGCGGATTTCGAGCGAATCGCGCAACGAACTGGCGAAGATCCTCGAACATGACGTTCACCTTTTCCTGTTCGTGAAGGTGCGCGAAAACTGGGGCAGCGATCCGGAGCGGTATCGCGAGATGGGCCTCGATTTTCCAAAGGACTGAATGCTGCTTGCGTTCACGTTCCGCCGCCCGTTAAGGCTCGCCCATGGAATGGTCGGACGAAGCAATCATCCTCAGTGTGCGGGCGCACGGCGAAACCGCGGCCGTCGTCGATCTGTTCACGAGGTCGCATGGGCGGCACGCGGGGCTGGTGCATGGCGGGCGATCGCGGAAAGCACGCCCGACGCTGCAGATGGGCAATCACGTGGATGCGACCTGGAAGGCGCGTTTGTCCGAGCATCTGGGGCACATGACGGTGGAGCTCAGGCGCGGATATGCGGCCTCCGCCATGGAGGACGCGGCAGCGCTGTCTGGGCTGACGTCGCTGTGTGCACTGGCGCGGCTGTTGCCGGAGCGCGATCCGCACCCGGCGCTTTATGAAGTGACGCTCTTCGTGTTGAGCTTTCTCGACGATCCAACGGTGTGGCCGGCGCTGATGGTGCGCTGGGAGTTGGCACTGTTGCAGGAATTGGGATTTGGGTTGGACTTGTCGGCGTGCGCGGCGACGGGGGGCAATGATCAGCTGATCTACGTGTCGCCGAAGTCGGGCCGAGCAGTATCGGCTTCGGCGGGGGAGCCTTACAAGGATCGGCTGCTGGCGCTGCCGCAGTTCCTGACGTCGGCGCGGAACCGGCATGCGACGCGGGAGGATGTCGAGGCGGGGTTTGCGCTGACGGGGTACTTTCTGGAGCAGCGGGTGCTGGCGCCGAAGGGCGATACCCTGCCGGAGTCGCGGTCGCGGATCATGACGCACATCGAGCGGACTTAGTGGCTCACTCGAGCGTGGCACGTTTGGAGAGTTCAACCTTGAGGCCGGCCTTGGCGTCTCCCTTCAGGGTGTAAACGGTCTGGTCGGCGGCCTGGAACTTGGCGGCGACCTTCTTGGGGCCGGCTTTGATGAAATCGAGTGCGCCGGGCGTGCAGGCAGTATGGGTGACGCTCATGGACGGGCTCAGATCATGCGTTTCGCCGCTGAAGGTGTAGGAAACGGGAACGCCCGTCGAATTGGCGATCTGGAACGTGAATTTTGCCGATTGGGGACGGCCGAAAACCTGGACGGCGATGTATTTCGGATTCTTGTCGGGGGCCTGGACGACGCCGACCCCGATCTCGGTGTAGTGGGGGCCGAGCAGGTTTGCCTTGTGACCGGGAGAGTTGATCCAGCCTTCAACGGTTTGCCGGGCGAGTTCCCGGGTTTCGAAGCCGCGGCTGTCGAGGTTCATGGCGAGGTTTTCGCCGATCGAGCACCATTGGTAGCCTGACGCGGTGGCGCGGGCGCCGACATCGCGGTTGTCGGCCGTGTGGGAGAAGGCGTTGTTCTTGGCCAGATAGGCGGCGTAGGCCCGCGCGGCCTTGGTCAAAGCGGGGCTTGCCGTCACCTGCCCGAGCTTGTTCTCGCGCCGGAAAGCGTTGGTCATTTCGATCACGACCTGTTCCACGGCCGGGACATCGGGTAGCGGCATTGCGGGCGGGCTCTTTCCAGTTGTGGTGCAAAGCTACCGAAACGCGAACAAGGTGGCAAAATTCGGCTGTTGATGGGGCAACCCATGGGGACATGTGGCGGCCCGGCACTTGAGGACGGGGCCAGCGTCCAGTAACCACGGCACATGAGCAAACATTCGATTCCGCCGTCCGGGGAAGGCCCCATCGAGCCCGTCAACCTCAAGGACGCGCTTGAGGAACGTTATCTCGCCTATGCGCTCTCGACCATCATGCACCGGGCGCTGCCCGACGTGCGCGACGGTCTGAAGCCGGTGCACCGGCGGATCTTGTATGCGATGCGGCAACTCGGGCTTGATCCCGAGGGCGGGTATCGCAAGTGCGCGAAGATCGTCGGCGAGACGATGGGTAACTACCATCCGCATGGCAACCAGGCGATCTACGACGCGCTGGCGCGCTTGGCGCAGGATTTTGCGGTGCGTTATCCGCTGGTCGATGGGCAGGGGAACTTCGGCAACATCGACGGCGATAATCCGGCGGCCGATCGCTACACAGAAGCACGGCTGACGCCGGTCGCGGCGGATCTCTTGGATGGGATCGACGAGGACACGGTCGAGTTTCGCCCGAACTACGACGGGCGCGAGCAGGAGCCGTCTGTTCTGCCGGCGGCGTTTCCGAACTTGCTCGCCAACGGGTCGGCCGGGATCGCGGTCGGCATGGCGACGAACATTCCGCCGCACAACGTGGACGAACTGTGCGCGGCGGTTTTGCATCTCATCAAGCATCCCAATGCGACGGTGGAGAAGCTGGTCGAGTTCGTGCCGGGGCCGGATTTCCCCACGGGCGGTGTCATCGTCGAGCCGCGCGAGAATATTCTGGAAGCCTATCGTACGGGGCGCGGCGGTTTCACGGTGCGCGCGAAGTGGGAGAAGGAAGAGACGGGGCGCGGCGGCTATCAGATCGTCGTGACCGAAATTCCGTATCAGGTGCAGAAAGCCAAGCTCGTCGAGAAGATCGCCGAGTTGATGACGGAGAAGAAGCTGCCGCTGCTCGGCGATGTTCGGGACGAGAGCGCGGAGGAGGTGCGGCTTATTCTTGAGCCCAAGGTGCGCACCATTGATCCGATGCTGCTCATGGAGAGCATGTTCCGGGCGACGGAATTGGAGCTGCGGTTTGGCTTGAACATGAATGTTCTTTCGGCCGGGCAGATTCCGAATGTGCTGGGGTTGAAGGATGTTCTGAAGCAGTGGCTGGAGCACCGGGTCGATGTACTCGTGCGGCGGTCGGAGTATCGCCTCAAAAAGATCGAGCACCGGTTGGAAGTGCTGGACGGCTATCTGATCGCGTACCTCAATATCGACGAGGTGATCCGGATCGTTCGCTTCGAGGATGAGCCGAAGAAGACGCTGATCGCACGATTTAAGCTGACGGACGTGCAGGCGGAAGCGATCCTGAACCTGCGCTTGAAGAGCCTGTCGAAGCTGGAAGAAGTCGAGATCAAGGCCGAGCACGACAAGCTGTCGAAGGAAAAGCGGCAGCTGCAGCAGCTTTTGAAGTCGGACGATCTGCAGTGGGAGCGGATCTCGGACGAGGTGAAGGCGACGCGGGAGCGGTATTCGAAGAAGACGGCCTTGGGCGCGCGCCGGTCGTCGTTCGCGGAGGCGCCGGAGATCGCGGTCGATCTCGATGAGGTGCTGACGGAGAAGGAGCCCATCACGGTGATCCTGTCCGAGAAGGGTTGGATCCGGGCGATGAAGGGGCATCAGGACGATCTGTCGAAGCTCGACTTCAAGCAGGGCGATGCGTTGAAGCAGTCCGTCAAGGCGATGACGACGGACAAGCTCTTATTGTTTGCGACGAATGGCCGGTTCTTCACGCTCGATGCCAGTCAGCTGCCCGGCGGGCGCGGGCATGGTGAGCCGGTGCGGCTGATGGTGGACCTGGAGGAGAACCACGATTTCGTGGAACTGTTCGTGCACGATCCGGCGCGCAAGCTGATCGTGGCTTCGAGCGGGGGCTATGGCTTCCTGGTCGCTGAGGAAGAGGTCGTGGCGTCGACGCGCAAGGGCAAGCAGATCCTCAACGTGGCCGACGACGAGGAGGCGGCGGTGGTGGTGCCGGCCGAGGGCGACATGGTTGCGACGGTTGGCGAGAACCGGAAGCTGCTCATCTTCAAGCTGGACGATGTGAACGAGATGGCGCGCGGCAAGGGTACGATTCTGCAGCGCTTCAAGGACGGCGGGCTGTCCGACATCCGGGTGTTCAACAAGAAGGACGGCCTGACCTGGCTGGACAGCGCGGGGCGGACGTTCACCTTGCCGTGGAGCGAACTGAAGGAGTGGGCCGGCGAGCGGGCGCAGGCCGGGCACGTGGTTCCAAAGGGGTTCCCGAGGTCGAACAAGTTCGGACCGGCCTTCTGACCTGGTAGGGTTTTCCGTGTGGCCGGGAAAGCTGCGCACGCAAAAGGATGAGAGTTTTCCGGGGGCTGCTCTTGTCAGCTTGATGACGGCTCGCTACGAAACCTGCATGGGTGCGCGGACGGGTCGTCAATCGATGAGGGATAGCGGGTTGATCGTGGCGGCTGCGGCTGCCGTGATGCTGGCTGCTGCCGTCAGCGCTGAAGCGCAGGATGCTCCTCCCGCCGCTCCGGGCACGCCACCTGCGGCGCCTGCCGCCGGGGCCACTCCTGCCAATTGCACAAAGACGGATTTTGAGACGGTCGTTGATCAATCGGCGGGAGCCTTGCGCGATCTCAACATTCAGAACCGGCCGCGCTTTCAGGAAAAGCTGCGGGCGCTGCGCACGAAGAAGAACTGGACGGAAGAGCAGTTCCTCAAAGAAGCCGTGCCGTACGTGAAGGACAATGCGATTGACTCCTTCGACCGCAAGACGAATGAGCTTCTGAATAAGATCGTGTCCATGGGGGGCGAGGGAAGCGCGTCGGCGACGCCGGACTGCGGCCTCTATCAAGTTCTGCGCGGGCACATGAGCGAATTGGTCAACACGCAGAACGCTAAGTGGCTTTACATGTTCCAAAAGATCGACGCGGAGTTGGGAGAGTAGGCCTGCTTTACACGCGTTCCCAGCCGTTGGGGCCGAGGCGTTCCTGCGGGAGGAAACGGGTTTTGTAGTTCATCTTGCGCGAGCCTTCGATCCAGTAGCCGAGATAGACATACGGCAGGCCGAGGCTGCGGGCGTATTCGATGGTCTCTAAGATCATGTAGGTGCCGAGGCCACGGCGGGCTTCGGTGGGCTCGTAGAACGAATAGACCATCGAGATGCCGTCGGAGAGGCGGTCGCACAGGGCGGCAGCGGCGAGCGGCCAGCGGTGCGGGTCAGATGACAGCGCCATCTCGGCGGGCTTGATGCGGTATTCGGTGATGGCCGTTTCGATCACGCTTTCTTCGACCATCAAGGCGTAGTCGAGCGCGCTCATGTCGGCCATGCCGCCGTCGGCGTGGCGGGCGTCGATGTAGCGGCGGAAGAGGCTGAACTGCTCGGACGTCGGTTGGGCGGGAACGCGGTGTGCCGAGATGTCGATGTTGTCGCTTGCAACGCGGCGCATGGAGCCCGACGCGCGGAACTCATCGACCACGACGCGCACCGACACGCAGGCGTGGCAGCCTTCGCAATAGGGCATGTAGGCGATGTTCTGGCTGCGGCGGAAGCCGCCCCGCAGCAGGTTGTCGACAAGTGCGGGCTGTTTGTCGGGTGTCAAATGGGTGAACAGTTTGCGCTCCAGCCGGCCCGCAAGATAGGGGCAGGGCTGTGCGGCGGTGACATAGAATTCCGGGAAATGCTTTCGCTGCTCGCTCATCGCCCGTCCTTCAGTGACACCGGCCGGTGGCTCTCGTCCAAATTGTTAGGCGAACCTGGAGAGCTGGCACAGCGCGGGATGATACGTGAGCCATCGCGGCTTTCAAGCCGAACATGGCCACAGGTGTATCAGCCGCAATCACTGGTCTTCAGAACACGGTGCAAATTCGAGGTTTATCCGAAATCATTCGTCGTCGCGCTTCATGAGGCCAGCCGCTGCCGGCGGCGGGGCGGACGAGCGCCGCGGCGGCGCGCGTTCGTTGCCTGGATTTGCGGCAGAGCCGCCGGCACCTGCTGGGGGTGGCGCGGATGAGCGGCGCGGCGGTGGTGCGGCTGGCGTATCGCCCAACTCCGGGCCGGGGAGCGGGGCTTCAGCGGTGTGCTGGTTTCCGCTTGCCTTGGCGCTTGCCCGTCCAAGAAGATAGCCGACGTAGCCCGCGACCAGGGCAACAATGATCAACTGCAGGAATTCAGTGGTTGGCATGTTGACCTCGTCGGGTGGCGGGCACAGGACGTCAGACTAGCCGCGAAAGTCTAGCCGCGAAACGGGGGCACCGCATAGAGGTGAGGGTGCCGCCAAAGCGATCACCGGGGGCTGGTGATTGATGACGTTTCAAGTCTTGGGTCGATCGAGGCGTGGGTCAACCACGCCATGGAGCCGACGCCGATTGTGAGGATGAGCAGCCCCAGCAATGCGCGGCGGAGTGCCCATTTGGCGTCGAGCAAACGAGGCGGCGATGCTGCGGCGCTGGCGCCGGTCCTGTTCAGGTCGCTCATATTTCTACGTTGTCCCCTCGTTCATCCTGCCCGCTGGAATCACACCCTCGCTGGGGCGATGCGGAGAGAACGCCTTCTTTGTGGTTGTTGATTTAACGGTGATGATTGAATGGTGCTGATCGATTGGCCGATCACCGCGGCTGGCCCTGTCCCGTCAAGGCCGCAGCCGCGGAGCCGAAAGCCCCCTGACGATAGTTCTGAAAGAGCGCGCCATGGGGGTCAAGGGATGGACGGCGGCATAACTGTTTCTTAGCGGCACCGTGGCGCGCGGGGCACGATTTGCGGGACGATTTGTCCTCACGACTGGCGTTTCAGGCGGCCGCCGAAGGCCAGAATGGCGGCGAGCGGGACGGCAACGCCAAGAACGATGGCGATGACGACGAGAGACGGCAGCTCGCTGTAATTGCCGCGTTCGACGACAAAGATCTGGTTCAGGTATTTGGTCGCGAGTTGCCCGGCGATGAGGGCGAGATTGAGGAAAGAGGCCATGAGCGCGAACCAGACGGCGCGTTTGGCAGGTGGAGCATATATGGCGATGAGCGTCAGCAATGGGACCATGCTGAGCTGGGCCAGGGGGGATGCTGCGGCTGCGTCGATGACGGCGATGGTGCGGGCGCCAAAGCCGAAGGTGGCTTCCGTCCAGAGGTCGACGCGGTAAACGAGCAGGAGGTTGGGGATCGACAGGATGCCGCCGAGGATGGTCAGCCAGAGTAGAACGCGGGCGACGGGCAGGCGCGTGATGGCGTCGGACAGCAGCCAGGCGGCAATGAGGGCAATGGCGGCGCCGATCTGGCCGAGGATGCCGTAGAAGGCTTCGTCGAAGCCCAGCATGTCGATCGTAAACCAGCGATAGCCTTCGCCGATGCCGGGGGTGGCGCGGAAGAAGAAGATGATGAGCGCGGCGTAGAGAATTTTCAGGCGCGTGTTGGGGTCGATATCGTTGGTCACGTGTTTGAGCATCGTGACGATGACGGTGAGCGAGAGCAGGAATGTGATTTCCTGGGCGTAGGGGACTTCATTGTAGCCGATGAGAACAATGAGCGCGCCGAAGAGGAGGCCGCCGCCGAGAATTCGCCAGTCGGTTGGGCGGCTCTCACTCGATTCCAGCCGAACGAGCAGGGCGCCGCTAGCGGAGATGGCGGGGATGATGAGGCCGATAAGAAACACGGTTTCGTAGGGCAGCATGTTGGCGAGATAGCCTGCGAGACCCGCGACCGAGAGTGCGCCGAAAGAGAGCGCCAGGCGGCCGAGGATTTGGACCATGCCGAGGTCGTGGTCGATATCGGATTGGGCGCGCGGGGTGCCATCGGAGGTCACACGCGGGACGACCTCGGTGCTCATGGCATCGGCGACAACATCCTGCAGGACAACGCCGATGACGGTGACGATCTGGGCAATGATGTAGAGCTGTTCGGGTGGAGCGAAGGTAATCCACTTGCCCGCGGCGCCGGCGAGAAGGATGAGTCCGGTGGCAATGAGGGACGCGCCGAGGAAGACATAGCCACGGCGGCGGGAGCCGAGCAGCGGGACGGTGTCGACGAGTTCGCCGAAGATCATTTTGACGGCCCAAGGGAGCGTTAGCCAGACGCCGAGTTGGGCGAGGGCCGCGGGCGAGAGTGTGAGTTCCTTTTTGACCCAGAAGCTGTCTGCGACCGCGATGATGCCGAGCGCGCCATAGGCGAAATAGACCATTAGCAGCGGTAGATATTGCGGGCGGAAAGCGCGGATCGGCGCAAGGAGGGCGCGGGTCAGGCGGTCGCGGACGCGGTCGCTTAGAGTTTGAGGCAGGGTCGTATCGGTCATGGGAATCCGGATGGAGGGCGCGTGCCTAGAGCAGCGGGCGGGCTTCGCGCGCCATTTCGAGGGTCGCAGCGTAGTCGACTTTGCCGGAACCCAGAATGGGGATCTGTTGTGTCACGAGAAGGGCCTTGGGCACCCACAGTTCGGTGAAGCCCTGATCGCGGGCGTATTCGGCGAGCGTCGCCTTGTCGGCATCGGGTTTGTCGGTGACGAGGACGAGGCTTTCGCCGCGGCGCGGATCGGGGAGAGAGACGCAGACGTGGGTGTTGTCGGGCCACAGACCTGAGGCGAGGGCCTCAATGGCGGCAAGCGAGACCATCTCGCCGCCGATCTTGGCGAAGCGTTTGGCGCGGCCGCGGATGTGGATGTAGCCGTCCTCGATGGTGACGATGTCGCCGGTGTCGTGCCAGCCCTCGGGCGGTGGGACGATGACGCCCGGCGCGTTGGCCAAGATGTAGCCGGCCATGACATTGGGGCCGCGCACAAGCAGGCGGCCGCCTTCGGCGATGCCTTCGACGGGGGTGAGGCGGCACTCGATGCCCGGCAATGCGCGGCCGACACTGCCTGCCTGCTTCTGTGCCGGGAGATTGCAGGAGATCACGGGCGCGCATTCGGTTGCGCCGTAGCCTTCGAGGATTTCGGTGCCGCTACGTAACCACAGTGCGCGCGTCTGATCTTTCACGCGCTCTGCTCCGGCGACGATGTAGCGGAGGCTATCGGTATCACCGTCGTCGGCGGCGCGGGCGTAGCCTTGCAGGAAGGTATCGGTGGAGAGGAGGAGGGTCGCCTTGGTTTCCTTGATGAGTTTGGGGATCTGTTTGTAGTGCAGGGGGCTGGGATAGAGGACCGCTTTCATACCGTTGAGAAGGGGCATGAGCGTTCCGGCGGTGAGGCCGAAGGAGTGGAACATTGGCAGTGGGTTCATGGCGATGTCGGCTGACGAGAGTGCGCCGGTGGCGTGGGTAAAGATCTGTTTGGCGTTGGCGATGAGATTGGCGTTGGTGAGCGCGACGCCTTTTGGCGCGCCTTCGGTGCCGGACGTGAAGAGGATGACCGCGGTATCGCCGGGCTTGCGGGCTTTGGGCGTTGCGATGCTGGGAGCGAGGGACGAGGCGAGGCCGATTAGCTTATCTTTACCGCCGATCTCCTTGCGGATGTCTTCGAGGTAGAGAACGCGGGCCTTGCGGCCGGGCGTCCATTCCGCAGCTTCGATGGCGTCGACAAGGTCGTCGAGTTTGGCGGTGTCGATGAAGCGGCGTGAGGTGACGACGACGGGAAGCGGGCCGGTTTTGACCGCGGACTGGATGTTGCGGGCACCGGCGGTGAAGTTCAAAAGGCCGATCGTACGGCCAAAGGCATTGAGGCCAAAGAGCGAGACGACGAGCGCATTGACGTTGGGTAGGAGGAGCCCGGTGACTTCGCCGGGGGCGGTTTCGCGGGCGAGGCGGCGGCCGAGGACGAGGCTGCCGAGGATGAGCCGCTTGTAGGTGAGCGGCTGGCGTTCGGCATCTTCGAGGATCACCTTGCCCGGGCCGTGGCGGCGGGCGGCCAAACGCAAGGCATTGAAGAGCGTCGTCTGGTAGGCGGTTGCAGAGAAAGAGGATGGGGGCATCGGATCAACGCTCGGACGGAAGGTTTGCTGGTTGGACACTAAAGGCGGTTGGCGCGCAATACGGCTGCCTCGCGGGTGCGGGCAAGAGGCCCGCCGTCTCGCACATGCGGTAAATGGGGACACGGCCCCAATATTCTCGATGCACCTCAGGATTGCGCTGAGGGAGCCGATCCCCTATCAGCGGCTGAGCGGTCGCCGCGCCTGGAGTGGACTTTGGATCAGAGCACGCACGAGCCAAAACACGGTGTGCTGAAGCGCACGGTGGCTGCCGTTGCAGCCCTCAACTTCGGATACTTCTTCGTCGAGTTTGCGATTGCGGCGGCGATTGCGTCGGTGGCGCTGTTTGCCGACAGCATCGATTTTCTGGAAGACGCGACGATCAACATGCTGGTGCTCGTGGCGCTGGGGTGGACGGCGGCGCGGCGGCGGGTGGTGGGACTGTTTCTGGCGGTGTGTCTGTTGGTGCCGGGACTGGCCGCGCTTTATACCGCGTGGGAGAAGTTCAATGCGCCGACAATTCCCGATCCCACTATCCTGACCTTGGCGGGGCTTGGCGCGCTGGCGGTGAATGGGCTGTGCGCACTTTTGTTGTCGCGCGTGCGGCATCAGGGGGGAAGCCTGTCGCTGGCGGCGTTTTTGTCGGCGCGCAATGACGTGGCGGCGAACGTGGCCATTATCGGGGCAGGACTTGCGACGGCGGCGACGGGGTCGATGTGGCCAGATGTGATCGTCGGGATCGGGATTGCACTGGTGAACTCGGGCTCGGCGTATGAGGTCTATGAAGCCGCGATGGGCGAGAGCGACGGGGATGACGATGACGACGATCGCGTCCGTGTTTAGCGCGCGCGCCCTGCGGGCGGCGGTCGCGTTGAGCGCAGTGGCGGTCGTGAGCGTGCTGGGCGCGGGGGGCGTGGCGAGCGAGGGATCGCCGGCGCCCGATCAGATCTGGCGCTCGATTTTTGCGCGGCCGGCGGCAAGGGCGGTCGATGAGCTCGAAGCAAAAAAGCAGGCGCTGGGTGCGATGCTCTTTTCCGACACGCGTCTGTCGCGGGATGGGGATCGCTCGTGTGCGTCGTGTCACCGGCCGGAGAGCGGGTACAGCGATGGGCTGCGCCAAGCGCGTGGACGGGATGGGACGGCGCTGAAGCGGAATACACCGCATCTGTTCAATCTGGCGGAGGGGAAGGCCTTCTACTGGGATGGGCGGGAGCCGACGCTGGAATCCCAGGCGCGCGTGCCTTTGACGGCTGAGAATGAATTGGCCGCCGATTGGGCGCGGACGTTGGCGGACCTTGGTGCCGATCTGGATTCGAGAGCGAAATTCGCGGCGGCGTTTGCGGATGGCGGGGTTTCGGAGGCTACCGTTATTGCGGCGCTGGCTGCTTATGAGCGGAGCTTGGTCTCGCCCTTGACGGCGTTCGACCGGTGGGTTGCGGGTGATGAGGCGGCGTTGAGCGAACAGGAGAGCCGCGGCTTTCGGATTTTCGTCGGCAAGGGCGGGTGCGTGGGCTGCCACGGCGGGTGGCGGATGACGGACGATGGGTTCCATGACATTGGGGTCGATAGCGATGATCCGGGACGCAGTGTGGTGGCGGGCGGTGCGGCTGGCATTCCGGCATTCAAAACGCCCGGGTTGCGGCAGGTTTCCAAGACGGCGCCTTACATGCACAACGGGTCGCTAGCGACGCTGGAGGATGTGGTGGCGCATTATGCGGGCGGGCATTTGAAGCGGCCGTCGCTGGCGCCAAATCTGGTGCGCGATCTGGATCTCGACGCGCAGGAGCGGTCGGCGCTTGTCGCGTTTCTCAAAACGCTCTGACGCCGCGACTCAAACGGACTGCGATTCGGCAGGTCAAAACGGCCAAACAGACTGAAACTATGGCATGCGCCGGAGTGCGATCAGCCATGCCTGCCGATCGAATCGTGAAATTTGCGTCAGTTTCCGAGAGTTGACCAAATATGCGTCGCTCCACCGCAACACGGGGAAAAGGATTATTTCCCAGGCAATTCCTGCCGCTTTTATAAACTTGCCAGGATTATTTCCCAGGCATACCTTTTATATCAACGAAAAGACGCGACGGGATGGACGCCCTTTCTGCAACCGGCCTCGGCAACGAGGTCAAAACTTACGCAGAGGTGTCCCATGCTCGAACTGATGGTTTCCGTCTGTCTCATCAATGATCCCGCCCGCTGCAAGGACGTTGCGCTGACCTACTCGGCTGAGAACCTGACGCCGATGCAGTGCATGATGGGCGCCCAGCCCGAAATCGCAAAGTGGATCGAAGCGCACCCGAAGTGGGCGTTGAAGAAGTGGACCTGCCACCGCGCCGGGCTCTACGCCAAGATCTGACGGCGACAGCGTTTTCGACCGGGCCGGCGCCCCCGAGCCGCCCGGTGGACAGCGCCTTTCATCTCCGGTCTGAGTGCCAGACGATTTGCAGAGCGCCGGAATTTTCGGCGGTTGACAGCCGCACCGGGACCGGTTCCCTCTCGCTTCCAAAACTGGACGCTGGAGGACGCCATGACTGGAAGCAAAACCCCACATTTCGCAACTCTTGCGGTTCATGCTGGCGCGGCGCCCGATCCGGCGACCGGCGCGCGGGTGACGCCCATTTATCAGACGACATCCTATGTGTTCCGGGACGCGGATCATGCGGCCAACCTGTTTGGCTTGCAGGAGTTCGGCAATATCTACACCCGAATTATGAACCCGACGCAGGGAGTTCTTGAGGCGCGCGTTGCGGCGCTGGAGGGGGGATCGGCGGCACTGGCGGTGGCGTCGGGGCACGCGGCGCAAATGCTGACGTTCCACACGCTGCTCGAGCCCGGCGATGAATTCATCGCCGCGCGGCAGCTGTACGGCGGCTCGGTTAATCAGTTCAACCATGGTTTTAAGAAGTTCGATTGGCATGTGGTGTGGGCTGATGCGACCAAGCCGGAGACCTTCCGGGCGGCGCTGACGCCGAAGACGCGCGCGATTTATATCGAGAGCATCGCTAACCCTGGCGGTATCGTGATCGACATTCCCGCGATCGCGGCGATCGCGAAGGAAGCCGGTGTGCCGCTGATCGTCGATAACACGCTGGCAACGCCGTACCTGTGCCGGCCGAAGGAGTACGGCGCGGATATCGTGGTGCACTCGTTGACCAAGTTCATGGGCGGTCACGGCAATTCCATTGGCGGCGTCATCGTCGATTGCGGGACGTTCGACTGGAAAGGCGCCAAGCATCGCTACAAAACGTTGGTCGACCCTAATCCGTCCTACAACGGGATGGTGCTGGCGGATGCCTTCGGGCCGATGGCGTTCGCGCTGGCGTGCCGTGTGATGGGCTTGCGGGATCTGGGGCCGGCGATTGCGCCGTTGAACGCGTTCTTGATCTTGAACGGGATCGAGACGCTGCCGCTCAGGATGGAGAAGCATTGCGAGAACGCGGTGCGGGTTGCGGCTTTTCTGGAGCGGCATAAGGCGGTGGCGTGGGTGAACTATGCTGGTTTGCCGTCGTCGCCCAATCATGCGTTGGCGACGCGGTTGACGCCGCGCGGGGCGGGGGCGGTGTTTACGTTCGGGCTCAAGGGCGGATACGAGGCGGGCAAAAAGTTCGTTTCAAGCCTGAAGCTTTTTTCGCATCTGGCCAACATCGGCGACGTGCGATCGCTCGTCATTCATCCGGCATCGACGACGCACCGGCAACTCACCGACGAGCAGCGGATTGCAGCGGGGGCGGGCCCCGATGTCGTGCGGCTCTCAATCGGCATTGAGGATTCAGCCGATCTGATCGCGGATCTAGAAGAAGCGCTTGAGGCCGTCGCTTAGGCCCGGCAGCGTGAATTCCTGGATAGCGACGGGTCTGTAGGGTCCGCCGACGGTGGAGGCTGCGTAGAGCCAGACTTGGGTTGCAGCAAGCGCGATTAGCGCGAAGATCAGCCCAAGCGTGCCGAGGACGCTGACGACGTAGCGCCAATCGGCGCGGAATTCGTTGACGGGGACAAAACTCTCGCGGTTGCCGCGGCGGTCGTGGCCCATGAAGAGTGCGAAGTAGTAGCGCTTGCCAAACATGCCGAACACCCGGCGGATGGCGACTTTGTGCGGCGTTGGGGGTTCGTATGTCGCCGCGCCAAGGGCTGCGATCTGCTCGGGTGTGAACGACATCTGCACGTCGAGGGGCATGCGTGCGTAGATGCGCGCCAGAAGCGCGTTATCTTCGACGACGACCGTCATGTCGGGCATGCTCATGTCGTTCATGGTCACCACTCTTGCGGGCCGTGTGGGCGGTCGTCGCGCACGGGTTCGCTACCGGGCGATGATGCCAATTTTGCGCTAATCTTCCGTTGAAAAGCATCGTTACCGATGCGTGAAGATTAATGCGATGGGCCGGGGATCAGTGGGTTGCCTTGACGTAGCTGCCAGGCGCCGGCTCGATGACGCCGAGCGTCTCGCCGGGTTCGCGGGGCAGCGTCCAGTTGCCGGATTTGCCGTGCAGCCATTCGATCCAATAGGGCCACCAGGAGCCGGGATGCTCTTCGGCCTTGCCGATCCAATCCTGCAGCTTTTTGGGCTTCAGGCTGGGGTTGGTCCAGTACTGGTATTTGACCTTGTCGGGCGGGTTGATGACGCCGGCGATGTGGCCTGATCCGGCGAGCACGAATTCGACCGGGCCGCCGAACATGCGGGCGCCGATGTACACGCTTTCAGCGGGGGCGATATGGTCGTCGCGGGTGGCGATGGTGAAGATCGGGAGCTTGACCTTTGAGAGGTCGAGCTTCACTCCGCCGACTTCGAGCTGGCCCTTGGCGAGTTTGTTCTCGTTGTAGAACTCGCGCAGGTAGAAGGCATGGCAGGCGGCGGCGATGCGGGTTGAATCCTGATTCCAGTACAGCAGGTCGAACGGGAACGGCTTTCGCCCCAGCATGTAGTTGTTGACGACGTAGGGCCAGATGAGGTCGCGCGGGCGCATCATGTTGAAGACGTTGGCCATGCGCGAGCCGTCGAGGAAGCCGCGCTCTTTCATCACCTCTTCGAGGTCTTCGAGCTGCTGATCTTCGGTGAAGAGGAGCAGGTCGCCGGCCTTGGAAAAGTCGACCTGAGTGGTGAGGAAAGTGACAGAGTTGAAGGGGGTTTCGCCGCGCGAGGCCAGCCAGGCCAGTGTCGTGCCGAGCAGCGTGCCGCCGACGCAGTAGCCAAGCACGTTGCACTGTTCCAGGCCGGTTTCGCGGTGGACGGCATCGGCGGCGTTCAAGAGGCCTTCGGTCATGTAGTCTTCGAAGGTGACGTTGGCCAATTCCGCACCCGGGTTCACCCACGAAATAACGAACACCGTGAAGCCCTGATCGACGACGTATTTGATGAAGCTCTTCTGGGCCGTGAGGTCGAGCACGTAGAACTTGTTGATCCACGGAGGGACCATCAGAATTGGCATTTCCCGCACTTTATCCGTCGTGGGCGTGTACTGGATCAGTTGCAGGAGTTCGTTCTGGAAGACGACCTTGCCGGGCGTGGTGGCGAGGTTGCGGCCGACTTCGAAAGCGGAGGAATCGGTCTGACTGATGCGCATCAGGTCGCCGGAACCTTCGAGATCGCGCAGGAGCAGATGGACGCCTTCGACGAGATTGCGGCCGTTGGTGGTCATGGTTTCGCGAACGACTTCCGGATTGGTCATCGGGAAGTTCGACGGCGAAAAGGCGCTGGTCATCAGGCGAAAATAGTATTCGGCTTTCTTGCGGCCGGCTTCGTCGAGACCTTCAGTGCCGGCGAGGTTGTCTTCCGCCCACTTGGTGGTGAGAAGGTAGGCCTGCTTGAAGAAGTCGTAATAGGGGTTGGTCGACCATTCCGGATCGCGGAAGCGGTTGTCGGTGGGGGCGGGCTCGATAACGGGCTCGGGTGCAATGCCGAGCATGCGCTGCATGGTCCGGTTCCAGAGTTCGGCATAGGAGCCGACGAGTTCTGCCTGGGACTGGGCGAACTTGGCCGGGTCGGCCATCCATCGGGTGTAGATCGCCGACATCGTCTCGGTGGCGCGCGCCATTTCGCTGGCGGCCGAGAAGGGCGTCATTTGGGAATCGGAGCGATCCAGCAGCTGTGTCATCGCGCGGCCACCGTCCTCGTAGGCCCGGAGGACGTTCAGCGTAAACTCCTCAGGATCGGGGATTTTGTACGGGGTGACGGGGTCGGCTTGCGTTTTTTCTTTGGTCATGGTGCCCAGACTTCAACGACGGATGGGAACTCTATCACAGTCGCCCTGCGAAATGGTCATGGCTCTTTGGTCGAGATGAATGACGAGGTTGTGACGCGGGGGCAGCAAACCAAGGCTTAGGTTGTTCAAAAGATTGAGAGATGTGCGTTGACGACCTGGCGCGGGGACGAGGCTCTGGACGGAGGGGTGGGGCGGGCGTAAACACGGGGGCTTCACAGCGGCGCGGGTTCAACCTGAGGGTGAGAGCCGGTGGCGCTGCTCCTCTATCCGCCTAGCGAAAGAGCCCCGGGACGTGATCGAAGATTTTCATCGCATCAAGCGCCTGCCACCTTATGTGTTTGCCGAGGTCAACCGGCTGAAGGCGGCCGCGCGGGCCCGGGGTGCCGACATCATCGATCTTGGTATGGGCAACCCGGATCTCCCGACGCCGCCGCACATCGTGGCGAAGATGGTGGAGACGATCGCCAAGCCGCGGACACACCGGTATTCGGCGTCAAAGGGAATCCCAGGGTTGCGCAAGGCGCAGGCGGCTTACTACGAGCGGCGGTTCGGCGTGAAGCTGGACCCGGACACGCAAGTGGTCGCGACGCTGGGGTCGAAGGAAGGCTTTGCGAACATGGCCCAGGCGATTACCGCGCCGGGCGACATCATGATCGTGCCGAACCCGACATATCCGATTCACGAATTCGGTTTCATCATCGCGGGTGCTGCCGTGCGGCATGTACCGGCGGGGACGGGTGAGGAGTTTTTGCGCGCGGTGGAGCATGCCGTGCGGCATTCGATCCCCAAGCCGCTTGGCTTCATTCTCTCCTATCCGTCGAACCCGACGGCGATGGTGGCGAGTCTCGACTTTTACAAAGACGCGGTGGCGCTGGCCAAGAAGCTCGATCTGATCATCCTGTCGGATATCGCTTATTCGGAGCTCTACTTCGATGGCAATCCGCCGCCGTCGGTACTGCAGGTCCCAGGCGCGATGGATATGACGGTGGAGTTCACGTCGCTGTCGAAGACCTACAATATGCCGGGCTGGCGTATGGGCTTTGCGGTGGGCAACGAGCGGCTGATTGGGGCGCTGGCGCGGGTGAAGTCGTATCTCGACTACGGCGCGTTTACGCCGATCCAGGTGGCGGCGGCAGCGGCCCTGAATGGACCGCAGGAGTGCGTCGACGAGATCCGCGAGACCTATAAAGCGCGGCGCGACTGTCTGGTCGAAAGCTTCGAGCGTGCTGGGTGGACCATTCCTCCGCCGCCGGCCACGATGTTTGCGTGGTGCCCCATCCCGGAGCCCTTCCGGCATCTGGGGTCGGTCGAGTTTGCGAAACTTCTCATCGAGAAGGCCGATCTTGCGGTGTCGCCGGGCTTGGGCTTTGGCGAGTATGGCGAAGGATACGTGCGGATCGCTCTTGTCGAGAACGAGCATCGCATCCGGCAGGCGGCGCGCAATGTGAAGAAGTTCTTCTCGCAGGGCACGGATGCTTCCGAGACCATCGATACCCTGCCGCAGAAAGCCAGCCGATAGTCCTTCAACCTTCGCCGTCCCCGTCGCGCGCGTCTCCGAGACAATCCCACCCATGAAAGAGCCATTGAAACTCGGCATCGCCGGCCTCGGCACGGTCGGCGCGGGCCTGTTGGAGTTGATCGCCAAGCACGGTCCGGGGCTTGAGGAGACGCTCGACCGGCGCATCGTTGTGACGGGTGTGTGTGCGCGCAATCGGGACAAGGTGCGCGGTGTGGACCTTGGCGATGCACGTTGGTTCGACGACGCGGTGGCGCTGGCGACCGATCCGTCGATTGATTGCTTCGTGGAATTGATCGGCGGCGACGAGGGCCCGGCGCGGGCGGCCGTCGAGGCGGCGCTGAAGGCGAAGAAGCATGTCGTGACCGCGAACAAGGCGCTGCTCGCCAAGCACGGTATGGAGCTTGCGAAACTGGCGGAGAAGAGCGGCGTGTCGCTCAACTTCGAGGCGGCGGTGGCCGGTGGTATTCCGGTGATCAAGATGCTGCGCGAGGCCTTGGCCGCCAATGAGGTCAAGCGCGTCTATGGCATCTTGAACGGCACCTGCAATTACATCCTGACCAAGATGCAGGATGAGCATCTGGCGTTCGACGATGTGTTGAAGGATGCGCAGGCGAAAGGGTATGCGGAGGCCGATCCGACATTCGACATCGGCGGGTTCGATGCCGCGCATAAGCTGGCGTTGCTGACCAGTCTGGCGTTCGGCACGAAGCTGCCGGCCGATCAGATCCACGTGGAAGGCATTCAAACGATCAACGCGGCGGACATCGAGGCGGCGGCAGCGCTCGGCTACCGGATCAAACTGCTCGGTGTCGCGGAGCGGACGGCGACGGGGATCGAAGCCCGCGTGCATCCGGCGTTCGTGCCGGAGGGGGCGACGATCGCGCAGGTGTCGGGCGTGACCAACTGCGTGGCGATCGAGGGCGATTTTTCGGGATCGGTGCTGCTTGTTGGTCCGGGTGCCGGATCGAAGCCGACGGCGTCGGCGGTGGCGAGCGATATTGTTGACGTGGCGCGCGATCTCGTGCTGCCGCCGTTTCTGAAGCCGGTGGCGCAGTTGAAGCCGTTCAAGCGGGCGAACCTCGCGGGGCATTACGGCTCTTATTATGTGCGGCTGTCAGTGCTTGACCGTCCGGGAGCGATGGCGTCGATTGCCAAGCGCATGGGCGACCGTGGCGTGTCGCTGGAAAGCATCGTGCAGAAGAAGCCGGGCGATGCGGATGCGGCGGCGTCGGTGGTTTTGATCACGCACGAGACGACGGAAGAAAATATCCGGAAGGCGCTGGATGCCATCGAGGCGGACGGCAAGGTTGCGGCGCGGCCGCAGATGATCCGGATCGAGGAATTGTAGGGCCGTGGGGGAGGGTGTTTGCTTCGGCATCACCCGATTGTGCGCGCCAAATTAGGAACGAGGGACGGTATGTCGACGGAAAAAGGCTGCGGACTGGATCGGGTTCTCGTGCTCGAGGTGGCGCGTGTGACGGAGGCTGCGGCCATTGCAGCGGCGCGGCTGCGTGGGCGAGGGAATGAAAAGGCAGCCGACAAGGCAGCTGTGGATGCCATGCGCCGCGAGCTGGCGCTGCTCACGATCCAGGGCACCGTCGTGATCGGCGAGGGCGAGATGGACGAGGCGCCGATGCTCTTCATCGGCGAAAAGGTCGGCGCGGGCGATGGGCCCGAAGTGGACATCGCGGTCGATCCGCTGGAAGGCACGACGATCTGCGCGAAGTCGATGCCGAATGCGTTGGCGGTGCTGGCGATCTCGGAGAAGGGTGGGCTGCTCAACGCGCCCGACATGTACATGGATAAGATTGCGATTGGTCCGGGCTATCCGGCCGGCACAGTCGATCTCGACAAGTCGCCGGGTGACAATATCCGCGATCTGGCGAAGGCGAAGGGCGTCCCGGTGGCGGAGATCACGGCGTGCATTCTCGACCGGCCGCGTCATGCCGAACTCATCAAGGCCGTGCGCGAAGCCGGCGCTGCGGTGCGGCTCATTCCTGATGGTGACATTGCCGGCGTGATCTGGACGACGGACGCGGCGGAAACCGGTATCGATATTTATATGGGTTCGGGCGGGGCACCGGAGGGCGTGCTGGCAGCGGCGGCGATGCGCTGCGTCGGTGGGCAGATCCAGGGCCGCTTGAAACCGTCGAATGACGATGAGCGCATTCGTGCAGCAAAAATGGGCATCACCGACATCAACCGGAAGTTCAATCTGGAAGACATGGCGTCGGCCGACGTCATCTTTTCGGCAACCGGTGTGACCGATGGATCGCTGATGGATGGGGTCCACTTCCGCGGCGATTTTGCCGAGACGGAAACGGTCGTCATGCGGTCGAAGAGTGGTACCGTGCGGCGGATCAAGACGCGTTTCCGGGACATCGGGGCGCGCTTTCCTGCGTAGCCGTTGAAACGGAGTGCCGGCCTTGCGTGTCCTCGTCTTTCAGCATCACGACAGCGAGGGGCCGGGGACACTCGGCACGTTCTTGAGGCGGGACGGTGGATCGATCGACACGGTCCACTTCACGCACGGCGATGTCATTCCCGCGCTCGAGGCCTATGATCAGCTTTGGGTCATGGGCGGTCCCATGGACGTGTGGGACCTGAAAGATCATCCGTGGCTGGCGGATGAGAAGCGGGCCATTCGCCGGTTCGTGCGCGATCTGCAGCGGCCGGTTCTTGGCGTGTGTTTGGGGCACCAGTTGCTGGCCGATGCGCTGGGTGGGACATGCGGGCCGCTTTCTCCGCCCGAGATCGGCGTCATTCCCGTCACTATGACGGCGGCGGCGGCGGACGATCCGTTGCTTGGCACTCTGCCTGAGACTTGGCCGTGTGTTCAGTGGCACGGCGTGCATGTGGCGGAACTGCCAGACGGGGCCGTTCATCTGGGCTCTTCGGAGCAGTGCGGCGTGCAGGCGGCCCGGTTTGCGCCGCGCGCGTGGGGCATCCAAGGGCACATCGAAGTGGAAGAGCGCACGGTGCGGGATTGGGCGTGTGTGCCAGCGTACCGGAGTGCGCTCGACGCGCTTCAGGGGACGGGCGCCATCGACCGGTTCGATGCGGACGCACAGCGCAACATGGCGCTGTTTCAATCATTGGCTGAAGCGGTCTATCGCAATCTTATGTCGATCGCGCGCTGACTTCGACCGGGGTCTGGGCGCCGTACTCGCACAGCCGCATGAATGCGCGCATGCGCTCGACGTCGTTGTATTCCCGTTCGCGGACAATCTGGCCGTCGCGGACTTCCAGGACGAGGCGGCATGTTCCGTCGAGTGTTTCCCCACTGGCCGTATGGTGCAGTTCATAGCTGACCTGACAGCGAATGACGTCGCCGGATGCAGCGATACTGCGGATATCGAAGCGGATGACCTCGAAGGCGGCGCCGATCTTTTCCCAGCACTGGATAATGGCCTCGCGTCCGCGCCATTCGCCGGCGAAAGGGAAAATGTCGTTATCGGCGTAAAGCGCGAATGTGGCGTCGGGCGCATAGTAGCTGGCTGCCGTCTCGTAATCGCCAAGCGCATAGGCCGTCATGGCCGCTTCGACGATACCTTCCGGATCGCACCGCATTGACTTGCGCCCCTCAACCTTTTTCCGTGCCAACGTCTATCGGTTGACCGCCCACTTAATTTCTTATGGCAAGCGGAGACTGGTGTCGACTATCGAAATTTGTGATGTCTATGCGGGGCTTGGCTGATCAAAAATCGGGCATTTGTGCAACGTCTGCAGCGACCAGACGCATGAAAGCGCGCAGCCGCTCTTGATCATGATACTCGCGGTAGCGGACTATCTGGCCATTCGCAACCTGGGCCACGATGCGCAGGACGCCATCGATCACCTCGCCGCTTGCACGATGGCGGAAGGCGAACTCCACCTGACACCGAACGATATCGTCGTCGAAGGAAATGATGCGCGGGGCGTAATGCGCCAGTTCGAACGGCAAGATCAGGTCCTGCCAGACCTTGAGTATCGCCGATCTTCCGATCACTTCGCCTGCGAAGGGAAGGATGTCTTTATCAATATAAATGGCATAGACGGCATCCTCGGCGAAATAGGCGGCGGCGGTGGGAAGATCTCCCATCGCATACGCTTGAAAGGCAGCCTCAAGGATGCCCTCCGGATCGGAGCGCATGAAAAACTCTGTTTTAGGGAATGCGTCAGACAATATGGTCGTGCGCCATTGCCGAAGCGCAATAGCTCTTTCGCCGATACAATGAATATTAGATCGTGCGCAAGTAAAATTCGAAATCGAGGGGCTGGGGTTCGGCATAGAAGCGGTCAGCTTCGATTTCTTTGATTGCTGAAAAGATGCGCACAAATTCGGGGCCAAAGTATTCGGCAGCGAAAGGCGAGCGTTTGAAGGTTTCGAGGGCCGCGAACCAATTGGTCGGCATTGGATCGCAGGGCTGTTCGTAGCCGTTACCTTCAATCATTGGCCCGGGATCGATTTTGTTCTTCAATCCATGGTGCACGCCGGCGAGGGCGGCGGCCATGGCCAGATAAGGATTGGCGTCAGCGCCCGAAGCGCGGTGTTCGACATGACGGGCGGGGCCTTTGCCAGCGGGAATGCACAGCGACACCGAGCGATTGTTGAAGCCCCAGTTTGGGGCGATGGGAGCATAACTGGCTTTGCGGAAGCGGCGATAGGAATTGGCGTTGGGGGCGAAGATCGCCATGCCGTCGGCCATCGTGCATTTCATGCCGCCGATGGATTGGCGGAGCGCTTCGTTGGCAATCTCCTCATCGGATGCAAAGACGTTGTGACCGGCGGTGTCGGCTAAGCTGATATGCAAGTGCATGCCGCATCCGGCCCAGGCGGAATAGGGCTTGGCCATGAAGCTGGCGATGAGGCCGTGCTTTTCGGCGACCGCCTTGACGAGGCGCTTGAACTGGATGGCTTCGTCGCAGGCTTGGAGCGCATCCGTGCGGTACTTTAGGCCGATCTCCATCTGGCCGGGGGAGTATTCGGACAGCAGAGCTTCGAGCGGAAGTTTCTGGGCTTCGGCGGCGGCATAGAGATCGCTGAACAGGGGGGCGAAGTCTTCCAGGTCCTGGAGGTAATAGCCCTGGAAGTGGCGCTGGCGTTCGGGAACGGTGAGGCCCTTGGGCGGTTGGGGCTGGCCGGCGAGCGCGCTGTCGCGGTCGAGGAGATAGAATTCGAGTTCGACGGCGGCGACGGGCTTCAAGTCGAATTCGGCGAAGCGGTCGACGATGCGCTGCAAGGCGTGACGCGGTTCGGCGATCGCGCCTTTGCCATCCAGTTGATGGAAGCTGCCGAGATATTGGGCTTGCGGGATGCGGCCCCAGGGCATGCGCTTCAAGGTTCCGGGCACGGGCCAGAGCGTGTGGTCGGCGTCGCCGGTTTCCCAGATCATGCCGGTTTCTTCGACGTCGCGGCCGGTGACGTCCATCGACATGGCGGAACAGGCCATGAAGCGGCCGTTTTCCCAAGCGGGGAGCAGCTCGGCGCGCGTTAAGAGCTTGCCACGCTGGACGCCGACGAGGTCGGTGTAGATCAGGTAGATCTGCTGAATGTCGGGGTTCTCAGCGAGGAAGCGGTTGGCTTCGTCGCGCAGGAGCGCACGGTCGGGCGGCTGGGTCATGTTGGGGCTCGGTTCAGTGAGAGGCAGTGGCGCGAAGCGGCAGCTTGCCGGAGATTTCGGCGAAGGCTCCGTCGAGGGCGTCGAGAAGGCGGTTGACGTCGGCATCGCTCGTTTCGGGGCAGACGAGCATCATGTTGTGGAAGGGCGTGATGACGACGCCACGGTTCAAGCAATAGAGGTGGAGTGCGTGCTCGGCTTCGCTGTGGGCGAAGAGGAGGGCTTCAGTGCCGTTTTTGGGATGCTCAAGGGCTGAGACAATTTCGGCACGCAGGCCGACGCGAACGACGTGCCAGGGGAGCGCGTGGTGGCGGATGAGGGTGTCGATGCCGCGTTCGAGGAATTCGGCGCGGGGGAGGGCATTCGCGTAAACCTCCTCGGTGAGGATGGTTTCTAGAACGGCGCGCATGCAGGCCAATTGCAGCGCGCTGCCGGAGAGCGTGGTGCCGATGCCGCTGTAGCCGCCTTCGCGGGTGGCCATGTAGGCTTTGATTTTTTCGTCGACGGCGTTGCTCCAGCCGTAGATCGCGGCGGGGACGCCGCCGGAGATCGGCTTACCCATGACAAAGAAATCGGGATCGAGGCCGTGCGTGGCGGTGTAGCCGCCGGCGCCGGAGGAAATGGTGTGGGTCTCGTCGATGCACAAAAGCGTGCCGTGCTTCTTCGTGAGTTTACGCAGCACGTCGTGGTAGCCGTCCTCGGGCAGAACCATGCCGCAGTTGGTCATCACGGGCTCGGCGAGAACGAGGGCGACATCATCGGTGGCGAGTGCGCGGTCGAGAGCTGCAATGTCGTTGAATTCGATGACGCGCGTATCGGCGGTGACATCGCGGACTTCGCCGACGAGGCCGGGACGGTTGCGGGGTTTGCCGTTTTCAAGCGCGACGAAGGTGTCGTCGACGGCACCGTGATAGCAGCCGTTGAACACGAGCAGCTTACGGCGGCCGGTGGCGGCGCGGGCCCAGCGGATGACGGAGCGGTTCGCGTCAGAGGCCGTGGCTGTGACTTGCCAGAACGGGAGATGGAAACGCTTAGCTAAGAGTTCGCCGACGATGGCGGCATCGGGGCTCGGCAGCATGGTGGTGAGGCCGCGATCGGCTTGGCGGCGGATGGCATCGGCGACGGCGGGCGGAGAGTGGCCGAACATGGCGCCGGTGTCACCGAGGCAGAAATCGACGTAGGTATGGCCGTCGGCGTCGGTGAGGGCGACGCCGCGTGCGTCTGTGACAAAGAGCGGGTACGGCGTGCCCCAATCGACCATCCAGTGCATGGGGACGCCGTTGAGCCAATGGGCGGCGGTGCGGCTTGCGAGTTCTTTGGATTTGGGCGTGCGGTCGGCGAAGCGGGCGCGTTCGCGGGCAAGCAGAGCGGTGACGCGATCGGGGTTTACGGCGGGATTAGAGGCTGACATGCGAGCCGCACCGGTTGTGGCGGCCCTTCAATGGGCGCCGGTTTTTGTTGCCGGCCACCCTATTCAGTGCGGCTTCGCGCGGTCAAGACGAACACGGGGCCAACGCGCTAGGCCGGGATGTGGCAACAACTCTGTTGGAAAGTTGGGGGTTCGCCTCGCTTGGGGCGGGGCCAGGTGATCAACTCGGGGCTCGTGATTCTGAGGGGGCGAGATATGGGTGCGGTCAGGAAGCGGCGCGCGGCAGCGGCGACGGACGAGCCGGCGGCTTTTCTAGGCGTGGCGCAATCGGCGCGGGGCTTCGTGTGGCGCGAGCGGCTGATGCCTGAGGCGCAGAACACGGCACTGGCGATCAGTCAGCAGCATGGGTTGCCGGAACTGCTTGGTCGCGTGCTGGCGGCGCGCGGTGTCGGTCTGGCGGACGTGCCGGTGTTTCTCGATCCAAGCGTGAAGGCGTTGATGCCGGACCCGGCGTCATTGGCGGGGATGGAGCGCGTCGCGTCGCGGATCGCGGATGCCATCGAGCGGCGGGAGCCGGTGGCGATCTTCGGGGACTACGATGTCGACGGGGCATGTTCGTCGGCCTTGCTGTCGCGGTTTCTCAGCGCGCACGAGACGCCCTCGCGCATCTATATTCCCGACCGGATTTTTGAAGGCTATGGGCCCAACATCGCGGCGCTTGAGACGCTGGTGAAGGAGGGCGCGAAGCTCATTGTCACGGTTGACTGTGGCACGACGAGTTTCGAGACCATGGCGGCGGCGAAGAAACTTGCGACCGACGTTCTCGTCATCGATCACCATCAGGCGGACGAGACGCTGCCCGACGTGCTGGGGCTGGTGAATCCCAACCGGCAGGACGATGTGTCGGGGCAGGGCCATCTCTGCGCGGCGGGCGTCGTGTTTCTCGTTCTGGTGGCGGTGATGCGCGTGCTGCGGCAGCGCGGGCACTATGCCAATGGCGCGGCGGCACCGGATCTTCTGGGCGATCTCGATCTCGTGGCGTTGGCGACGGTGGCGGACGTGGTGCCGCTCACCGGGCTCAACCGGGCCTATGTGCGCAAGGGGCTCGCGGTGATGAAATCGCGCGAGAACGTGGGTTTGCGGGCCTTGTTCGACGCGGCGGGGCTCAATCAGGCGCCGACGACCTATCACCTTGGCTACATCCTGGGGCCTCGCATCAACGCGGGCGGGCGCATTGGTGATGCGGCGCTGGGCGCGCGGCTGCTGACGACGCATGATGAAGTGGAGGCGCAGAAGATCGCCGTGCTGCTCGATAAGCTCAACAAGGAGCGCAAGGCAATCGAGACGCAGATGCTGGAGGAAGCGTTCGCGGACGCGGATCGCCGGGTGACCGAAAATCCCGATTTGCCGATCGTCGTGGTTGGGTCGGAGACGTGGCACAAGGGCGTCGTGGGGCTGGTCGCGAGCCGACTGGTGGAGCGGTTCGGGCGGCCGAGTTGCGTGATCGCATGGGAGAAGCAGGCAGGGTCGGGTGCGCAAACGGGCACGGGATCGCTGCGGTCGGTGGCGGGTGTCGATATCGGGGCGGCGGTGCGCGGAGCGGTTGCGGCGGGATTGCTGCAGAAGGGCGGCGGGCACGCGATGGCGGCCGGTTTGACGGTTGCGCGGGATAAGATCGGCGCGGTTGAATCGTACTTCGGCGCGGAGTTGGCGGATGCCTCGTCGGCAGCGCGGGCGCGCGTGGGACTCGATTTGGACGGGGCGCTGGTGGCGTCCGGTGTGACGGACGGGCTGATGGACCTGATCGAGCGGGCCGGGCCCTTTGGGCAAGGCAATGCGCAGCCGCGGTTTGCGTTTCCATCAGTGCGGGTGAAATTTGCCAAGGCGGTGGGGGAAGCGCATCTGCGCTGCGTGCTGGAGGCGGCCGATGGATCGCGGCTCGAGGGTGTCGCGTTTCGCGCCATCGGGCAGCCGCTGGGTGATTTGCTCCAGAATACGGGGGGGATGCCGATACATGTTGCCGGCGCCCTGAAGCGGGATACTTGGGGTGGCCGGGAGAAGATCGAATTGACCATCGAAGACGCCGCCGACCCTCGCCGGCAGGACTAGAGCGCGGCAGTTCTGGGATGGAGTCGGAGCCGCGCTCTAGGTTTTTGATTGGACCGACGATTCACGCTTCGGACCGGTCGGGCCCGAAGCGATCGTGGTCTGTGGCGGCGTTCTGCCGCCTCGGTTCAACCCGGCTTGCACCGGGCGGCAAACCCCCTTATACCCTGCCCCGACGCTCCCTTCGTCTATCGGTTAGGACGCGAGATTTTCATTCTTGAAAGAGGGGTTCGATTCCCCTAGGGAGCGCCAACTACTCACAAAACTGAGAACACCTGCACCGGCGCCACCGCCGGTCGCAACCTGCTGTTCGAGCACAGTTTTCTGTTCAAAAATACGGATCGCGCCGTCGCTGACCTCGACGCGTTTTTTTGTCTGGCGAGCAGGGACCTATCGCGCCGGGCGAAAGTCGCACGCGAAAACTGCGTGATAGCCGTGATAAGCGCACTGGCTAAAGGGAACTTGCTCCCCCGAGTCCAATGTCGTTTTTAGAAGCGTACGCTCATTCCCATAACTGGACCGTGCTGGACCGTATCCATCTCGTATCTCCGCGCGCCCGATCCCTGACTATAATCGACCGCTAGGGCGCGATAGCCGACGAAGCCGTCGAGCGCGTAGCCATTTACATCGCAGATTTTGGCATTGTAGGTGGCGAGAACTTGCCAGGAGAATTCACTGCCGACGCCGAAGCCGCCAATGTCACCGCGCAATAGCACGGACTGCCCCGGTGCCACACCGTATCCCAACCGCGCACCGACGATAGGGTCGACCCAATCGACCTGGCCCGATCTTGCCGCAGGAACTGTTATACCGAGTACATCCAACGTCGCAGCGATCTCGACATCTTGCCGCCAATAGCGCGCACCCGCGAGCAGATCCAGATTGATAACGCCAGGAGCACCGACGTCGCCATCAGTGTAGACGGTGTACGCCGCGCCAAACTCCATGGTGAGCTGAGTGTAATCAACCTCGGCAGAGGCTCCCAGTCCCAAGGGACCGCTAGAACGGAAGCCTGCACTTCCTTCAAGCGCAGTCCAGATTGTGTCGTTGAAGAGTGTCAGTCGCCCGCTCTTCAGCTCCGCATAGCTCATCCACACGGGAAGGGTGGACCAGTCGAGCGCTTCCAGAACGTCTCCGGGATTCACATCGACGTCTAAATTGCGATTGGCGATTCCAAGATCTCCGGAAATCCAAGGAAGCCAGCTGTAGGTGGTCAATGAAAACTGCCAGCCGGACTCCTCGCCAACGGCCGGACTCGATAGGCCAACCGTGCAGGCCAACATTGCGGTGGCGAGGAAAGGGCGTTTTGCAGAGGCGGTCATTAGGACTTATCCAGATCATTTGGGCTGAATAGGATGCGAAAACGTTAGCACCACGCTCTGAAACGAATTGGCTACTTCTTACCCAGTTTAATTGATACCTGTGGGAATGTGGCCTGTTGGCACCATAAGTTCCATGCACGTCCTATTGCGCAGGATGACTTGGCGATGTTGCATTTTTTGACGACCTACGCCGTTCCTATCAACCTCGCCATCCTAATGCTCGTCGCCGGAACGGAAATTCGCCGCTCCGATCTCAAAGAGATCCGTCTAGTGAAGCCTGCCATAGTGGGGTCGGTGGGACAGCTCTTGTTTCTGCCTTTGATCGCGGCCGCTATCGTCACCTTTGCTGATTTGCATCACGTCGTAGCCGCTGGCGTCGTGATTCTCGCCCTTTGCCCTGGGGGCGGCATATCCAATGCGTACTGCTATTTCGCTAAGTGTAGCGTGCTTCTTTCAGCGCTGATGACCGCGGTGGGAAGTGTGTTCTGCCTCGTCACCATCCCAGCTTTCATCGTCGCGAACCCGGGGCTGCTGGGCTTTGACGGGCGGCTTGCCCCCGTCCCTGCCGCGACGATTGTCCAACACCTCATTGCCTACATGATCGTTCCGCTGGCGATTGGCGCCTTGGCGCGAGACCTGGCCCCGCATGTCGTTGAGCGAAGCCGCAGCATGCTTCGCATCCTCTCGCTCGGACTCATTGCGTTCATTCTCTTGACCTCACTGGCAACCGTTGCATCGCAGGTCCCTCACCTGCTGTTCGACATCGTGGTTGCAGCCGGTCTTTTTATCTTGCTGGCGATGGCCTTTGGTACCGTTCTGGGCATCAAAATGAGCGAAGAAGAGCGCCACGTCACCACGATCGAGAGCGGCGTTCGAAACATCGCCCTTGCACTCACGCTAGGGACGCTCACTATGGATAAGGATGATTTTTTGGCGCTCGCGGCCTTTTTGACAGGTTATCTGGCCGTTGAAATCGCAATCATGTTGCCGTACGCAGCATTCGTTGCCCGTCGCCGCACTCCGCAAGGGGCTATTGCTCGTCCTTGAATGCTTCCAGAGCCGGCCGGTTCACGATCCTCAATTTTCGGTAGTTTGTCTCGATCGCGCCGGCGTCCTCTAGTTCCTGAAGACACCGCCTGATCGTCGGTCGCGTGACGCCGAGAAGCTTAGCAAGTTCGTCCTGTGTGATTGCGGCATCGCCTTGTTTGTCTGCGAGGCCCAGCAACCGCCGGCAGGCCCGGGCGCGCACGGTGAGAGCGAGCGCCTCAGCGAGTTGAGAAACAGCCACGCGCAGATTGCTCATGCTCAACTGATAAAAGCAGCGCCACTGTTCCGGCCTATTGGCGAGCAGGATTCTAATTGCGGAACTGGGCAGATGAAGCAGCCGGGTTTCAACCGCAGCCATGACGGTCACAAGGCGCGGTTCCGATGATAGTTCCGCAGCATCGCCGATCCAGAACCCGATTTCGGCTCTGTGGATAATGACGGGCTCGTCGGCCACCAGCGGAAACGTGATCTGCAAACCGCCTTCAGCCAATCCGTATGCGCCGTCGGACTTGTCGCCCGCGTGATAGACGAATTGCCCCGCCTCGTATCGCTTCCATCTTCCGACGTTCCTTGCCCACTCTCTGAAATCCTCCGGTTGACCGGATAGCCAACCGATTTTGTCGAGTGGTCGAAGATCAATTCCAGGCATCTAAATGGCTCATATTTTACATTTTTTGATCTGGCGGTCGTGAAACCCAAGCGGGGGCCTCAGTCATGAATTCAATAGGCCTTGCTCGCTTCTATGCACTGCTGTTTGACCGGTGCGGTATTCAAGGATCAGCAACAATGCACATTTTTTAAATGTTTCATAAAGGTGGACCGAGGTCCGGTTGATGGGTATTGAAGAGCAACGTTGCTAGAGTCTTGTGTGTCGGGGGTGGGCCGTTGCTTAGTGGCGTAAGGCTATGCGCTGTGGCGATCTTTCTCGCTGGGATCATGTCGGGTGGATGCGCCTATCGCCCCGGCAATGAAGTTCTGATTCCCGTAGCGAACATTCCGGCGTCCACGGACAAAGTTGATGTCCTCGTCGCTACGACGCGTGAACGAGGCAGCAAGGACGACCCTGACGAATTTACCGTTGAGCGGTCCAAACAACTGAATTTTGCATCACTCACCGTTTCCATTCCGCCGGCACACGTTACAGGTGAAATCGAATGGCCGAACGGCGGGCCGCCGGATCCGGCACTTCACTTCGTTACGACGAGGCGGACATCGCTTGGTGAAGACGGCTTCATCGATGAACTCAGACAGCGTGGCCGCCGCAGCACCGAACAAGCCGGCGATGTGCTGGTTTTCATCCACGGCTACAACACGCGATACGAAGAGGCGGTCTATTGGCTCGCGCAGATTGTTCATGACTCCGGTTTCAAGGGCACGGCCGTGCTCTTTGCCTGGCCCTCGAGGGGCAAAGCACCTCTCTATTTGGCGGATCGCGAAGCCAGCACGTATTCGCGCGACTACTTCGAGCGCGCGCTCCTAAAGATCTCTAAAGTTCCCGAGGTCAAGGAAATCAACATCCTGGCGCATAGTATGGGCAATTGGCTGGCCGTCGAAGGCTTGCGGCAAGCAAAGATGAACGGACACGGCGATTTCGGCGGTAAGTTGGGGGAGGTCATCCTCGCATCGCCGGATCTCGACGCCAATGTGTTCCGTACTCAGCTCGACGTGATCGGAAAGCTGCCCCGGCCCATGACTGTGCTGGTTTCAGGCGACGATAAAGCGCTTGCGCTGTCGACGTGGCTCGCCGGTGACGTGGAGCGGGCTGGAATGATCACTGCCGATGATGCGCGCGCGGTCGCCGCGGCCGAGAGATACAACCTGAAAGTTGTCGACCTGACAGCCGTGGACGACGGCAAGGGCAATCATCACAGCAAATACTCGAAATCGGCTCCCGTGATCGCAGCCATCGGTAGTAAGCTAAAAAATCCAACCGCTAGTACCACACAGGTCGGTGTCGTGACGGCCGTCACAAATGCTGGCGATACTCTGCTCAAGGTTCCGGCGTCAATCTTGCCAGCTGCGAATGCAGCGCAGTAGTGAGCCGCTCATCGGCCGGAACACTCAGAAACCGAGCCAATTTAGCCGGTCCGCTTTGCGACGATTGCCGATTGGCTTCGGTGGCACCCCGTCGATGCGGTCTTAAGTACGGCATCTCCGTTCGATTTTGTGGGGAGTTTCCGCGTGAGGGCGGCCGAGTGCGTCACTTCTTCTGACTGACGACATAGCTCGCGCCGGGGCACGAGCACGAGTGTCGTTTGTCACGTCAAACCAAATAAAATTGACGAGGAATGTAGATTGGCAGGCCCTGCTGAAGCGCAGGAGGCAAGGAAACCAACTTCAGAATTGGCATGTCCAATTCGGGTTTGGTCCGAACTGTTCCAGCATAATAAATCGAATTATCCGTACTCGGTTTCTCCTTGGAATGAATCATTCTTTCCATTCAGAGAAATGTGCGCCGACTACCCTGCCATGGCGTCAAAGGATCTGGGGATCACCGCATTGGTGATTGCCCGGCTTTGCGGGATAGGCAGATGCGGAGGTTACAGTGAAAACTTACTCCAGATGGTTTAGGACGGCCGGGCGCACAGCGACCGCAGCCCTTTTGGTTGCCGTTGGTGCGGCCACGTCATTCGCGCAATCAAGTAAACCCAATATTTTGGTCATTTGGGGGGACGATATCGGGCAATTCAACATCAGCGCCTATAATCGAGGCATGATGGGATATAAGACGCCCAACATCGACAGCATTGCAAATGAAGGCGCCTTGTTCACTGACTGGTATGGCCAGCAAAGCTGCACAGCGGGGCGCGCAGCCTTCGTGACGGGCCAGTCACCAATCCGCACCGGCCTCACCAAGGTGGGCCTACCCGGCGCGCCTGAAGGCATGAAAAAGGAAGATCCCACGATTGCGACTCTGCTGAAGGCGCAAGGGTACGTCACGGGCCAGTTTGGCAAGAACCATCTCGGTGACCGCGACGACATGCTGCCAACCAATCACGGTTTCGATGAGTTCTTCGGCAATCTCTACCATTTGAACGCGGAAGAGGAGCCTGAGAACCCGGATTATCCAAAGGATCCGGAATTCAAGAAGAAGTTCGGTCCACGTGGTGTCATTCATTCATTCGCGGACGGCCGTATCACAGATACGGGCCCGCTGACGCGCAAGCGCATGGAGACCATCGACGAAGAGGTGACGGTCAAGGCTCTCGACTTCATGGACCGCGCGGCCAAGGACAAGAAGCCCTTCTTCCTGTGGTGGAATTCCACCCGCATGCACGTCTTCACACACCTCAAGAAGGAGTCGGAAGGGAAGACGGGCCTCGGCATTTACGCCGACGGGATGACCGAGCACGACGGGCATGTCGGGCAAGTTCTCGCCAAGCTCAAGGCGCTCGGTCTCGATGAGAATACGATCGTTATGTATTCGACCGATAACGGCGCCGAGACGTTCACATGGCCTGACGGCGGAACGACCATGTTTCGCGGTGAGAAGAACACGAATTGGGAAGGCGGATATCGCGTTCCGACTGTCATAAAGTGGCCAGGGTTGATCAAGCCGGGGACCGTCGTGAACGACGTCGCTGCGCACGAGGACATGCTGACCACGCTCGTTGCTGCAGCTGGCGACAAGACTGCGAAAGAAGACCTTCTGAAGGGCCGCAAGATCGGCGATGTCACCTACAAGGTGCATCTCGATGGCTATGACCTCGGACCGGCTTTGAAGGGCGAGGCCGAGTGGCCGCGCAAGGAATTCATCTATTGGACCGATGACGGTAGCGTCGCAGCTCTGCGCTACGGGAATTGGAAGGTGACATTCCTTGAGCAGGAAGCGGAAGGTTTGCGGGTGTGGCAGGATCCGTTCAAGCCGCTTCGCGCACCGCTGCTCACCAATCTGCGGATGGATCCCTTCGAGCGCGCGGAACATGAGAACGCGATGGGTTATCAGCGCTGGTATATGGATCGGATGTTCCTCATTGCTCCTGCCGGTGCTTACGTCGGTAAGTGGCTTCAGAGTTTCAAAGAATTTCCGCCTCGGCAGAAGCCCGGAAGCTTTAATCTTGACCGTGTCATGGAAGCGGTCATGAGCAAACCCGGCAACAACTAAAATACACGATTGTCGAATGAGGCCGCAGCGGCACACCGTTGCGGCCTCAAGCGTAGCAGATGGCTTGCCGACGACGAGTGTTGTCGATCAAGGATCGCGAACATGTTTCGAATTTTAGTACTGATTGCGCTAGCTTGGGTCGCCGTTTCACCGGCTTTGGCTCTAGCCGATCAGCTGCCATCATGGCGGGATGGCTCTTCCAAGAAGGCGATTGTTTCCTTCGTCGAGCGGGTGACCACGAACGGCTCACCAGACTTCGTACCGCCCGCTGAGCGCATTGCAGCCTTCGACAACGACGGAACGCTGTGGGCCGAGCAGCCGGCGTACTTCCAACTTCTGTTCGCGATCGACCGGGTCAAGGCGTTGAGCAATAGCCATCCCGAATGGCTAACTACGGAGCCGTTTGCTTCGATTCTCCGCGGAGATCTTCAGGCGGCACTCGCGGGAGGAGAACGTGCGCTGCTCGACATCATCATGACCACCCACACTGGCATGACGACAGACGAGTTCAGTCAAATCGTTAAGGGGTGGATTGCGTCGGCCCGGCATCCAACATCGGGTAAACTCTACACACAGATGGTCTACCAGCCGATGCTGGAACTCCTAGCCTACCTTCGCGCGAACGACTTCAAGACCTTCATCGTCTCGGGCGGCGGCATAGAGTTCATGAGGCCATGGGTTGAAGACGTCTACGGTGTGCCGCCCGAGCAGGTTGTAGGTTCCAGCATCGTCACGTCATTTGAGGTGCGCGACGAAACGCCCGTTCTGGTGCGGCAGCCGAAAATCAATTTCATCGATGATAAGGAAGGCAAGCCTGTCGGCATCAATCAACACATCGGGCGCAGACCAATTGCGGCCTTCGGCAACTCCGATGGCGATCTGGCCATGTTGCGATGGACGTGTAGCGGGCCAGGTGCCAGATTGTGCGTCTACGTTCATCACACAGACGCCGTCCGCGAATGGGCCTACGATCGCAAGTCTCACGTCGGGAAACTCGACAAGGGTCTCGATGACGCGCAGGCACAAGCATGGACTGTGTTGGACATGCAGGCCGACTGGAGCGTCGTGTTTCCCGAATAGCGATCGTCGGCAGCTTGCTTGAGCACAGTCGGAGCTATTGCGCGGGTTGTGGTGCGATTTCGACCTTTATACGTGAAATCTGGCCGTTGAAGCGCGACGGCGCCTCGGCCCCGATAGCTTCGACGACAGGCGTGCCGAGGTCGATGCCGACGTCCGCCGTTTCGTCAGCGGAGAAAATGCCGGCCTGAGTACGCTCGATGCGGCCCTCCGCGACTTTCTCGCCGTCTACAAACAGAGTGCCTACGCCGCCCTTGCCGACACCGCCGCCGTCGTACTGGAATTGAAATTTGATGTTATGCTTGCTGCCTGCCGGCAATGGCTTGTCAGCAGCAATCGAGGAGCGGCTCAGCCCCAGATAATTGTAGTCGTATGCTGGAATGCCGTTTTTTACGTAAAGGGACCAGCCACCAAAACGCCCACCCTGGGCGATCAACGTGCCGTTGCCCCCGTCCGACGGCACCTCCACATCAGCCGTGATGACCTTGGAGTTGTTCTTCACGTTTATGAAGACGCTCTCCATCATTCCGGTCATGCCCTGTGACAGCGTCAAGCTCGTCCGGCCTGACATGAGGTCCGGGCGACCGACCAGTTTTCCAATCGTTCGTTCCATGAAGCGATCGTCGATCGGCAAAACGTGATTGGCTTCCGCCTCTTTCATGAAAAGTTGCTGCAGTTCCGCCAGCTTGTCCCCATTGGCTGCCGCGATGTCCTTCGCAAGGCTGAAGTCAGACCGTACATTGAACAGCTCCCATTTGTCCGATTGCAGCGGATTGCGGGGCTGGGGTTCCCACGGCGCTTTGTGAATCGTGCGGGCGAACCAACCATCGTGGTAGATCGCGCGGTTCCCGGCGATCTCGAAGTACTGCGTCGTATGCTGTTCCGGCGCCTTCGCGTCGGCGAATGAATAGCCGAGGCTCTTGCCCTGGATGGGAATTTGCTTTGTCCCATTAACCTCGGTTGGTTCGGGAAGTTGTGCGGCCTCAAGTATGGTCGGCGCAATGTCGATGACATGACCGAACTGGGTTCGGACCTCGCCGGCAGCCTTTATGCCCTTAGGCCATGAGACGACCATGCCATTGCGCGTTCCGCCGAAATCGGAGGCGACCTGTTTCATCCAGCCAAACGGCGCATTCAGTGCCAGCGCCCAGCCGGCCGCCATGTGCGGATAGGTCTCCGGAGAGCCCCATGAGTCATAGTGTTTCAGCATTTCGCTGACGGTCTCCGGCACACCGTTGAAGTACGTGTACTCGTTGAACATGCCGTTCGCGCCGCCCTCACCACTCGTGCCGTTGTCTCCAGCGATATAAAAAACGAGCGTATTGCCGCTCTCCCCAGTCGTGTTCACAGCCTGTAGAAGCCGCCCGACTTCGTGATCGGTATAATCCACAAAGGCGGCAAAGACTTCGGCTTGGCGAGAGAATAGACGGCGCTCGTCATCGGACAGGTTATCCCAATCCTTGATCGCATCAGGCTTCTTTGCCAATACCGTTCCCGCGGGGACAACCCCAGACGCGACCTGGCGGGCAAGAGTTTGCTCGCGGAGCTTGTCCCAACCCATGTCAAACTTGCCCTTCCACTTCTCAATCCAGCTCTTTGGCACGTGGTGCGGAGCGTGCACCGCGCCCGGGGCGAAGTAGATGAAGAAGGGTTTGTCTGGAGTCAGGGCTTTTTGGTACTGAACCCAGGCAACTGCCTTGTCGGTCATATCCGTCATGAAGTGGTAATTTGGGTCGCTTGACAGCTCGACTTGCGCGTCGCCGTCATAGAGGAATGGCGCCCACTGGTTCGTCTCGCCGCCGATGAAGCCATAGAACTTGTCGAACCCTTGACGCGTGGGCCAACGGTCGAAGGGTCCTGAGATACTTGCTTCCCACGCTGCGGTTTCGTGCCACTTTCCAAATGCAGCCGTACTATACCCGTTGTGCCGGAGGATCTCGGCAACCGGAGCGGTCGCGTTGGGAATCGATCCCGTGGCGCCTGGAAAGCCGGTCGCGAGTTCGGTGATGAAGCCCATGTTCACCATATGGTGGTTTCGACCGGATTTCAGAGCGGCGCGTGTGGGCGAGCAGAGAGCGGTCGTATGGAAATTCGTATAGCGTAGGCCTTCTCCGGCCAGCTTTTCCAGGGTCGGCGTCGCGATCGGCCCCCCGAATGGTGAGGCAGCACCGAAACCGAGATCATCAATAAGTATTATGACAACGTTTGGCGCCCCCAGCGGGGCATTTACCTGAAAGCGAGGCGGCGGCGTCGCATTACGAGCGTCCAATTCCGTATATATTGGCCGCTCCGGCTGCGCGATCGGTAGTTTGGTCCGGTCGACCTGAAAAGATGTGTCTTGGGAGATAGCGAAGGTGGGTGAAAGTACCAGCCAGAATAAGCCTGCAGTCATTCGATACAGAACACGCATGCTTCACCTATCTGGTTGGGGAAGGCTCTCTGTCGCTCGCTACTTTTTGACGGTAAATCCAAGTGGCATCTTTGAAAGATATCAATTGCACCGGATTTTTAAAACGATGTGTCCGGAGGGTTTGGTGTGCGGGTTCGGTCGTCAGTCTTGCGCGTGGCGGCATTCATCTTTCCATTTCATCCGCATGCTACCTGTTTTTGTTGCGTCGTTGTTTTTGCTGACCGGTTTCAGTCATGCGGAATCGCCCGCGTCCTATTCCGGATCGGAAACCTGCCGATCATGCCACCTCAAGGCATACACAGACTGGAAAGCCTCGCACCATCATGCGGCGATGCAGGAGGCCACTTCCGCAACTGTGCTCGGCCGTTTCGATGGCGCAAAGTTTACTGAGGGCGGGATCGAGAGCACGTTCTTTCAGAGGGACGGAAAGTACTGGGTTCGCACGGACGGACCAGACGGAAAACTTGCCGATTTTCAAATCCGCTACACATTCGGTGTCTATCCGTTGCAGCAGTATCTGATCGAGCTATCCCCCGGCCGGTATCAGGCACTGGGAATAGCATGGGACTCCAGACCGGCGGAGAAGGGCGGGCAACGCTGGTACCACCTCTATCCCGGCCAAAAGCTCCAGGCCGGCGACCCGCTGCATTGGACCGGTATCGATCAGAACTGGAACTACCAATGTGCCTGGTGCCATTCGACGAACTTGCAGAAGAACTACGATCGAACACGCCAGACATTTCAGACGACGTGGTCGGAAATCAATGTCGGTTGCGAAGCTTGTCATGGGCCTGCATCCGGTCATCTGGCGTGGGCTGCGGGTCGCGAGACCGACCGGGAAAAAAATCAGGCAAGAGGATTTGCGTTTCGCCTCGATGAGCGCACAGGTGTATCTTGGCCAATGAGTCCGCAAGGACAGGCGGCACGCTCGGCTCCTCGCCAAACCACCAAGGAAATCGAAGTCTGCGCCACGTGTCATTCGCGCCGACAGCAGTTCTCCTCCGATCCTCAGTCGCTAGGCAGACTGCTTGATGCGTTCCGGCCAGCAACTCTCGAAAGCGGCCTTTATCATGTGGATGGCCAGCAGCGGGACGAGGTCTTCAATCACGGCTCGTTTGTGCAAAGCAAGATGCACGCCGCAGGAGTCACCTGTTCGGATTGTCACAATCCGCATTCGGGAAAGCTTCACAAAGACGGTAATGGCGTCTGCGCGCAGTGCCACGCACCAGAAAAGTTTGACAGTTCCGCGCACCACCATCATCCAGTGGGTAGTCCCGGCGCCAAGTGCGCATCGTGTCATATGCCGACGACGACCTACATGGGGGTCGACGCCCGGCATGATCATTCGATGCGCATCCCGAGGCCCGACCGAACGATCAACATCGGAACGCCCAACGCTTGCAACAAATGCCATACGGATAAATCGCCCAGTTGGGCACGCGACGCGATCAATACTTGGTATCCTTCACCGAAGCCCGGATTCCAGGATTTCGCCGAGACGTTTGACGTGGCAGATAGGCAGGCGCCCGGTGCGCAAGCGGCATTGGCCAAAGTGGCAGGCGATCTCAATTCGTCCCGAATCGCTCAAGCCAGTGCTCTGGCGCGCCTGGCGAGGTTTCCCTCCCCTGAGGCACTCGAGATTGCCGCTCGAAGCCTTGCGATTGAAGATGCCGCGGTCCGTACTGCTGCGATGTCCATCATTGCCGGAGCGGATGCGGGTACCCGTCGCGCGCTCCTGGCGCCATTGCTGCGCGACAGCTCTCGCCTCGTACGCGGTGACGCGGCGCGTGCGCTAGCAGGTGAAGCGGAGGCCGGCCTCAGCGAGGCAGATCGCAGTGCCTTCGCGAAGGCGCTCGCCGAATATGTGGATGGACAACTCTTCAATGCCGAACGGCCGGAGTCGCATGCCAATCTCGGCAACCTGTATGTCGACCAGGGGCGACTTGAAGATGCGCGCGCCGCGTTCCGGACAGCGATTGAGCTCGACCCCCGTTTCGCCGGCGCCAGTATTGCATGGGCTGATCTCGAGCGCACAGCAGGAAACGAGAGTGTTGCCGAGGACATTCTGCGCAAGAGCCTGGCCGAGAACCCGTCATCGGGTGCGGTCGCCCACGCACTTGCACTCTCAATGATCCGCCAGAAGCGGACCTCCGAGGCCATGACCTATTTGGGCCAGGCTGCCGGCTTGGCGCCGGACGAGGCGCGTTTCAGCTACGTTCTCGCAGTGGCCCAACATGACACCGGGATGACGGCTGAAGCGATGGCGACTCTGAAAAACGCGATCGCCCGTCATCCGTATGATCGCGACCTGTTGATGGCGATGATCTCATATGAATTGGAGGCAGGTTCAAACGCGTCCGCACTCGAGCGCGCCGAATTGCTCTATCAGCTCGAACCAAACAGTCCCCAAATTGCTCAGCTTCTGACGTCGCTGCGATCCCGGAACCGTCCGTAGATCAGCCACCAGCACACAGTCAATGTGATCGAGCCGATCGGAATAGATTAAAGTCAACGGGGCGCTACCCGACGAGCGCAAGCGCTCTTGGACCGCCGCTGGAATGCTGAGCGAGATGCTCCCCGGCCAAATGAATGTCGCGCGCAATGAAAATGCCTCGCGAACTGGCATACGTGAGCCCATTCGCTTGTGCGAAACATCCACGATATCGATGAGGCTATGCGCATCCCTCCCGAAATCGTTGGTGAAGTGCGTCGGAATTTGCATTCCCCGGTGCGGGACGAAGGGTCCTTCCGGCTGTTGCGCGAACGACGATTGCGTGCCGGCCAAGAGCATTGCCCCCAGCGATGCCATGGCTGTTCGGCGAACGGTGCGGCACGAAAAAGTTCTATTATGATGAGACGAAACTGACACGCCGCGGAGTTAACAAAGAGATTGAGGACTTTGCTTTTCGATTGCGTCGGACGGTGACACCACTGCTAGCGGCACGTCTGACATAAGCGCGAGATGGGAAAAGTTATCTAGTTTCTTTTTTCCGCAAAGTTCGGCAATCCTTGTGTATTCTGGCGTTTGAAGCTTTGTCTGCTCGTTAGCGAGCTATGGAGACGCCCTTTGTCTGAGTATTTGAGTTCCCGTCATTGCGTTATACCAGCCCCCTTTCGTCTTACTGCCGTCGCCGCTTCGGCCACCCTAGTACTCTGCACCGCGCCGTGTGCGCTGGCGCAGAAATCCGGTGGGCTTGACGCGGTCGGTCCGGATCAGTTGGCTTTCAGCACCAAAAACATGGACGCCTCGGTCGCGCCGGGCCAGGATTTCTACACCTATGCCGCAGGGGCCTGGCTGCAGCGCGTTCCAAGGCCCGAGCGCCACGGCGGGTACGGTTTCTTCGAAATCGTCGCCGATAGCGTCGAGGGACAGATGCGGCAGGTGTTGGAACAGGCTGCAACAAGCGCGAAGACTGCGCCGAAGGGCAGTCCTGCCCAGCAGGTTGGCACCTTCTTCAATGCTTACATGAACGTCGCTGCGCGCGACGCCGCCGGACTTGCACCCATCAAGTCTCATATTGATCGCGCCGCATCAATCAAAGACATCAACGGTCTCGTCCGTTTCATGGCCCAGATGGTTGAGGAAGGCGGTCCGGCCCTCTTTCTCAAAGTCGGTCCCGACGTCGACTTAATCAACAACAAGGCCTACGCTCTGTATGTTGGCGGGGGCGAATTGGGCTTGTCCGACAAGTTGGAGGATGTTTTCGAAGAGGCCGATGGTGGCCCGCGCATAAAGGGCTACCGTACGTTTTTGATCGAAACCTTGAAGATTGCGGGCACGCCGCAGGCTGACGCCATCCGGGTTGCAGATCTTTCTATTGAAATCGACCGCAAGCTTCATGCCGCTAAACTTCCACCGGTCGAGGCTAACGACCCGAGCAAATCGTACATCCCGACAACGATCGCGGAGCTACAACGCCAAATTCCGCAAATTGATCTCACACTCCTTCTTAAGGAGCGGCGCTACCCTACGGCGGATCGGGTGATCCTCTCCGAGCCGCGCTATTTGCCGGTACTGTCGAAGCTCTTCGCCGAGCATTCGATTCAGGATATTCGCGATTACGTAAATTTGCGGGTAATCCTCGCTTACGCGCCCTATCTCAGCACAAAATTTGATGAACCGTTGGTGGGCTTGAATCAGGCGTTGACCGGCGCCAGTGTTCTTCCCGCCAAGCAAGAGCGGGCTCTTGAATTGATCAAGGCCAAGCTTGGCCAACCTGTCAGCAAGCTCTACACCGACAACTTTTTCCCTGCCGCGACAAGGCAAAAAGCCGCCGAAATGGTGGGCATGATCAAAGGTGCCTTCCTGGAGCGAATGCCGCAACGTGCATGGCTCTCCGACCAGACGCGTGCTGCGGCGCTTGAAAAGCTGGAAAATCTCTCGTTTGAGATCGGCTACCCTGATCAATGGATTGACTACGGGCAACTCGAGGTCACAGATGATCTCGTCGGGACGGTTGCAGCCATCGCGCGGTTCAACGCGGAACGCGATCGCCGCAAGTTTGGCCGGCCTGTAGAGTATAATTCGTTCAATACGCCCGAAAGTCTGCCGATGGTCGTCAATGCTGGCTACAATCCGACCATCAATGGCTTCGAAGTGCCCGCAGCGATCGTACAGCCGCCCATGTTCGATGCGAAATCGGACCCCGCCGTCAACTTCTGCCGCATGGGGGCGGTTATTGGCCACGAAATGACCCACGGCTTCGATTGGATGGGCAAGCAATTTGATAAAGACGGCAACTTGAAGAACTGGTGGCAGCCGTCCGATGGCGAAGCGTTCGACGCGTTGGCTGCAAAGTTGATCTCCCAAGCCAATCGATATGTCGTCTTGCCGGGACTCGTCAATTCCAGCGGCGCGCAGCAGGTCGGTGAGAACATGGCAGATCTGGGCGGTATCACGCTCGCGCATCAGGCTCTCAGAACCTACCTCGCCAAGCATCCCGAAGAGGATATCGTAATCGACGGCCTGAACCAGGATCAACGATGCTTCCTGGCGTGGACGCAGTTGTGGGCATGGAAGGGCAAGGACGAGACCCTTCGCTCACAGGTCGCCCGCGATGCGCATCCGCCGAATGCCTACCGCGCGCTCGCGCCTCTTGTCCATTTGGACGCGTTTTACAAAGCGTTCGATATCAAAGAGGGGGACCCGATATGGCTTCAGCCAAGCAATCGAGTCGAAGCCTGGTAGGCGCATGATTCTCTGCCCAATGGCCTATTCGATCACGCGGGTGACGAACGTCACCACGAGGTGACTGAAAGAGTCGATCTGGGCAAGTCCACAAGGCCTAAGCTGACTGCGCACTGACACCGATATTTTAAGGGCTCATACATTGGAACACTCGATACCGGTTCAGCCGTTTTGGCTGCGTGTTCTGCAGTTCCCCCTAAGCCGCATCCTTTTTTAGGCGGGACACTCTTTTACCTGATGGCCGTGAACAACGGCTACTTGGAACAGTACAAGGGCGATCCGGTGCGATCGTTGGCGGTTACAATCGGCACGGGGTTGCTCGCCATCGCCATTTATGTGGGCTACGGGAAGTTTATTGAGCGCCGGGAGGTGAACGAGCTTTCGTTGCCGGGTATGGGCAGGGAATGGGCGATCTGCGCGTTGATCGGGGCCGGCCTTTTCTCAGCTTGTGTATTGATCCTGTTTATCCTCGGTATCTACCGCATCGAGGGGTTGAACCCGTGGACGTTCCTCATCCCCGCCGTGGCGACGGCCTTGAGCGCCGGTGTTTTCGAGGAACTGGTTTTTCGCGGCGTATTGTTCCGTTCGGTGGAGGATCTGTTGGGCTCTTGGATTTCGGTGGCTTTGTCGTCGTTCGTGTTTGGCGCGGTCCACTTGGTCAATCCGGAAGCGACACTGGCCGGCGCCGTCTATGTCGGCATCGAAGCGGGCCTTTTGCTCGCCGCCGCCTATCTCGTCACGCGCCGCCTGTGGATTAGCATCGGCGCTCACATGGCGTGGAACTATTCGGAGGGCGCCATCTTTTCCAGCGTTGTGTCTGGTGGCATAAACGATCCGGGACTGATCCGGTCCAGCATTGAAGGCCCGGAGCTTCTGACAGGTGGCAGCTTCGGTCTTGAATCGTCGGTCTTTGCGCTGGTGCTCTGTACCTCGGCCGGCTTGATCATGATGATCATTGCCGCCCGTCGCGGCCACATCGTGCCACCGCCGTGGAAACGTTGAGGCAGTTCCCCGCGAACAAGAACGCCACCTCAAAATGCGAATGCAGGCCTCACCGACATGGTACCAGGCGAGCGCGCTGTCATGTGTTCGTTGGAGTCAACTGGTGCTCGAGGAAGAAGCGCAGCATCTCGTGGGTGGCATCGGGGCCATGAGGATCGGTGAATGATCCCGCTGTGCTGCCGCCCGACCATGCGTGGCCCGCGCCGTGGATCACCCAATCCTCAATCATCGTCTTGCCGCTGCCATCGCGGAGGATGGTGCGCGCGTAGGTTCGTCCTGACGGCACGCGGCCGTGTTCGGTTTCGCTGACGTAGGCCGCGCTGGCTGTTGCGCTTTTGACGACATCCGCGCCGTTGCGAGGATGGACGGTTTTGTCTTGATCGCCGTGGAACACGATGGCGGGAATGGGCGCGGACGTGGTGGGTGTGTGTGGCGGATGCCGGCCTTGCATGGCGGCCAGAGCGGACGGCAAGTCTCGGGCTGAGCCGCAGGCCAAACCCGAATGGACGCCGAGGGCTGCGAAGAGGTCGGGATAGGCTTCTGCAACGACGGCCGCCGCTGCGCCGCCTGCCGACAAGCCAGCGATGTAAATGCGCCGTGGATCGATGTCGTGTTGGCTCATGATGTGTTTAACGATGCCGGCGATTATGGAGGGCTCGCCGCGGTCGCGCGATTGGTGGCCGGTTTGGAACCAGTTCCAGCATTTCTGCGGATTGGCGGAGGGGATTTGCTCGGGATAGGCGACGAAGCAGCCGTCGTCTTCGGCTGCGAAATTCATGCGCGTGCCGGCTGCGAAATCGTCGGCAGATTGCGTGCATCCATGCAGCATGACGACGAGGGGGCGCGGACCGCTGTGGGTGGGGCTTGGGGAATACAGTTTGTAGGTGCGCTGGCCGGCGGCGTTGCTGAACGTTTCAGCCGCATAGCGTGCGGGATCGGGGGCCAGTGCCGATGGCGCGCGCTGGTGCGTTGGCAGGTCCTTGGGGGACGTGCTGAAAGGGGTGGAGCTTTGCGGCTGCGTCTCCGCTGTGTTCACCGTGGGGGCGGATGTGGAGACCACTTCCGCGACGAGATCCAGGATGGGTTGGGTCAGCGCAGGGCCGCTTGCGCGGGATGGCTGAGGGGGCCCATTTACGCCGAGCAGTCGCTTGATCAAGGCGGTTGCTTCAGTGAGACGGCCGGAGCGCGTCAGGCGCGTTGCCTCGGACATGTCCGGGGGTTTGGTCGTCATTGGGCGGCACTCCGGTGATGCTCACGCGCGCGTTGGGAAGCGCGGGCGGGGCGGGGACTACGAATTGATACGATCGGCCAGTGCGGTCTTGAGTTCGGGGCTGGCGTGGAAAGCGCCCAAGACCGAGACGGAGCGAATGGTGGCGCGGGCGAGCTCGGGGGAGATATCGGGGGAGAGGGTGACGAGGCCCAGGACGTTGATGTCGATCATTGAGCCGGCGGCTTGGGCGGCTTCGAGTTCCGCGCGGGTGTAGTGGCGCAGGCCTAGGTCTAGCGCCTGGCGGCCGACGCTTTTTTTCAGCACGTCCGCGTGGCGGTCGAGTTGGTTGCGAATGGCGGTGCGAATGAAGTCGGTGCGGTTGGCGTAAAAGCCGTCGTGGACGAGCAGATCCATGTGACCGAGGTCGATGAAACCGAGGTTGATCGTGATCTTCTCGCTGTCTTGCCGCGCCCGAATGCTCTCGCCCATGACCATCCTCTCGCCATCCATGTGGATGGTAGTTGGGTATGCGCTCTCAGGCTTTCAAGAGGCTCGGGCGCAGCCATGGGTTAGAAGCCCGAGCCATGGGTTAGAAGCCCGAGCCATTTGTGGTCAGGGCGGGCCGGATAGACCGGGAATGGTGCGGATGAAACGCCGTCAGGCGGCGGCTTCGGTCGCTTCGATCTTCATGAGTTCGGCGACGGCGAGCTTGGCGAGCGGTGTGAGGCCAGCGGCGCCGGCTTCATAGTGGGCGCGGATGTGGGTGCGCATACGCGGTTCCCAGAACTTCCGCATGTGGTCGGCCGCGAGCAAGACGGCCTTATCGTCGCCCTGCACAGCGAGGTTTCGGACGATCTGGTTGGCCATCATGACGAGTTTGTCAGAAGACTGCATGAGTCGAAACCTTGCTGCGGTTATGGATGGGACGCGCTTGGCGGACGGGGTCCACGACAATGCGTTCGGCGTGGGTGAAAACTTCGAAGCTGTCGTCGCGGGCGATGCCGACGAGCGTGATGCCGGCGGCGTCGGCCGTGCGAACGGCGAGCGATGTGGGCGCAGAGACCGCGACGAGGACGGGGGCGCCCATGATCGCTGCTTTTTGGACGAGTTCGATGGAAATGCGGCTGGTCATCACCAGAATGCCATCGGCGGCGCTGGTGCCGGTGCGGGCCATGTGACCTGCTAGCTTGTCGAGCGCGTTGTGGCGGCCGACATCCTCGCGCAGCGCGACAAGGCCGCGTTCGAGCGTCCAGAAGCCAGCGGCGTGGAGGGCGCGAGCTTCCGCGTTGAGGCGCTGGGCGGGGGCCATCGACGCCATGGCGGCTTCGATCTGGACGGCGCTGACTTTGAGGTTTGACTCGATCGGCGTGAGTGCAGGTAACGCCTGTTCCAGGCTTTCGACGCCGCAGATCCCGCAGCCCGTCGGGCCCAGCATGGCGCGGCGGCGTACGGCGAGGCGGTGTCCTGCGCTCGGTGCCATCCACATTCTGAGTTCAATGCCGGTTTCTTGCTCGACGATGTCGAGGCTTGTGATGTCAGAGGCGCTCTCGATCTGACCTTCGGACAGGCTGAAGCCGACGGCAAAATCGTGCAGGTCTTGCGGCGTGGCCATCATCACGGCGTGGGTCGAGCCGTCGTAGACGAGTGCCACAGGGGTCTCTTCCGGCAGCACCCGCGTGGAGGCGGATGCGCTGCCGGATTTGACCTTCATGCACGCGACCGTCTGCAACGGCTCGGTCATCGCGATTACTCCGCAGCTTCCGGAACCGCGATGCGGCGGCTCTGTTCAGCGAAGTCCATGTACTTCTTCTGGTAGCCGGTCGGGCCGTTGGACGGAGTGACCTGCACCGCCGTCACCTTGAACTCGGGGCAGTTGGTGGCCCAGTCCGAGAAGTCGGTGGTGATGACGTTCGCTTGCGTCAGCGGATGGTGGAAGGTGGTGTAGACGACGCCGGCTGCCACGCGATCGGTGATGAGGGCGCGCAGTGCCGTTTCGCCGGCGCGGCTGCGCACCGTGACCCAGTCGCCATCCTTGACGCCGCGCTGTTCGGCGTCATGCGGGTTGATCTCGAGCCGGTCTTCCTCATGCCAGATGACGTTGTCGGTGCGCCGTGTCTGGGCGCCGACGTTGTACTGCGAGAGAATGCGTCCTGTGGTCAGGATGAGCGGGAAGCGGGCGCCCGTGCGCTCATCCGTCGGTACGTACTCGGTGAGCATGAACTTGCCCTTGCCACGCGTGAACTCATCCGTGTGCATGACCGGATAGCCGAGCGGATGCTCCTCATCGCAGGGCCACTGCAGGGAGCCGTGCTCGGCGATCTTTGCGTAGGTCACGCCGGAGAAGGTCGGGGTGAGGGCTGCGATTTCGTCCATGATTTCGGACGGGTGCTTGTAGGTCCAGCCGAGGCCCAGTTCGTTGGCGATCAGCTGGGTGACTTCCCAATCGCCGTAGCCGTTCTTGGGCGTCATGACCTTGGTCACGCGCTGGATGCGGCGCTCGGCATTGGTGAAAGTACCGTCCTTTTCGAGGAAGGTGCAGCCGGGCAGGAAGACATGCGCGTAGTTCGCGGTTTCGTTCAGGAAAAGGTCCTGGACGACGACGCATTCCATCGCGGCGAGGCCGGACGACACGTGGTGCGTGTCGGGGTCGGACTGGAGGATGTCTTCACCCTGGATGTAGAGGGCCTTGAAGGAGCCTTCGACGGCGGCGTCGAGCATATTGGGAATGCGCAGGCCAGGCTCGGGATTGATGGTGCAGCCCCAAGCGCTTTCGAATATGGCCCGCGCGGAGGCATCCGACACGTGACGGTAGGCCGTCAGTTCGTGCGGGAAGGAGCCCATGTCGCACGCGCCCTGCACGTTGTTCTGGCCGCGCAGCGGGTTCACGCCGACGCCGGGGCGCCCGATGTTGCCGGTTGCCATGGCGAGGTTGGCGATGGCCATGACGGTCGTGGAGCCCTGGCTGTGCTCGGTGACGCCGAGGCCGTAGTAGATGGCGCCGTTGCCGCCGGTGGCGAACAGTTTGGCGGCAGCGCGGACTTCGGTGGGATCGACGCCGGTGTACTGCTGCATGGCTTCGGGCGAATTCTTCGGCTCGGCGACGAAGGCCGCCCATTCCTGGAATTCGGTCCAGTCGCAGCGCTCGCGGACGAATTTCTCGTCGACGAGGCCTTCGGTGACGATGACGTGGGCCATCGAGGTGAGCAGCGCGACGTTGGTGCCCGGCTGGAGCGCCAGATGGTGGGCGGCTTCGATGTGGGGCGAGCGCACGATGTCGGTGCGGCGCGGGTCGGCGCGCGCCTTCATGCGGCTTGCGAACACCGGGTGGCCGTCGGTCGGGTTGGCGCCGATGATCAGGATGACATCGGAGTGCTCAACGCTGTCGAAGTCCTGCGTGCCGGCGCTTTCGCCGAACGTGGATTTCAGGCCATAGCCGGTGGGCGAGTGGCAGACGCGGGCGCAGGTGTCGACGTTGTTGACGCCGAAGCCCTGGCGGATGAGCTTTTGCACGAGGAAGATGTCTTCGTTCGTGCAGCGCGACGACGTGATGCCGCCGACGGCGCCCTGGCCATACTTGCCCTGGATGCGGCGGAACTCAGAGGCGACGCGGCCAATCGCTTCTTCCCAGGTCGTTTCGCGCCAGGGATCGGTAATCTTATCGCGCACCATGGGCTTCAAGATGCGGTCGCGGTGGGTGGTGTAGCCGTAGGCGAAGCGACCCTTCACGCAGGAGTGGCCGCGATTGGCCTTGCCGTCTTTCCAGGGGACCATGCGCACGACTTCTTCGCCGCGCATCTCGGCCTTGAACGAGCAGCCGACGCCGCAATAGGCGCAGGTGGTGATTTCGGAGTGCTCGGGCTGGCCGATTTCGATGAGGCTCTTTTCCGACAGCGTGGCGGTCGGGCAGGCCTGGACGCAGGCGCCGCACGAGACGCATTCGGAACTGAGGAATTCTTCGTCCATGCCGGCGGAGACGCGGCTGTCGAAGCCGCGGCCGGAGATGGTCAGTGCGAACGTGCCCTGGACTTCTTCGCAGGCGCGGACGCAGCGGTTGCAGACGATGCACTTCGACGCGTCGTAGGTGAAGTAGGGGTTCGAGGTGTCTTTTTTAAGGAACAGCGGATTTTCGCGGGCGCCGATCGTATCGAAGACGTGGTTCTCGCCCTGGTAGCCGTAGCGGACATCACGCAGACCGACGGCGCCGGCCATGTCCTGCAATTCGCAATCGCCGTTGGCGGCGCAGGTGAGGCAGTCGAGCGGGTGGTCGGAGATGTAGAGCTCCATCACGCCCTTGCGGATGTTCTTTAGGCGCGGCGTCTGGGTTTTGACCTTGATGCCCGGGGCGACGGGCGTTGTGCAGGATGCCGGCGTGCCGTTGCGGCCTTCGATCTCGACGAGGCAGAGGCGGCAGGAGCCGAAGCTATCGAGCATGTCGGTGGCGCAAAGCTTGGGGATCGTGGTGCCGATCTCCATGGCCGCGCGCATGATCGATGTGCCAGAGGGAACGGTGACCTCGACGCCGTCGATGGTGAGCGTCACCATCTCTTCCGACTTGGAGGCCTTCGTGCCGTAGTCGATTTCTTTGATCAGGGTCATGGGTCTCACTCCGCAGCGGCCGGCAGCTTGCGCGCCGGACGGCCGAAATCCTCAGGGAAATGGTTGAGTGCGCTCGAGACGGGATAGGGCGTGAAGCCGCCGAGCGCACACAGCGAACCGAACTTCATGGTGTTGCAAAGATCCTCGACGACGGCGAGGTTGGCGTCCGTGTTCTGGCCGGCGATGATCTTGTCCATCGTTTCGCGGCCGCGCACGGCGCCGATGCGGCAGGGCGTGCACTTGCCGCAGCTTTCGGCGGCGCAGAAGTGGAACGCGAAGCGGGCTTGCTTGGCCATGTTCGCAGTGTCGTCGAAGACCACGACGCCGGCGTGACCGATGAGGCCATCGCGTGCGGCGAAGGCTTCATAGTCGAAGGGCGTGTCGAAGTGGCTGCGTGGGAAGTAGGCCCCGAGCGGGCCGCCGACCTGCACGGCCTTGACCGGGCGGCCGGAGTGCGTGCCGCCGCCGATATCGTCGACCAGTTCGCCGAGCGAGATGCCGAAGGCGGTTTCGAACAGGCCGCCGTGTTTAATGTTGCCGGCGAGCTGGATCGGCATCGTGCCGCGCGAGCGGCCCATGCCGTAGTCGTAGTAGGCCTTTGCCCCTTCAGAGAGGATGTAGGGGATGGCGGCCAGCGAGAGGACGTTGTTGATGACGGTCGGCTGGCCGAAGAGGCCCTTATGGGCCGGCAGGGGCGGCTTGGCGCGCACGAGGCCGCGCTTGCCTTCGAGGCTTTCCAATAGAGACGTTTCTTCGCCGCAGACATAGGCGCCGGCGCCCATGCGGACTTCGAGGTCGAAGGCGTGGGCGGAGCCGGCGATCTTGGGGCCGAGCAGGCCGGCGGTGCGGGCGTTGCGGATGGCTTCGTTCAGCGCGATTTCTGCATGCGGGTATTCGGAGCGCAGGTAGATGTAGCCCTTGGAGGCGCCCACCGCGATGCCGGCGATCGTCATGCCCTCGATCAGGACATACGGGTCGCCTTCCATGATCATGCGGTCGGCAAAGGTGCCGCTGTCGCCTTCATCGGCGTTGCAGACGATGTACTTCTGCTGGCCCATCGGCGTGTCGTGGACCGTCTTCCACTTGATGCCGGTGGGGAAGCCTGCGCCGCCGCGGCCGCGCAGTCCGGACTTGGTGACTTCTTCGACGATTTCGATGGGCTTGATGGCGAGTGCGCGCTCCAGACCCTTATAACCGCCATGCGCCTTATAGTCGGCGAGCGAGACGGGATCGGTGATGCCGCAGCGAGCGAAGGTAAGGCGCGTCTGCTTCTTGAAGAAGGGGATCTGTTCGGTGGGGCCGAGCGCGAGAGCATGCTTGATTTTCGAGGCCGGGGTCTTGGCAAGCGAGGCGACGATCTTGGACGCATCGGCTTCAGTCATGGGGCCGAAGGCGTAGCGGACGCCGTTGTCTTCGACTTCCATCAGCGGCTCGAGCCAGAGCATGCCGCGCGATCCGTTGCGCACGATGTCGGCTTTCAACTTGGCCTTCTTGGCGGCGGCTGCGATGGCGCGCGCGATGTCGTCGGCACCACAGGCAACGGCGGCGGCATCACGAGGGATGAAAATCCGGATGGTCATGCACCGGTCTCCGAAAGGATCTTGTCGAGTTTGGCCGTGTCGAGGCGGCCAATGATCTTGCCGTCGACCATGGCCGAGGGGGCCGTGGCACACAGGCCGAGGCAGTAGATGGTCTCGAACGTGACGCGGCCGTCGGCAGTGGTGCCGCCGCATTCGATGCCGAGGCGGTCTTCGGCGTGTTTGACGAGGCTTTCGCAGCCCATCGATTGGCAGGCCTCGGCGCGGCAGACCTTAATAATCTTGCGGCCGGCCGGTTCGCGGCGGAAGTCGTGGTAGAAGGTGACGACACCGTGGACTTCAGCGCGGCTCAGGTTGAGATCGCGGGCAATGACCGGAATGGCCGCCTCAGGCACGAAACCGAACGCCTCCTGAATGGCGTGCAGAATCGGCATCAACGGGCCTTCTAGATGGGTGTGTGCCGCGACGATGGAGCTTGTTCGCTCCTCGCTCCATGGCTCGAATGCGGTCATCAAAACGGCCTCCCCAGGCTTTCGGCTTAGCTACAAGCTGTATTGTTTCTAACTAGCTATGGGGGTGTCCGGGCCCGTCTTTCAAGGCGGCTGATCCGTGGATTGATAGGATTTTTCTATCAAAGATCGCCAGATGCCCATGATTCCGGGATCAAACCCTTAGGGCCGAATAAGGGAATCTTTTCTGAAGGGTGACTGGATGTGAGTCTGGCGCTGGACGTTGATTTTACGAGTCTATTCAGCGGCGTTCGCTTGCAAGCTTGCCAGTGCCGCTAATAGCGCGGCGTCGTCGATCGGCTTAGGCACGAAGGGCGCACCCTGGAGTGGGAGAAGCAACTCTCGTTGCGCGTAGCCCGATACAACCACGAATGGAATCGAGCGGCGCTTGAGTGCGGCGGCAACAGGGGCCGTGCTCGACCCGGCCAAATTGGCGTCCACCACGGCGAAGTCGCACGGGGTCTCCGTCAAGAACGCGATGACCTGTTCGGCGGAGCCCGCGGTGCCGACGACAATATAGCCGGCCCGGCGAAGGATGGCTGCGATTTCGGCCGCGATGAGGGCTTCGTCTTCAACGACCAGAATGCGCATCTGCGCCCTCATGTTGTTTGGGATGACCGCCGACTAGAACGGCCGGGCGCTTTGAAGGTTCCCGTGCTGGCGTTCACAGTTGCGGTTTGCGCGGTGACTGGCCGGACGGTGGGCGATCCTCCCGGCTTTGATGGGCTGCGGTCTTGACGCCGCACTTTTCCATGGGCGGCGCAGTTGTCGTCCACCCGTTCTTGACGATGGTGACGATGTAACGGCGGCACGGCCTTGCTGCTCCGGCGACGAAGTGGACTTGGAACACGGCGTTCTTCTTGTTGGCTTCGCGGGGCCAGACATATTTGTCGGAGTCGTTGGCTTCGGCGAGTGCTTTGCGGATGGCCGTTCCGGCGTTGCGATAGTCGGTGTCAGTCAGGCTGGCGAGCACTACCTTGGAGACGCGCGGATGCAGCCCGACGGCTGCTGCCCGTTTTTGTTGCGGATCGGTGGGATCGACTTCGGGTTCGGGGAGAGGCACGTCGGCGGGTGTGGTGGCGGGATCCGGGTTGATGGACGACGTTGTGATGTCTGCTTCGGCGGGGGCTGTGGCAGGCGATATAGCCGTTTCAGGTTCGGCCGGAGCAGGTGCGGGCATGGATTGAGGCGGCGGGGATGTGGTTCCGGTGATTTCGGCCACTTCCTTGGCTGCGGCGAGCGGTTCGATCGGCGCTGGCAACGCAGCTGCGGCTTTCGGTGCAGACGGATGTTGGGCCTTCGCCAGTTCGGCTCTGATTGTTATCAGCGACATCGCCAGCCACGGCCGCCATGTGGTGTGCGTTTGTAACGCGGCCCATGTAACGGCGACGATTACAGTAGCGCTTACGACTTGGCGGACGGCGCTTTGCGTGCGGACCGGAGGCGGTGCGCCGATGCGTTCGCCGGGGTGAAATTCACCCGCGTGCCAGTTGGCCGGTTCGCTGGAGTCGTCTTCGCGAACATCGTCGATGTCCCACGCCGCGTCGTCGTCACGATGTGCCATGGCTCGCTCCCATTGTCTGGGTGAGCCCTCCCGCATCCCAAGGCGCCATCGACTTCCGGCGAAAGAATGGCGCGTCTTGAACCATTCTTGAGTTTAAGTCCGAGGTTGCGATGCGCCGGATCGAACTTCATCGCGTTTTCGATTTTGGTGGGACGGATGTTTTGCGCGGCAGGGATTTGCGCGGGGTTGCGGCTAATTCGCGGAGTTCGCGTTCCGACATGGAGTCGACCATCTCTTTGGAGGCGCCCTTCAGCTTCGACTTGGGCGTCTCGCCGCGCTTGGCCGAGAGAGCGGCGCCGGCGGCCATCTGCTGCTTCTTAGATCGGGCTGGCATGATGTTTCTCCCACAGGGACTTTTTCTCAGAACCGCAAGCCTAGAGAGATGTTCCCGGACCCGCCGGCCGGGGGTGACCGTCTGCGTGGCCAAAATGCAGCGGGTGGCATCGTCCGCCGCGAAAGGGACTTGCACCCAGCTTTGACTTAAGACATGTGTCGGGCATGGGGAGCGTAGGATTTTTGTCATTGTTGCGGCGGGTGCGTGTGTGGCTGGGCCATGCACTGCTTGCTGCTTTCATGCTGAAGGCCCTCATCCCCGCCGGCTTTATGCCGGACTTTTCCGGCCAGGATGGCCAATCCTTCAAGATCGTGATCTGCACGGCCAACGGGTCCAAGTTGGTTGACGCCGGCGACGACGGCTCTGGCGGGTCTGTTGCCAAACATGCTGGCGAACCGTGCGCTTTGAATGCGCTCGCCGCGCTTGCGGCACCCGACGTTGCAGCGTCCGTCTTATACCATGGGCTGCTCGATACCGCGCGGCAGGAGATTGCGCCCGCCGCCGTTCTGCCCCCCGTCCGCGCCGGTCCTGCGCACAGTCCGCGCGCTCCACCTTCCCTCGTTTGACACCTTGACCGTCTGACGGGCGCTCCCTCGCGTGCGCCCGCGATCCAAGTGTTCAATCGGGGGAGTTCTCGTTCATGTCCGTTTTCATATCGCGCCGTCCCGGCGCCATTGCGCCATGCGCGGCGCTGTCGTTCACGATCATGGCTATCACGGCACCTGCTGTTTTCGCGCAGAATGCGGCGCAGGGCGAGTTGCCGCCGGTCGAGGTGCAGCAGCCGAATGCGGCCGCCAAGCCCAAGGCCGTCAAAGCCAAGCCGAAGCCCAAGCCGAAGCCTGCGACGGCGGCCACGCCGCAAGCGGAGCCGCAGCCCGTCGCGGCGGCTGATGTGGCACCCGATACGAACGCGGCGCCGGCCGGTGATGCCGATCCGAAGAACCCCTATGCGATTGTCGCGCCGGGAACGCGCTCGGGCAGTCTTGGTGTGCCGACGGCTGCAGAAGCGCGGGCCGAGATCAATCGCACGCCGGGTGGCGTCGATGTGGTTCCGGCGGAAGAGTACAAGGAAAACACGCCGGCCATCACGCTCAAGGATGCGCTTGACTATGTGCCGGGTGTTTTCGTGCAGCCGAAGTGGGGCGAGGATAGCCGTCTTTCGATCCGTGGATCGGGCTTGTCGCGCAACTTTCACGGGCGCGGCGTGACGCTGCTGATGGACGGAGTGATCCCGATCACGACGGCGGATGGGGCGAGCGATTTCCAGGAGATCGATCCGACGGCCTACCGCTACATCGAAGTGTTCAAGGGCGGGAACGCGCTGCAGTACGGGGCGAATTCGCTTGGTGGCGCGATCAACTTCGTGATGCCGACGGGGTATGACAGCGACCTGTTCGGCGCGCGTGTGGATGTCGGTAGCTTCGGGCTGATCAAGACGTCGGTGTCGTCGGGGGCGGTGTCGGGCAATACCGACTACTTCATCACGGGCACGTGGCAGGAGGCGGACGGATTTCGGGATCACAGCGAGGGCGAGAGCTTCCGCGGCAGCGCGAATGTGGGCTTTAAGATCACGCCCGATCTTGAGACGCGGTTTTATGTGAACGCGAACCATATCCGGCAGGATATTCCCGGCGCTGTGACGCGGGCAAATGCTCTGAGAAATCCGGAGGGGGCGAACCCGACGAACGTTACACTCGATTACGAGCGGAATCTGGATACGTTGCGGGTCGCTAATCGCACGACGTACCGTGTGCAAAATGGTACCGTCGTTGAGTTTGGTGGCTATTATATGGATCGGCATCTTGATCATCCCATCTTCCGCGTGATCGACAACGATCACAGCGAGTTCGGCGGTTTTGGGCGGATTGTTGACGACAACGTCTATGGCGGTTTCCGGAACCGTTTCGTAGCTGGCGTGAGTTACAATGACGGCGATGTGCGCTCTCGCCAGTTTACGAACGTGCTCGGCGAACGGGGGGCGCTGCAGTCGGACGTCAATCAGCAGTCTCAGGTCACAACGGTATACGCCGAGAATTCTCTCTTCGTTTTGCCCGATGTCGCAGTTGTCGGTGGTCTGCAATACGTGTCGATCTTCCGTGATTACACGATCAATTCTACGACCGACCCAAGAGATAGAAATCGGAATGGTGCTTACGATATGTGGAGCCCAAAGGCCGGACTGCTCTGGGATGTGACGCCGCAAATTCAAATGTTTGGCAACATCTCCAAGAGTATGGAAGCTCCGACATTTACCGAGATACCAACTCCTGCCCGCCTAATTCCATTGCCTAGGCTCGATCCGCAGGAAGCCGTCACGTACGAAATTGGTACGCGCGGCAATCTTCCGGGGCTGCGCTGGGACTTGGCCCTTTATCGCTCCAACATCGAGAATGAGTTCCAATGCAATACGGTCGCTGACGGAAGCGCGGTTGGCTCTTGTGACCAGATCAATCTCGGCGACACCATTCATCAGGGTGTTGAGTTGGGAATCGCGGCGCGCGTCTTTTCGGGTCTCTTCGAGACGGGCGTGAAGGGCGATGAAGTCTGGCTGAATTCGGCTTACACGTTCAGCGACTTTCGCTTCGACAACGATCCCGATTTTGGGAACAATGAACTTCCCGGCGCACCGCGGCACTATCTGCGGGCCGAACTGCTCTACAAGCATCCCAGCGGCGTGTATGCGGGTCCGAACGTGGAGTGGTCGCCCGAAGCATTCTACGTCGATAGCGCCAACACGGTGAAGACAACGTCTTATGCTTTGCTCGGCGCGAAGCTTGGGTTCGACAACGGCGGCCAATGGTCAGCTTATGTCGAAGGCCGCAACCTGACGGATGAAAACTACATCGCCAGCGCGAGTATCGCCACGGTCGCGAATCCGGCCACGAGCGCCTTGTTCGAACCCGGCACTGGGCGCGCGGTTTATGGCGGTATTCAATTCCGTTGGTAACGAGATAGCCGGGGCCGCGTGATGAAATCTCTTCGACTTCCCCGTCGTTCTCTCGCGGTTCTGGCCTGGATGGCGCTTTCGAGCGCCATCCTTCCTCTTTTCGCGGCCGATCCTGCTGCCGATATGGCGGCGATACGGTCGATTTTGAAGGCTGCTTTTGATAGGCTCGACGCACCGCTCGCGGTGGAGCCGGTGACGGTTGGGACCTCCCATGCGGTGGCCGGCTGGCGGCAGGGTGCGCGCGGTGGGCGGGCGCTTTTACGGGAGCATGGTGGCACATGGAGCGTGGTGTTGTGCAGTGGCGATCCGCTGCGGCATGAGGCCGGACTTGTCGAAGCGGGCGTGCCGGCGGATGAGGCACGCATGCTGGCTTCTGGCATCGCTTCTGCTGAAGCGAAGCTCGACGATGAAACGCGGGGGCTGCTCTCGACGTTCGAGGGCACGGTCAATATGACGGCGCATCCGCATTCTCCGCATCATCCTTGAACCTCCTGACCTGAAGGACGAGACACGATGTTGACACGTATACTCTCTGCTGGTGCCGCGATAGCGGTGGGTCTTGTGATGGCGCAGGATCAAGCGGTGGCGCATGCGACTCTGGATGTGAAGACGGCATCGCAGGGATCGCTCAGGGCAGCTGTGCGCGTGCCGCACGGGTGCGAGGGATCGGCGACGACGGTGGTGAAGGTTGTCATTCCGGAAGGCATCATCGGGGTGAAGCCGGCGCCGAAGGCGGGCTGGACAGTTGAGACCGTGAAGGGTGCTTACGCAAAAGCGTACGACTACTATCACGGCAAAGTCTCGGAGGGCGTGAAGGAGATCGTGTGGCGCGGTGGGCCGCTGCTGGACGAGCACTACGACGAATTTATTTTTGTAGGCTTTGTGTCGGATGCATTTAGAGCGGGGGATGCCGTTCCGTTTCCGGTGACTCAGGACTGCGAGAAGGGGCAGGTGGCGTGGACCGAGGTCGCGGCACCCGGACAGGAGCCGCGCAGTCTCAAATTTCCGGCGCCTATCCTGAAGATCGTCGACAAGGCTGGTGGGGACAAGACGGCTGCGGCAGCGTCGTTGACGGTTGGTAAAACGTGGGCGCGGGCGACGCCGGGCGGGGCAAAGGTGGGGGCGGGATATCTCGACATCGTCAACGGGACGGCGGCGGGGGATGTGCTGCTCTCGGCGTCGGCCGCTGCGGTGGCTGGCAAAACTGAGATCCACGAGATGACGCATGAGGGTGGCGTCATGAAGATGCGGGCGCTGGCGGACGGGCTGCCGGTGCCGGCGGGTGCGACGGTGTCGCTGAAGCCGGGCGGGCTGCACATCATGTTCCTCGATCTGAAGGGGCCGCTGACGGCGGGGCAGTCGTTCGACCTTGATCTAAACTTCAAGACGGCGGGCAAGCTGACGGTGCCGGTGACGGTGGGGGATCTTGCTGGGGCGAAGCCGGCGGCGGATCCGCACGCGCACCATCATTAGGCGTGAGCCGCCACTGTCAACCGGGCCTGCGGCCTTCCTGCTGCCGTACTTCGTGCCGACGGTTGGCGTCGATTCGAAGTCCTTATGAGGCCGTGGGCACCATGCCGCTGAAAACCCTGATCATCACTTGCTTGTCGGCGCTCCTGTTTGCGGGGACGATGGTGCCGCGGGTGGAGGCGGCATCGGCTGCGGCCATCGATGCGGACGTCCGCGCCACCATCGACCGCTTTCATTCTCAGATCGGGGGCGCGCGGGAACTCTCCGACAAGTCGTATGGCATTCTTGTCTTCCCGTCGGTCGTCAAAGCCGGGTTCGGCATCGGCGGTGAGTATGGCGAAGGGGCGCTGATGGTGCGCGGACAGCCGACAGCCTATTACAACACGGTCGGTGCGTCGTTCGGATTCCAACTCGGCATTCAGGCGCGCTCGGTGATTATCATGTTCATGACGCCCGAGGCGCTCGACCAATTCCGCCGCTCGAAGGGGTGGAAGGTCGGTGTCGACGGCTCCGTCGCCATCGTTACGGTGGGTGTTGGCGGCTCGATCGACACGAATAAGATCGTCAGTCCGGTCATCGGCTTCATCCTCGATCCCAAGGGCCTCATGTACAATCTGACCCTGGAAGGCACCAAGATCACGCGCATCCGGAAATAGGCCGCAGCTACCTGCCGCAGGAACCGGCCGAGCGCGGTGCGCGTTGCTGGCCCATGGGGGATCCGTTCACACGCTGCCACGACGGGCTCGTCCGGTGCGCCGGAACGGGTTACGTGGTCATACGCGCAACGGAACGCGGTTCTTCGGCCGTTGAAGGCTGGCCGGGGTGCCGGTCGCGCTGGCAGAGACATCTGGGCGCCAGCGTATTAGTCTAAATTAGGTCTTGAGGCATTTGGCATGAGAAAAGCGCTCGCCGTCCTGGGGCTCTTGGTCTGCGCTGCTGCTGCGGCGTGGTGGATGCAGGGCTTGCCCGGGGCGGGTTCATCGGTTGCGCAGCCGGGTGGCCCGCCGGGGCAATCCGGTGCGGCCGGATCTTCGCGTGGTGACCGGCAGGCGGGCGGCAATCGCGTGATTGCGGTGGAAGTGGCGACTGCGGTTGCGACACGGATTTCGACGGATGTGCGCGCGATCGGCTCGTTGCAATCCGATGAGACGGTGCAATTGGCGCCGGAGATCGCGGGGCGCGTCGCCACGATCGACTTTGAGGAAGGCACGCCGGTGAAGGCCGGAGATGTGCTCGTCAAGCTCGACGATTCGCTCCTGCGCGCGGAAGTGGCGGACACGGAGGCGCGGCTCAATCTGGCCAAGGCCAATAACGAGCGGGCGCGGCAGCTGGCGCGCACGGGCAATGTGACAGACCGCAGCCGCGACGAAGCGGTGACGAATTTTGAGACGGCGACGGCGGCGCTGGAATTGGCGAAGACACGGCTCGACAAGCATCTGCTGCGAGCGCCGTTCGACGGCATTGTGGGCGTGCGCACAGTTTCCGTTGGCGCGTTCGTGGCGGTCGGCACACCGGTTGTGAACATTGAGAAGATCGATGGGATCAAAGTCGATTTCAAAGTGCCGGAAGTTTACCTGACATCGATTGCGGTTGGTCAGGTGGTCGATGTGACGGTGGACGCCATTCCGGGCAAGACATTCGAAGGGCGGATCTACGCGATAAATCCGCAGGTCGACGTCAACGGCCGCGCACTGCAGGTGCGTGCGCGCATCGAGAACAAAGATCTTGTTCTGCGGCCAGGCCTGTTTGCGCGTATCCTGATCAAAGGGGCGGTCGAGCGCGATGTGGTTCTGGTTCCCGAGAGTGCCATTATTCCCCGCGCCGGGGACAACTTCGTTTTTCGCGTTCAGGACGGGCGCGCCAATGAGGTGCGGGTCAAGCTTGGTGAAAGGTCGAATGCGCAAGTCGCGATAACAGACGGTATCCGTGCCGGCGATGTGATCGTGACCGCCGGGCAGCATAAGCTACGTGATGGGGCGGCCGTCGATGTGGTCGAGACCCACCCGCAAAACGACAAGTCGGCGCAGCGCGATGCGGCGAGGAGCGGCGGATGACGCTGTTTGAGCTTTGCATTCGCCGGCCCGTTCTGGCGACAGTGATGTCGCTCGTTTTGGTGCTCGTCGGCGTCGTGGCCTTCCAGCGGCTCACCGTGCGCGAGTTTCCCAACATCGACGAACCGATCGTGTCGGTGACGACGAACTATCCGGGCGCCTCGGCGGCGATCATGGAAAGCCAGGTGACGCAGGTTCTGGAGGACTCGATTGCCGGGATCGAGGGCATCGATGTCCTGTCGTCGTCGAGCCGGTCGGAGACGAGCCGGATCACGATCCGGTTTCGCCCCGAGATTGACCCTGATGTGGCTGCCAGCGACGTGCGCGACCGCGTGAGCCGCGTGCGCGGACGGCTGCCTGACGAAATCAACGAGCCGATCATTGCGAAGGTGGAAGCGGACGCGCAAGCGATCATGTTTCTCGTCTTCACCAGTCCGCAGCTGACGGCGCTGGAGATCAGCGACTACATCGACCGGTTCATCGTCAACCGGCTCAAGAATTTGACCGGTGTCGCGGATGTGCAGATCTACGGCGAGCGGCGCTATGCCATGCGCATCTGGGTCGACCGGGAGCGGCTTGCTGCTTATAACCTGACGGTTCAGGACGTGGAAGCGGCGTTGCGCGCGCAAAACGCCGAAATTCCGTCGGGGCGCATCGAGAGCCAGGATCGCGAGTTCTCGGTGCTCTCCAAGACGGGTCTAACGACGCCGGAGGAATTCAATAACATCGTCGTCAAGCTGGCTGGCGACTATCAGGTGAAGCTTGGCGAGGTGGCGCGGGTCGAACTGGGCGCCGTCGATGAGCGGCGCGTCAGTACATTCGACGGGATTCCTGCGATTGCGGTTGGCATCATCCGGCAATCGACGGCTAACCCGCTCGATGTTTCGGCGGCGGTGAATGCTGTTCTGCCAGAAATCAATTCGTCGCTGCCGCAGGGCCTGCAGGCCACCATCGGGAATGACGACAGTGTCTTCATCGCCCGCTCGATCGAGGCGGTGTTCATGACGATCATCGAGGCGATTGTGCTTGTGGTGATCGTTATTCTCTTCTTCCTGCGTTCGTTCCGTGCGGCGATCATTCCGATTGTGACGATCCCAATTTCTCTCATCGCCACCTTCGCGCTGATGTATGCGTTTGGCTTCAGCGTGAATACGCTGACCTTGCTTGCGATGGTGCTGGCCATCGGGCTTGTCGTCGACGATGCCATCGTCGTTTTGGAGAACATCTACCGCTATATCGAAGAGGGTATGGAGCCCATTCCGGCGGCGGTGAAAGGTGTGCGCGAAATCGGCTTTGCCGTTATTGCGATGACTATGACGCTGGCGGCGGTGTATGCGCCCATCGCGTTCGCGCCGGGCAAGACAGGCAAGCTGTTTCTCGAATTTGCACTAACACTTGCAGGCGCGGTGATCGTTTCGGGTTGGGTCGCGCTGACGCTGACGCCGATGATGTGTGCGAAGCTCTTGCGGCATCAGCCGCAGCCGGGGCGGGTCTATCTGGCGCTGGAACGCGGCTTCGTCGCATTCGAGAATGGGTATCGCGCGATGCTCGGCCTATCGCTCAAAATCCGGCCGCTGATCCTCATTCTGGCGGCAGGCGTGGCGGCGTTGAGCGGCGTTCTGCTGATGAGTTTAAAAACGGAATTGGCGCCGCTGGAGGATCGCGGCGTGATCCGCGTGCGCGGCTCGGGGCCTGAAGGGGCAACGGTGAGCTATACGGCGCGATATGCTGCCGAGGCCGACGCCATACTGAGCGAGGTGCCGGAAGTGCGCGGGCGGCTAGCGATTGCGGGCAATCCCGATGTTTCGTCGTCGCTTGTCATCGCCCCGTTGAAGGACTGGAGTGAGCGGACGAGGTCGCAGCAAGAAATCAGCGCCGAAACCGGTCCCAAACTGCGGCGGATTGCCGGGATTCAAGCCGTGGTGCAGACGCCGGGTGCGTTCGGACAGCGGGGTTCTGGGCGGCCGATCGAGTTCGTGCTGCAGTCGTCGGGTTCGTATGAGGACCTGCAGGGCTATGCGGATAAAATTCTGGCCAAGGCGCGCGAATTTCCGGGACTGGAAAATCTCGATACCGACTTGAAGCTCAATTCCCCGGAATTCAAGATCGATATCGACCGGGCGAAGGTCGCAGATCTCGGGCTTGAGGTGACGGCCGTTGGGCGAACGCTTGAGACGCTGCTGGGTGGACGGCAGGTGACGCGGTTCGAGCAGAACGGTGAGCAGTATGATGTCTATGTCCAGTTGGCGGCGGAGGATCGCGCCACGCCGCAAGCGCTCTCGACGATCTTCCTGCGCAATCCGCGCGGGGAGATGATCCAATTGTCGAACGTCGCGACGGTCACGGAATCTGTCGCGCCGAAGGAATTGAAACGATTCAATCAGTTGCGTTCGGTCACTATCCAGGCGTCTCTGGCGCCGGGGTATGCGGTCGGAGAGGCTATCGCCTTTCTCGAGCAGGCGGCCAAGGAGGTCTTGCCTCCAACAGTGCAGACGGATTTGGATGGATCGAGCCGGGACTTCCGGGCGTCGGCGGACAGTCTGCTGGTCGTGTTCGTGTTGGCGCTGGCGTTCATTTATCTTGTGCTGTCGGCACAGTTTGAGAGTTTCCGTGATCCGCTCATCATTATGATCACGGTTCCGCTGTCGATCACGGGGGCGCTCGCGGCCTTGTGGATGGCGGGGGGGACGCTCAACGTTTACTCGCAAATCGGTCTTGTGACGCTGGTGGGTCTGATCACGAAGCACGGGATCTTGATCGTGGAGTTTGCCAATCAGAAGCAGGCCGCGGGCGAGGATCGCATCCGCGCCATTGTGGACGCCTCGGTGCAGCGGTTGCGGCCCATTCTGATGACGACCGGGGCGATGGTGCTGGGTGCATTGCCGCTTGCTCTTGCGGACGGGGCTGGCGCGGAAAACCGCCAGCAGATTGGCTGGGTCATCGTGGGCGGTATGTCGGCGGGGACGCTGCTGACGCTGTTTGTCGTTCCGGCGGTCTATAGCTATTTCGGGCGCCGAGCGTTGGCGGCAGACGCGGCACCTGCGGAGCCTGCGTTGAAGCCGGCCGAATAGCCGCGCCGCATGGACACGGCGGCCGTTGCCGACTAAAGCTCCACAGTGGACTGGGGGGCTGGCCAGAGCATGGAGTATCGGCGCGAGATCGACGGGTTGCGGGCGGTTGCCGTTATGCCCGTTGTGCTGTTTCACGCGGGCGTCGAGACGTTCAGCGGCGGGTTCGCGGGCGTCGACGTTTTTTTCGTCATCAGCGGATTTTTGATTACGTCCCTGATCCTGCACGAGCAGGCAGCGGGCACGTTTACACTCGCGCGATTCTACGAGCGGCGAGCGCGGCGCATCTTGCCGGCGCTGCTTTTGGTGGTGCTGGCGTGCACGCCGTTTGCCTATTTTTGGATGATGCCCGATGAAGTGAAGTCGTTCAGCGCGAGCGTGCTGGGGACGCTGCTATCGGGGTCCAATTTCGTCTTCTATTTTCAGAGTGGTTATTTTGATCACGCCGCGGAACTCAAACCGCTGCTGCACACCTGGAGCCTGGCGGTCGAGGAGCAGTTCTACATTCTTTTTCCACTGCTGTTTGCTTTCCTGTTACGGCGCGGGCGTTCGGCGACGGTGACAGTTCTGGTGCTGATTTTCGCTGCGAGCCTGTTGCTGGCGCAGGCGGGTGGGAATTTCGAGGCGCGGCAGTCTGCCTATGCCGCGGGCTGGTCGTGGTGGGCGACGCCGAGCTATGGATTTTTTCTGCTTCCGGCGCGGGCGTGGGAACTGCTGATCGGGTCGCTCCTGGCGGTGCAGCGCTTTTATCATCCGGCGTGGTTTGAAACGCGGGGGCGGGCGATGCGCGAGATGGGATCGCTCATCGGGCTGGCGCTGGTGGTCTCGTCTTTCGTTTTGTTCACATCCGCGACGCCGTTTCCCAGCATCTATACGCTGGTGCCGACGGTGGGCGCCGCGCTGGTGATCGCCTTTGCCGAGCGGGAAACGCTTGTGCACCGTTTGCTGGCATCGGCGCCGTTCGTGGGGCTGGGGCTTGTCAGCTATAGTTTTTATCTCTGGCATCATCCGCTGTTCGCATTCGCACGGATCTGGAGCCCGAGCGCGCTACCGACCTCTGTCTTTCTCGGGCTGTCCGTGCTGGCGCTGATGCTGGCGGTGGCGACTTGGTATTTCATCGAGCGGCCGTTCCGCGACCGAAAGCTGATTTCGACGCCGTTCCTTTTGCGCAGCGTGGCGGCGGCCTGCATCGTGCTGGTCGCTTTTTTTGCCGCCTCGCGCAAAACCCGCGGGTTCGAGTACCGCTTTCCCAAGGACGAGTTTTTCGCCGGCGCGGGGCCGGGCGTGACGATCGCCAATCAGGAGTGCGTGCGGGATAAGTCGCAGCCGTGGGATGAGGCGTGCGTTTATGGCACCGGCGTGCCGCGGGTCGCTATTGTAGGCGACAGTCATGCGGCATCGATAGTCGAGCCATTGGCGGCAGCGTTGCAGTCTAAGTCGATTTCTCTGGTGGATCTGCACGTCACGGGCTGCCTTCCGGTGCGCAATTTTCTCAGGGCGAATACGGGGGATAGGTGCCGGCGACAGGACGATGCCTTCGACTATCTGATGCGGTCGCCGCAGATTGACACGGTGGTGATCGTGGCGAGGTGGGCGACGAAGTTTGAGAATTCGCGGTTCAACAACGAAGAGGGCGGGATCGAGTTTGGCAGCGATACACAACTCTATCCCGACGTGGCACGGATCGGGCGGGCGATCACGATCGACGAGGCACTCGCCGGTATCGTCGACGAACTGGGCCGGGCGGGTAAGAAGATTGTGGTGGTCTATCCGATCCCGGAGGTTGGGTGGGACGTGCCCAATCACATGTCCAAGCTGAAGCAGCGGGGGCTTCTCTCGGACGATATCAGCACGAGCTACGATGTCTTTCGGCGGCGGACGCAACGCGTTTATGCGGCGCTCGATCAATTGCCCGACGGGGTTGTGACGGGCCGCGTCTATCCCGAAAAGCACTTCTGCAACACGGTGCGTCCGGGCCGGTGCATGGCTTCGCTGGGGTTTAAGGCCCTCTACAACGACACCAACCATCCCAGTTGGATGGGGGCGATGCCGGTGGCACAATCGATCGTGGAGAAGATCGCGCCGAAATAGCGGGCGGATTAGCAGCCGCGGCGGGCGACGCCTTCCGCATCGAAGACATGGCCGGTGAGCGTGCGGCCCTTGCGGCTGGCGAGATAGAGGGCGAGCGCTGCGATATCGGGCTCGGACGTGAGGCAGGCGCCGCTCATGGTGTCGAGTGTGGTTGCCTTCGGGCCAACGGCGTTGATGCGGACCACGTCGCCCGACCAGCGACGGGCGAGATCGGCCGTCATGGCGGCGAGTGCCTGCCGCAGCATGCCGAGGACTGCCGCGTCGCGAGCTGTCTGCGGGGCGGGGGCGACCACGGCGTTCAAGATGGTGCCTTCGGACCACGTGAGAGCCATGCGGTTGGCCGCCACTTCGGTCGCTTCGCGCGCGGGGCCAAGCTTGGCAACGATCAGGTCTTCGATTTCATCCAGCGTATCGACCGCGTTCAGTTCGGTCTGCGTCACGGAGACGAGGTTGACCATGGTGTCGATGCCGCCGAGGTCCTTGGCGGCGCGCTGGGCGAAGCGCGTGGGCGTCTCGGTTGCGGAAAAGGGGACGTCAAACAGGGCGAGGTCGCTGGCGGACGATGCGAGGAGGGCCGTCAGTTCGACCATTTCGGGGGAGCGTTCGGCGGTCTGAATCACCAGACGGGCTTTGCGATCGGCAAAGCCACGGGCGAGATCAACACCCAAGATGGTCGATAGCCCCGTGACGACGACGCGGGCGCCGGCCAACTCGGGATAGGTTTCGGCACCGGACTCACGCGCGATGACCCTCATATACATGGGACTGCATGCTCCTAAATTACGCCGGAGAAAGTGAGCGACCCGGCGGGAACGATACCACGCCGATTCGCCTAACGACATCTAAACAGCGGTTCGATTCGGGTCTGGCTCGGGGCCGGGTGATGTCGAAAAGGCGGCGAGGTGCGGTAAGACTTTTGCCGGACCGGCTGAACGGGGCCGCAACGTCTTGCTGGCGTTTGGAGATCAGGCTCGAGGCTCAGCCGATCCGTCGTCATCTTTTTTGGTGCATGAGGGCCACGGCGGTTTCTGCAACGTAGGCCGGGCCTGTGGAAAGCTGGTGAAAAGGCAGGTGGCTGAATTGCCCGGCTGGCCGCGACGCGCCGATGCTGAAGGCTAACGATTCGCAATTTTCGGCAGGTCGCAACCTTATGCCAAATAAAAGAAAACGCCTTGTTGTTCCGCCCACGGCCGTTCCTTCGAATGGCGATTCGGCAGTCATGGTTTGCATCGCGCTGGTGGTGGCGGCGATTGTCGTCGGCCTGCACGTGCAATTGGGTCTTTCGCTGGGTCTGGCGGCCGTCGCTGGCATGTCGCTTTTTATTGGGCTCGTCGGGTTCCAGGCTTGGCGGCGGGGCGAGGCCGAACGGGCGGCGCTGGCTGATGAGTTGTTCCGGCTGGAGAGCGAACTTGAGATGACGGGCGGGGCGGGACCGCTGGCGACGGCGCATGTGGAGATCGCCGGATCCCGCCATGCGACGCAGCCGGTTGCGCGGACCACGGGCCCAAGCACCGCAGATCCTTACTCGGCGCACCCTGTTCGGCCTTCACTCGAGTCTGTGCCGCCGCACATTGCCCATGACATTCATGAACCCGCCGGGCCGCAATTCGAGGCCTATCGCGGTGCCCCTTCGGTGCTGCCGGGCGAGTCATTTCAAGATTATGGTTCCCCGCCGGCAATGGGCAGCGGAGTACCCACGCAGGCCGCCGACTTTGCTGAACCTGCCGTTCCGCCGGCTGCCGCGTCTGCCGTTCGTGAAGATGACGTCGAACTGCTGCAGCGGCGGATCAAGGATATGCTTTATCAGGTCACGGCGGCCGAGCAGGCGCGCGATCTGGCGGCGGTTCTGCCGGCGGCCGAACCTGACGTTGAAATCGTGCCGTCGGCGGATGCGGCCTTGGCGGCGTCGATCGATGCGCTGCAGTCGGCGGCGCACTCCATGCGGCAGAGGCCGGGCCCGGACCGGGAACTTCATATACCGCAGCCCGAGCCAGAAGTGCCGGCGGATGCGGCCTTGATCTCGGTGCGCGATGCGATCGCTGCCGGGCGCGTCGACGTTTTTCTGGAGCCGATCCTTGGGCTCGGCGATCAGGCAACGCAGCATTACGAAGTGAGCGTCAAGCTGCGGGGTGCGTCAGGACAGGATCTGGGAGCGGGCGACGGCGACGTGCTGGCCGGGCGTGGTTTGCTGCCGCTGTTTGACAGCGTCCGGATTGGACGCAGTGCGATCGTGGCGGAGCGGCTGCAGAGCCGCGGGAAATCCGGTTCGGTCTTCTCGCGCGCGTCGGGCGAGGCGCTCATCGAGCCAGAATTCACGCGCAATATGCAGCTCGATTTCGTGGCGCGGCCGGCGACGGCGCGGCAGCTGATCCTGACGTTCAGTCAGGCGGATATTCGCTCGTTCCGGGCTGCCGAACAGCGGGCGGTGAGCGCGCTGTCGGCCTTGGGCTTCCGGTTTGCGATTTCGGCGCTCACCGATCTTGATATGAACTTCGCGGCGATGGCGCAGGCCGGCTTCCAGTTCGTCAAGATCGATGCCGCCGTGATGACAGACGGACTGCCGCATCCGGGCGGGTTCATTCCGGCGAGCGATGTTTGCCGGTTCCTGGCGGATCAGGGCTTTGGTCTCATCGTCGAGGGTATCGACAGCGAAGAAACGCTGGCGCGGGTCTTCGGCTTTGGCGTGCTCATGGGACAAGGCACGCTCTTCGGGGGACGGCGGCCGGTAAAGACGGACGTTGTCGCAAAAAGCGGGCAGGCGGCGGCTTAGGCCGGGTCCGGAACGCGTTCTGTCGTCAAAGTTTGATGGCTGGCGATCCTGCGATCGCACGACGGGCGGCGTCTCCGGGCGGGCCAGCGGTGCGCGCTTTGCGAATGGGGCATCTGCAGCTACGGTCCGTGGTTTGCAAAGGGGCTGTTTGTCGTATGCCAAATCTTGCGCAGTATGTTCTCGATCGGCTGGTGCTGAGGTTGCGGCCGCCGGATGCGAAGCGGCAAGTGGCGGCGCTGCCGTACACCGTGATCGATGGGCGCGTGGTGTTTCTGCTTGTAACGTCGCGGCGGAGCGGGCGCTGGATCGTGCCGAAGGGTTCGCTTGTTCCCGGTGAGACGCCGCGCCGTTCTGCTGAGATCGAGGCGTTGGAAGAGGCCGGGGTTGAGGGTGTTGCCGATGCGGAGCCGATCGGGTCGTATCGCACGATCAAGAAGGGCGGCCTCACGCGCCGGGTCGTCGAAGTGGATCTTTATCCTCTGCGCGTGACGAAGCAACACGACACATGGATGGAGCAGGATCGGCGGCATCGCCATTGGGTGCTGTTGCGCGAAGCCAAGCGTCTCTTGTCGGATGCGGAGGTTGGCGAGTTTGCAACGGCGCTCAGCCGCCGCGAAATGGCACGAGATCAACCCATGGCCCAACGCATCGATGCATAGAGCCCGGCGGCCAGGAGGGCTGCGGCGGGCACCGTGACGATCCATGCGGCCGCGATGCCATACACGTGCTGGCGGCGGACCAGACGGCGTTTTTCGCGTTTGGCGTAGTTGCGGAGCGCTTCTTCCGGGGTGGCATTGAGCTGCGAGGGTTCGAGAAACACCGAGCGCGGCTTCACGGCGGGGTTGGGGACGCCGGTGTTGGTGAGAATTTCGCGCAGATAGCCGACGCCGAAGACGGCTCCGATTGCGATATGAGTCGAGGAGACCGGAAGGCCCATGGCTGAGGCGACGAGCACCGTGACGGCTGCCGACAGCGCCACGCAGTAGGCACGGATCGGGTCCATTTTGGTGATCTTTTCCCCGACGGTGCGGATGAGGCGCGGCCCGAAGAGGGACAGGCCCAACGAAATGCCGAAGGCGCCGATGGCGAGAACCCACATCGGGAGGGCCACCTGTCCAGCTACGCCGGCTTCAGTTTGTGCAACTGAGACGATGGCAGCTAGGGGTCCCACAGCGTTGGCGACGTCGTTGGCGCCGTGGGCGAACGACAGCAGTGCGACCGCGAAGATCAGCGGGACGTTGAAGCAGCTGGCAACATCTTTGCGGGTGTTGGATATGACGGCAGCGCGGCGTGCGACGAGCGGCCGGGAAATGGCGAAGCCGATGATAGAGAAAGCGCCACCAATCGCCCACACCGTTTCCGCGTCCGGTTTCCAAATCCGGCTTAGCCCCTTGCTTGCCATGTACATGGCGAAGATGCCCGTCATCAGCGCGACCAAGACGGGTACCCATCGCTTGGCGGCGGTAATGCGGTCGTCACGGAAGACGATGAGCCATTTGACGAGGCCGAGCAGGAGCGCCGCAAAGAGGCCACCGCAGACGGGAGAGATGACCCAACTCGCCGCGATCTTGCCCATGACGGCCCAATTCACCGCATCGACGCCTGCTGCCATGGCGCCGCTGCCCATGACGGCGCCGACAATCGCATGCGTTGTCGAGACGGGGGCACCGAGGTAGGTCGCGAGGTGCAGCCAGAGTCCCGCCGCGAGGAGGGCTGCCATCATCATCATGATGAAGGGGTCGGTTGCGAGGCCGTGGTCCTTGACGATCAGTTCCTTAGCGACGGTGTTGACCACGTCGCCGCCAGCTAGAATGGCGCCGGCTGTCTCGGCGATCGCTGCGATCGCGATGGCGCCGGTCATGGTGAGGACGCGGCTGCCGACGGCAGGGCCCATGTTATTGGCCACGTCGTTGGCGCCGATGTTGAGCGCCATGTAGGCGGCGATGACGGAGGCGAAGACGACGAGGGTGGTGTGTGTGCTGTCGCCGAGCGCGAGGCTTGCGGCGGCGATGCAACCGGCCATGAAAATGGCCAGCAACCCGGGCGCGGCGAGCGAATGGGCAAGGCCTTCGGTGGCCTTCTCCAATTGTCCGACTTTTTTCAAGTCTTTATCGAGTGACGGCTTAGCCATGTGTGCCCGGCTCTCCTTGTGCCGGAAGCGACCTAGCACCTTCAGGCGGCTTTGTCACAGAACCGTCATGATGCAAAAATCGAAGGCCCGGCGAGGGGAACTCGCCGGGCCTTGTTTTCGTAGAGTGGTCTCGCCAAGCCTTATGGCCAGGCGGCCGGGGCGATGCCGTGCTTCAGTCCCCAGTCGTACCAGTTGTCGACAGCCGTTCCGGTGAGAAGGATGCCGATGCCGCCGGTGAGCGGGCAGAGAACTGCGAACCACCACGCCCAGCGATGGATCGATTCCATCGAGGCGTTGAAGCCCATCGTCCATCGCCAGAAGAGGGCCGCGCGTTCAGACGCCGTGCCGCGATCGGTGATCTGTTCGATCTCGCGCTCGCCGCCGTACCGCGTCACAGCCAAGATCGTGGCGCCGTGCATGGCGAACAGCAGAGCCGAGCCATACAGGAACGCGATCGAGAGCATGTGGAACGGATTGTAGAACAGGTTGCCGTAGGTGATGGAGAAGTTATTCGTCCAATCGAGATGCGGGAAGATGCCGAACGGCACTGCTTCGCTGAACTTGCCCATCAGGACCGGGCGGATGAAGCCCAGAACCAGATAGAGCCAGATCGCTGCAGCGAATGCCCAGGCGACATGCGTGCCCAGACCGAGCTGACGGGCCCGGCGGTACATGCGTGCCCACCACAGCAAGATGGATGTGGTCAGGAAGAAGCCGGCCATCAACCACCAGCCGCCTTCTTTGAGCGGTGGGATGGAGAGACCGTACTCAGGCTTCGGCGGCTCGAGAGCGAGATAAGGCAGCTTGCGGATAAACTGCACCGGATCCCAATTCACCGAAGCTAGCATGTTGAGGCCGATGATCTCGATCGCGATGATACCGCAAACGAGCGAGAGGAAGCCCAACGTGCCGAGATAGATCGGACCGATTTGAGCATCGCCGATCTTTCCTGCCCAGTAGGAGAAGAAAGGCGTGCCGCGGCGCTCCGAGTTGTTCTCGGGGAGGTCGATGCCCGGCTCGGGGTGGGGTGCCACCTGAAGCTGGGTAAAGATGTTCTGGTAGTAAGCCATGTGTGTGTCCCTCCCTTACGACCAGATCGGCAGTTCGAGCCACCAATTCCACCAGTCGACCCAGGGATCGCCCTCGGCCCAAAGCGGACCGGAGATGATCATGCACACCGCGCTCCAGAAGCCGGCCGACAACGCCAGGAACAGGCCGAGGCGATGGATGCCCAGGGTGCCGATGGAGTAGCCGATGGTGTCACGGAAGTAGGTGTTCTCATGTTCGGGGGTCTTGACCACTTCGCCTTTCTTCGGGTTGACCGAGGAGAGAACGAGAGCGCCGTGCAGGGCGAGCGCGAGACACGTTGTGAAGAAGAACGTGATCGCGATCATATGCGCGGGGTTGTAGTGGAAGTTGCCGTATGTGTAGCCGGTGCCAGACACCCAATCGAGGTGGCTCATGAAGCCGTACGGGAAACCGTAGGACCAGGAACCCATCGCGATGGGGCGGAAGACGACGAGTGTGACATAGGCAAGGATGGCGAACGAGAAGGCGAACGGGACGTGGTAGCCCATGCCGAGCTTACGGCAGATCTCCACTTCCCGGAGTGCCCAGGAGACAAACGCTCCTATGGCGCAGACAGTGACCGCCTGCCAGATGCCGCCCTGTTTCATCGGGGCGAAACCAAGGCCGAACTCCGCCGGCGGCGGGTTGATCGAGAGGCGGAACAGGTTCCATGTCGGGCCGAGTGAGGCGCCCCAGCAGATGAGGCCGACGCCGACGATGATGAAGAAGATGGACGCAACGCCGAAGAA
>LNFM01000492.1_pt1 | contig 98400 bp, 86 predicted proteins | sample 596031 | NCBI WGS metagenome assembly LNFM01 (sample SAMN04254537, study PRJNA301005) | activated carbon metagenome | isolation source: dual media filters at the Ann Arbor, Michigan drinking water treatment plant | place: USA: Ann Arbor
GTGCCGCCTCCAAACCGCCGCAGATCAGCTACGACGACGATATCCCGCCACTTCCCAGTCCGCCGTCGCTGGCGGAGGATCGTCCGCGATCCCTGCATGTTCCGCCGTCCTGGACGCCTGCGAAGGGAGGCAAGAAGGGAAACGTTGAGGCAAAGGAGCCCATTGCGCGGATCGAGACCGCCAATGACGCTGCGCGCGTCGAGCCGCGTAGCGCCGGCTACTTCAACGCTGTGCAGGTCTTCCCTTTTAGTCCCGGCGCCCTCTATCAGATCTACGCGAGCCCCGGACAGATCACCGATATCGCACTCGAGGCCGGCGAGCAGCTCACGGGTTCGGGGCCGGTATCGGCCGGCGACACCGTGCGCTGGGTCGTTGGCGACACCGAAAGCGGAAGCGGCGATACCAGACGTGTCCACATCATGGTCAAGCCGACGCGGCCTTCGATTGAAACCAACCTCGTGGTCAACACCGACCGTCGCACTTACCTCATCGAGCTGCGCTCACGGGAAAGGCCCTACATGCCGTCAGTAGCCTGGTTTTATCCAGAGGACCGGGAAGGTCGTCGCCGGGCTCTACCTCCGACGCCGAACCTGCCGGACTCTTCCCAACGGCGTTACCGGTACGCCATCGAAGGCGATAATCCACCCTGGCGGCCGGTCAGTGTCTATGATGATGGCCGCAAGGTCTATGTCGAATTCTCTCCTGGCATCGTTCAAGGCGAGATGCCGCCGCTGTTCGCAATTGGCGCGGACGGGACGCCCGAAATCGTCAATTACCGAACCTATCGCAATGTTCTGATCGTCGATCGGTTGTTTGCTGCGGCTGAGCTTAGGCTTGGTGGCGATACTCAGCAGAAGGTCCGAATTGTCAGAAATGACGGGAGGTCCTGATGACTGGCGCCGAGACGAACGATAGCGGCAGTCATAATTCTAACAGGCCCACGGCGTCTGAGGAGATTGCTCATTCCCTACGCCTCGGTTCAGAACTTCCGCGCGTCACGCGCCTTTCGCGGAAGGTTTTGGCAGGCGGCACGGCGTTGGCCCTCGTTCTCGTTTCCGGCGCCCTCTTTTGGGCATTGCAGAATAATCGCGCGCGCGGTCCTGCGTCGGAGGAACTCTACAGCACAGAACATAGTAATGTGGCCGAGGGTCTTGCCGGACTGCCGCGCGACTACGCAGGCATCCCCCGCGATGTGTCTCGCCTTGGGCCGCCGTTGCCCGGCGATCTCGGCCGCCCGATCATTGCGGCTCAAGCTCAGTCAGGACCGCTTGCGGTCGATGCCGAGCAGCAGCGAATGAATCAGGAAAGCGAGGCCGCGCGCATCAGCAAGGTTTTTACGTCGACGAATGTTCGACCATCCGCGGCAACCACTCCCGCCGAGACGACCCCGAATGCCGGGTCATCGTCGGATGAAGCCTACGCCCAGAACGGACAGGATCGCAAGCTCGCCTTCGTCAATGCCTCGATAGATCGCCGGACCACGAGCCCCGATCGCGTGACAAAGCCGGCTTCGCCCTACGTTGTGCAGGCCGGGTCCGTGATTCCTGCCGCCCTCATTACGGGGCTCCGTTCTGATCTGCCGGGGCAAATCGCCGCGCAGGTGACCGAGTCCATCTTTGACACGCCAACGGGTCGCTCGCTGTTGATCCCACAGGGCGCGCGATTGATCGGCAGCTACGACAGCCAAGTCGCGTTTGGGCAGTCCCGCGTACTCATGGTCTGGACCCGGCTTATTCTGCCGAACGGACGCTCCGTCGTGCTCGGACGCCAGCCAGGTGCCGATACCGCAGGGAATGCTGGTCTTGAAGACGAGGTCGATAAGCACTGGCTTGAACTCTTCAAAGCTGCGGCGCTCTCGACGTTGCTTGGCGCCGCAACGGAGATTGGCTCCGGTGGGACAGACAATGACATCATTCGGGCGTTGCGCCGCGGCGCTGGAGATACCCTCAATCAGACTGGTCAGCAGGTGGTACGTCGCAATCTGAACATTCAGCCGACGCTAACAATAAGGCCGGGATTTCCAGTCAGGCTCATCGTCAATCGGGATCTAATACTCGAACCATACCGAGGGTGAGAACTTGCAACACTCAACCACTTCGCTTCTAACGGTGCGTCGATAGAACCAGGCTGTCGATCCGATTGGTTTAGGATATCGGCTGGCGTTGCAAAGCTTGCGCGCCGATGGCCGGCGGCGCAGCCGACCAAACTGCCACGAACGCTCGCAAGAGCAATCGACCTCTACACCAGATTGTCGCCGACGGCAGTGCCCGGGCGGCCATAGGAACCGGCTTTGGAGTAACTACAAAAGTCTCAAGTGTAACATTATTGCGGGTCGACACGCGACAGGACCGCATGCTACGGATCATTTGTTTGGTGAACCGGAACGCTAGATTCGTGATGTCGTCTGCAATAAACTTGCGCCTCGCTATGCCGCGTCGTTTGCGCGCCGCGTTGGCTCTGTTTGTGCTCACGATCTATCTGCTTGGTGGCGTTGCGCACGGACTGTGCGATCTGGATGTTACTAACTTGTCGGGCGATGCCGTCATTTCCCTCGCCGACAAGGGCGTTGGTCATTCCGAGAAGGGCGCGATCGCGGACCATCACTGCCACGGTTGCTTCTCGGTATCAGTTCCAGCTCCGGTATTCGGAGCGACAAACATGATGCCCGCCGTCAAGGTGATGGCCGTACGTGAGATCAGGCGTCGCGGCCTGCCGCCCGGAATCGAACCTCCTCCGCCGAAATCCCTGACCTGAAGATGATCGCTGGGCGCTCCGCGCCCTGAATCCGTCCGTCGTCAGGTTTTTATCATGTTGTTCAAGTGCGCTACGCGTTTCGCGTGCGCGATGGCATTGCTGGTCAGCCCCTGGCTGACGACGATGTCGCATTCGCAGACCGTCACTTTGCAGGCCGCGCTGCAGCGCGCGCTCGCCGCGAGCCCACGCCTAACGGCGGCGGAGCGGGACGTCGGCATCGCAAGAGGACAACGTATTCAGGCCGGAGCATTGCTCAACCCAGAGCTTTCCTACGAGCTGGACAATTCGTTCGGCTCCGGAATCTATCGCGGCACGAAGTCGGCCGAGTCGACGCTCCAGATCAGCCAGCTCTTCGAACTGTTCGGCAAGCGGGAGGCTCGAATCGCCGCGGGGCAGGCGAGTCTCGAGGGGGCGACAATCGAGCGCAAGGCTGTTCGGCTGCAGATCCTGTCGGAGACCGCGATCGCCTTCTTGAGTGTGCTGGGGCTGCAGCGACGGATCCAGATTCTCGATGACCAGGTCGCTGCGATCGACCGGCTCTCGCCATTGCTGCAGCGTCGGGTGGACGCGGGAGCGTCTTCTCCTGCCGAAACCGGGCGCGCCGAGGTTGCCTCCGCGCTGGTGAAGGCAGACCGGGAGCGCGCGAGGGCTGCCCTTTCGAGCGCCCGGCGCGAACTCGCCGTCCTGATGGGCGATACTTTGCCGAGATTCGCCGCCGTTTCGGGTCGACTGGATACGACAGGCCGACCACCGTCGTTTCAGGCCGTCGTCGCCGCGATCGATGCCAACCCGCAGTTGGTCAGGTGGAACGCGGTGTACGCGCAGCGCAACGCCGAACTCCTTCTGGCACGGCTGAGACCCTATCCCGACGTGCGCCTGGCCGCCGGATGGCGCCATTACAACGAGACCAATGACGACGCCGTACGGCTCTCGGTATCAGTACCGATCCCCGTGTTCGATCAGAACCAGGGCAACATCCTCTCCGCACAGGAAAGTCTCGCCAAGACACGAGCGGAACGCGAAGCCAACCGTAAGACGCTGCTGATCGTCGCCGGCCGGGCTTACGATTCGGTGCAGGGCTCGCTGCGCGAACTGACGGTCTTGCGCGACCTCGCGATACCCAAGGCCCGCGCTGCCTCGGACGCGATTTCGGAAGGTTACGGCCAAGGGCGTTTCACGCTCCTTGAAGTGCTGGATGCGCAGACCAGTCTCGCGCAAGCGCACCTTCGCGAGCAGGAAGCGTTGCAGAATTTTCACGTCGCCGTCGCTACCATCGAGGGGCTCGTTGGCAATCCATTCGCACTCGCTCGGGAGAGCGCCCGATGAAGAGGTTTTTCGGTAACGTCGTGCTCGCAGCCATCGCTGCCGCAGCGATAGGGTTTTTCGCTTTCAACCTTGGCAACAAGGGTACCAGCGCGCCCACGAAGGAAGAGCACGGGCATGGGCACGAAAAAGGAGAGCAGGCGAATAGCGCCGAAATGAGCGACGCCAAGGTCGCCGCGGCGGGCATTGAACTTTTGAAGGCCGGGCCCGGTGTCCTGCGCGATAGCCTCCTCCTCAACGGCATCCTGCAACCCAACCAGGAGGCCCTCGTGCAGGTAACACCACGCTTCTCGGGCGTCGTCCGCGAGATCAAGAAACGAGTAGGCGACCAAGTCGATAAAGGGGAGTTGCTTGCTAAAATCGAGAGCAATCAGAGTCTGACTGTCTACGAAATGCGGGCTCCTATTGCCGGTACGATCATCGAGCGCCAGATTTCCTTGGGCGAGTACGCCTCTGAGCAGAAGCCATCGTTCACCGTCGCGGACATTTCGACCGTCTGGGTGGATCTTTCGGTCTTCCGGCGCGACCTTCCGCGCGTGAAAGTCGGCGACACTGTCGTTATAGATGTAGGCGACGGCGGACCTGCTATCGAGGTGAAGCTCTCCTACATTTCCCCGGTCGGAAACGCCGATACACAGAGCGCGCTGGCCCGCGCAACCGTGCCGAATGGTCATGCACGACTGAAACCGGGTCTATTCGTGACGGCACGCCTCATTCTTTCCGCAAAGCAGGCACCCGTCGTCATCAAGAACTCTGCCATCCAGACCATGGAAAATCGAAACGTCGTCTTTGTCCGAAACGGAACCAGGTTCGAAGCGCGCGACGTGGAGTTAGGTGAGCGCGATCCTGACCAGGTCGAAGTTTTATTTGGCGTCGCCGATGGTGAAGCTTACGCCGGAAAAAACAGCTTCGTTGTCAAAGCAGAGATCGGCAAGGGGTCAGCTGCCCATGAGCATTGATCGAACGCCAGCCGAGGGAAAGCACGGAACGATCGAGGCCATAATTGCCGTGTCGATCCGGCAGCGCTGGTTCGTCATGATCGTGGTGCTCGGCATCGCCGCATTCGGCGCGTGGAACTTTACTCGCCTTCCAATCGATGCAGTGCCTGACATCACCAATGTCCAGGTCCAGGTCAACGTGATGGCGCCCGGTTATTCGCCTCTGGAGGTCGAGCAGCGGATCACCTTCCCCGTCGAGACCGGCATGGGCGGCCTCCCAAACCTCGAATACACGCGCTCGCTGTCCCGCTATGGCCTGAGCCAAGTGACCGTCGTGTTCAAGGATGGCACGGACATTTACTTCGCCCGCCAGTTGGTCAATGAACGGCTTCAGCAAGTGAAGGATCATTTGCCAGCCGGCATCGAGATGGCGATGGGGCCGGTTTCAACCGGCCTCGGCGAGATCTTCATGTTCTCGGTTGAAGCAAAGGAAGGAGCTAAGAACGCGGACGGCAGCACGATCAGCCCGGTCGATCTGCGTGTCGTGCAGGATTGGATCATCAAGCCGCAGCTTCGCACGGTGCCAGGCATCGTTGAGGTTAATACCATCGGAGGGTTCGAACGGCAGTTCCACGTGCTGCCTGATCCCTCCCGGCTAATGGCCTTTCGCCTCAGTTTTCGCGACGTGATGACGGCGCTGGCTGCCAACAACGCCAATGTCGGCGCAGGCTACATCGAGAAAAACGGCGAGCAGTACTTGGTCCGTACGCCAGGTCAAGCCGCCGGCATCGCCGATATCAAGGATATTGTCATCGGATCGCGAAACGGCGTCCCGGTCCGGGTCGCCGACGTCGCTGAAGTTCGCGAGGGCCGCGAACTGCGCACCGGTGCAGCGACACTGAACGGCAAGGAATCCGTTGTCGGAACGACCATGCTTTTGATCGGCGAGAACAGCCGCGCGGCGGCTCAGCGAGTTGCTGCAAAGCTGGATGTCATCGCCAAATCTCTGCCGGAGGGCATAGAGGCGCGCGTACTTTACGACCGAACGAAACTTGTCGAGGCTACTATTGCCACGGTCGAGAAGAACCTGCTCGAGGGTGCTCTTCTCGTTATCGTGATTCTCTTCATGATCCTTGGCAATTTTCGTGCGGCGATCGCGACGGCCTTCGTTATTCCGCTGTCGATGCTGATCACGGTGACCGGCATGGTCGAGACCAGGGTCAGTGCCAATCTGATGTCGCTCGGCGCGATCGATTTCGGCATTATCATCGATGGCGCGGTCATCATCGTCGAGAACTGCTTGCGCTTGCTGGCTGAGGAGCAGCAACGCAAAGGACGCATTCTGAGCCGGGAGGAGCGTTTCGAGACCATCCAGGAAGGCGCAAGCGAGGTCATTCAGCCAAGCTTGTTCGGTACGCTGATCATCGCCGTGGTGTATCTGCCTGTCCTTACGCTCACGGGCGTCGAAGGCAAGATGTTCACGCCCATGGCGCTTACCGTGCTTATGGCGCTGGGGGGCGCTGCGCTCCTCTCGATGACCTTCGTGCCGGCCGCAATTGCCATCTTGGTGACTGGCAAGGTTTCGGAAAAAGAGAACTGGTTCATGCGAGTCTCGCGGCGGGCGTACCTGCCAATGCTGGAGGCTGCGATCCGCAACCGCCGAACGGTCGCGGTCGCTGCTGCCGCACTGGTGATCCTAAGCGGCGTCGCCGCCTCTCGCATGGGCGGCGAGTTCATCCCGTCGCTCGACGAAGGGGACGTTGCGATGCACGCCATGCGTATTCCAGGCACCAGCCTGACGCAGTCGGTCGATATGCAACTCAAGTTGGAGGAGGCGCTACGCACAGTACCCGAGGTCCGCGAGGTGTTCTCGAAAATCGGCACGGCCGAAGTGGCGACCGATCCAATGCCTCCGAACGTCGCCGATACTTTCATCATGCTCAAGCCGCGCAAGGAATGGCCCGATAAATCCATGACCAAGGCACAGGTGGTCGCCAAAATTGAGGAGCTCGTCGAAGGGGTGGCCGGCAACAATTATGAATTTACCCAGCCGATCCAGATGCGGTTCAACGAACTGATCTCCGGCGTACGAAGCGATCTCGGCGTGAAGATATTCGGCGACGACCTCGACCAGTTGCTGCAAATCGCCGGGCAGGTCCAGGCTGTGGTGCAGAATGTGCCGGGTGCCGCCGACACCAAGACCGAGCAGGTTTCGGGTCTCCCGGTGCTCACGGTAAAATTGAACCGCCCTGCGCTTGCGCGTCTTGGGGTCAGCGTTGCCGACGTGCAGAGCATCGTGGAGGTCGCGGTCGGCGGCAAGAATGCCGGCCTGATTTTCGAGGGTGACCGGCGCTTCGATCTCATTGTTCGGCTACCCGAGCATTTGCGGTCCGACATCGACGCCATCCGTAACCTTCCGATTCCGGTTCAGCCTGCCGAGGAAAAGGCGGGAGCGGTCAAAGCGCTGTGGGGCAACTCGCCGCTTTCGCAGGTGCATTACACGCCGCTGTCGTCCGTGGCCGATATCAATGTGGCGCCGGGGCCAAATCAAATCAGCCGCGAGAATGGCAAGCGCCGCGTCGTGGTGACGGCCAATGTGCGCGGACGCGACCTGGGCTCGTTCGTTTCCGATGTGGAAGCGCAGATCGCGCAGAAGGTGAAATTGCCTCCCGGCTATTGGATCACCTATGGCGGGCAGTTTGAGCAACTGGTTTCCGCCACCAAGCGTTTGACGATCGTCGTGCCGATCGCGCTTTTGCTCATTTTTGTCCTGCTGTTCATGAGCCTCGGATCGCTAGCCGACGCCGCGCTGGTCTTCAGCGGAGTGCCGCTCGCTCTCACAGGCGGCATCGCCGCGCTGCTGTTGCGCGGCATACCCCTGTCCATCAGTGCGGGCATCGGCTTCATTGCGTTGTCCGGAGTCGCGGTGCTGAATGGTCTCGTCATCATCACCTTCATCGAAAAGCTGCGCGCCGAGGGCAGGAACGTTCACGACGCGGTGCAGGAAGGCGCACTAACACGGCTACGCCCGGTTCTGATGACGGCGCTGGTGGCGAGCCTCGGCTTCGTGCCTATGGCAATTGCGACCGGCGCCGGTGCCGAGGTGCAGCGTCCGCTGGCGACCGTCGTCATCGGAGGCATCATCTCGTCCACCATTCTGACCCTGCTGGTGCTGCCAGCGCTTTACATGTTGTTCCGACGCGATGCGGTCGTGGCGGAACCCATTTCCCCAACCGCATCAGGAGAACGTATATGAAAAAATTGTCCGTATTCGCCGTCGTTGCTCTGCTTTTCGTCGCACCCGCCTGGGCTCAGTCACATTCGCATGGCGCAAAGGGGCCTAACGGGGGAATTTTAGAAGACGTCGCCGGCGTACACGTTGAATTCGTCCCGTCCGGAAATTCCCTGACCTTTCATATCCTCAATGAAAGCAACAAGCCAGTTTCTACCAAAGGCTATTCGGGCTCCGTTCTGGTCGTGAACGGGCCGGATCGCGAGACGATTACGCTCACGATCTCGGGCGAAAACACCCTGAAGGGCGAGGCCAAGAAGCCGATTGCGCCCGGCACGGCCATTACTTTGATGATCAAGACGGACGGCGGCAAGACGGGTCAGGCGAAATACAAAGGATGAGTGAACACCGCGGCACTGAACGCGACTTGCGGCTGGACCTCTTCCGAGGTCTGGCCAACTGGGCCATCTTCCTCGACCACGTGCCGAACAACGCCATCGCCTGGGTAACGACCAAGAACTACGGTTTCAGCGACGCCGCGGACCTGTTCGTCTTCATCTCCGGCTATACGGTCGCGTTCGTCTACTCCAGGACGATGGCCACGAAAGGATTTGCGGTGGCAGCCGTCGGCATCCTGGCGCGAGCCTGGCAGCTCTACGTTGCACATATCCTGTTATTCGTATTCTATGTCGCCGCGATCGGCTACGTGGCGCAGCGCTACGGCCACGCGCATCTGCTCGACGAGTTCAACATCCGTCGACTGATCGCCGACCCGATCGAATTTCTGAAGCACGGCCTACTGCTAGAATTCAAGCCGCTCAACCTCGATGTCCTTCCTCTCTACATCGTGCTGATGGCGACATTCTCGCCGTTCCTCTGGCTGCTGGTCCGTTCCCCCAATCTTGCGCTGGCGATCTCCTCCGTGGTCTATGCCGCGGCCCATGCCTTCGGCTGGAACCTGGCCAGCTATCCGGACGGGACGTGGTACTTCAATCCTTTCGCTTGGCAATTCCTGTTCGTGCTCGGAGCCTGGGCTTCGCTCGACCGGACGGGCATCGTGCAGTGGCTGATCCGGTCCCGCATCGCCCTGTACTTGGCCGTCCTCTTTCTGCTGATCGGTCTCGTGATCACGCTCGGTACCCGCCTTGGACTTGCGCCAGTCACTGCGGGGTCGCTCGTCGCACTATACATTCCGAACGATAAGACGAACCTGGGGCCTTTCCGAATCGTTCACTTCCTCTCGTTGGCGTTAATCGTTGCGCGATTGATCCCGTGCGGTTCGCCGGCCTTGAAGCTCAGCTTTTTGCGACCCGCTTTGATCTGCGGAGAGCGCTCTCTCGAAGTCTTCTGCACCGGGATCTTCCTCGCCTTCGTCGCTCACTTCCTGATCGAACTGTTTTCGGCGTCGATCGCGTTCCAACTTGTCGTCAGCGTTGCCGGCGTTGCCGCGATGACGGCCGTCGCGCAATATCGGATCTGGATCAAGGGCATCGGATCCTCATCGAACTCACCTTCATGGGGGACCGCGTGATGCCCGATCGACATGAAACGCCGCCCGAGTCGGCAAAAAGTCTTGCGAAGATCACGACACGGTTGAAGGTGCAGGGAATGGACTGCGCGGGTTGCGCGGTGAAGATCGAAAACGCGCTGCGGCGCATGTCGGGGGTCGAGCAGGTCGACGTGTCCGTACCCCGCGGAACGGTCACGGTCACGCACGATCGGCCGAACATCGCGGAGATGAAAGACCGGATCTCGGGACTCGGTTATGCGGTCGCCGGCCCGGATCAGGTGCAGGACGCGCACGTCGGGGACGACGATTCCGACAAAGGATTTACTTCGGAATCCGGCCTCCACGATCGTGGATCGCCGGGCCAAGGATGGTGGGAAACGAGCAAGGGCAAACTGACCATCTCGTCCGGCATTGCTCTTGTGGTCGCCTTCGTGCTGGGCAACGTAATCCTGGCCATCGAGCAATGGGCTTTCCTGCTGGCGATGATGGTCGGACTGGTTCCCATCGCCCGACGCGCGATCAGCGCCGCGATGGCCGGCACGCCGTTCTCGATCGAGACGTTGATGACCGTTGCCGCAATCGGCGCCGTCTTCATCGGCGCTACGGAAGAGGCGGCGACGGTCGTCTTTCTCTTCCTGATCGGCGAGCTGCTCGAAGGCGTCGCCGCCAGCCGGGCACGCGCCAGCATCCAGGATCTAACCAAGCTGGTGCCGAAGACCGCTCGGCTCGAGGACGATGGCGGCCAGGTCCGCGAGGTGGAGGCCGAAACGTTGGCCGTGGGCGCCACGATCCAGGTTCGTCCCGGCGACCGCGTCCCGGCCGACGGCGTGATCGTCTCCGGAGAGAGCTCCATCGACGAGGCGCCCGTCACTGGCGAGAGCAATCCCGTCCGAAAGGGGCAGGACGAGAACGTGTTCGCCGGCACAGTCAACGGGGACGGCCTGCTCAGGGTGCGCGTCACCGCCGCCGCGGCGGACAACACGATCGCCCGCGTGGTGAAGCTGGTCGAGGAGGCGCAGGAATCGAAGGCGCCGACCGAGCGCTTCATCGACCGCTTCTCGCGCTACTACACGCCGGGCGTTGTCGGCGTGGCTGCGCTGGTGGCGATCGTTCCGCCAGTTCTGTTCAGCGCGGAGTGGGGGGCCTGGATCTACAAAGGCCTCGCCATCCTGCTGATCGGCTGTCCCTGCGCCCTGGTCATCTCGACGCCGGCCGCGATAGCCGCCAGCCTGGCCGCCGGCGCGCGCCGAGGACTGCTCCTGAAGGGCGGCGCGGTGCTCGAACAGATCGGCAAGGTGACCGCGGTCTGCCTGGACAAGACCGGCACGCTCACCGCCGGCAAGCCTCGGGTCACGGATGTCATCGGTTTCGAACGGAGCGAAGCGGAGGTGATGCGCTTCGCCGCCGCGCTGGAAGCCGGCTCGAGCCATCCGCTCGCAACTGCCATCCTGGCCAGGGCGGCGGAGAGCCGGATCAAGCTGCCACCAGCTTCAGATGCCTCTGCGATCGGCGGAAAGGGCGTTCAGGCCGTGGTGGAAGGAATAAGGCTGTTCCTCGGCTCGCCGCGCGCCGCTGCGGAATTCGCACCCCTGACCGCCGAACAGAACGAGCGGATCGCGGCGCTCAACGACGACGGCAAGACCGTATCCCTGCTGGTCGTCGACGGCGGCATCGCCGGCGCGATCGCCATGCGCGACGAGCCCCGTCCGGATGCCGCGATGGGACTTAGGCTGTTGTCGGACGCAGGGATCCGGACGCTGATGCTGACCGGCGACAACCGGCGCACCGCCGGAGCGATTGGAAGGCAGCTCGGCATCGAGGTCGAGGCCGAGCTTCTGCCGGAGGATAAGCAACGGATCGTCGGCCGCCTTCAGAACGAAGGTTTCGTGGTGGCCAAGGTCGGCGACGGCATCAACGATGCGCCGGCGCTCGCCGCCGCTGACGTCGGCATCGCCATGGGCGGCGGCACCGACGTCGCGCTCGAGACCGCCGACGCCGCCGTGCTGCACGGGCGCGTCTCCGACGTCGCGGCCATGATCGACATGTCGAAGCGGACCATGACCAACATCCGCCAGAACATCGGCGTCGCGCTAGGATTGAAGGCGTTCTTTCTGGTTACCACCGTCGTCGGGCTGACCGGTCTCTGGCCGGCGATCCTGGCGGATACCGGGGCGACCGTGTTGGTCACCCTGAACGCGCTGCGTCTGCTCAAGCCGCCCGTTAGTGCGCGCGGTGATGTCGTCGGAGTTCCAGCTCCGACGGGAGGGCACCTGCCATGAAGCGGTTCCTGTCCATGACCTCCGCAATTGCGGTCTCGCTTTCGTCGCTTTGGATGGTCGAGCGAGCTCAGTCCCGCGGCGTCATGGCCACGGAGAGACCGTGGGCTCCGGAGCATGTGGAGGGGTTGCCGCCGGACATCCGCAGGGACGTCGAGGAACATGCGAGGACTTGCGGCAACCGGCCCGCAGCGGGGCACTATTTCTCCGTATCGATCGAGGGGTCGGGCTTGCGGTTTTGGGCCCAACATTTCGAGGACTTCGCCTGCGAAAGGCGAGCTTCCGTGTGTCGCCCGGAGGGCTGTCTCCACGAAATCTTCGCGGACGACGGCAGGCGCCAGCGGCATGTCTTCAGCATCTATGCTCGGGACATCAAGCTGACGAACGAGGGAGGGATCGCGGGCCTCGAGGTCTTCGACCACGCCGGCGTCCGATGCTCGTTTGGAACGGCCGGCGCTTCGTCGCCAAGGCAAAGTCGAGAAAGGAGCGCTAATTTGCGTCGGTCAGGGCATCGGCCATCTGCATTTCGACGACTCGAAAACCGCTTGCGCCAGGTGCTCGGCCTGTGGGCCGCGGAGGTCTAGATGCACGGAGATGGAGAGCACGGCTCGGCGGCCGCGAGGCACACGGGACGGCTGGCCTGGGCCCTCGGATTGACGGCTACCTACATGTTCGCGGAGTTCGCGGGTGGCCTGATCACGGGAAGCCTCGCGCTGCTCGCCGACGCGGCGCACATGCTCACGGATGTGGCCGGTCTCGCGCTGGCGCTGATCGCAATTCGCTTCGCGGCCCGCGAGGCGACTTCAAAACTGACCTACGGCTACCTGCGGCTGGAGGTGCTCTCCGCTCTGACCAACGCGGTCGTACTGCTGTTGCTGACGGTCTACATCATCTACGAAGCCTATCAACGCTTCCTCGCGCCGCCGGAAGTTCTCAGCGGACCCATGCTGGCCGTCGCGGTTGTCGGCCTGATCGTCAACCTGATCAGCATGCGGCTGCTCGCTGGCGGGTCCTCGGAAAGCCTCAACGTGAAGGGCGCCTACTTCGAGGTTCTCGGCGACATGCTAGGCTCGCTCGGCGTTATCGCTGCGGCGCTGCTGATGATGTGGAAGGGATGGCGTCTGGCCGATCCGATTATCGGCGCCGGGATCGGCCTCTTCATCGTGCCGCGCACCTGGGTTTTGCTTAAGCAAGTCACTAACATCCTGATGGAGGGAACCCCCGCCCACATCGACGTGAACGAGATGCAGCGGCGGCTGCTCTCGATTCCCGGCGTGACTGGCGTCCACGACCTCCACGTGTGGACCATCACGTCCGGTGTCGACGCCATGAGCTGCCACCTTGTTGTCGACGAGATGTCGCAAGGACCGACCCTTCTGCGGCAAGCGAGCGGCCTGGCCAAGAAGGATTTCGGCATCGATCACGTCACCATTCATATCGAGGACGAGGCTTCGAGGGCGGAGGAAGTGACGCTCCATGTCTGAGCAGCGGGGATCTCGTCGCGCCAAGGTGCTGAAGAGTGCGAAAATGTCTTTCGGCGGAGGCGCGGTCACCTGCTCGGTCCGCAACCTAACCGAAGCCGGGGCGCTGCTCGATGTCGAGAGTCCGCTCGGAATTCCGTTGGAGTTCAATTTGGTGATCCCCTCCGACGGCATGTCTCGACCCTGCCGGGTCATCTGGCGGTCCGGCAACAGAATAGGCGTGTGGTTCGCAGCGGGGGCGCCATGAGACAGAACCGCTCCTTGAACTCGATTCCGCGCCATAGGGATCGTCCTCGCGTGGGTCGAACTCATGAGCCTCGGCAACAGAGCGGGGCGCTCAATCTTACTATGGAAATATCGGTGCCTGCCCTTCTGGCAACGCCGTGCAGGCTGACAAACGAGGATGCCCTTAAGGCGGCCTTTGCCACAAATGATTTGCGCCATATTTGCCGAGCCGTTGATGCAGTGGTTCTTAGTGGCGGTATCGCCAAGATTGCTCAGAATGCAGAGGTTGACCGAACGACGATTTATCGCGCATTCCGGCGCGAGAACGGACCTGCGCTAGACACGATGGTCAGAGTCCTGCACGTTTTGGGATTGCGTCTGATCGTGGAGATCAAGCCAACTCTATCGTCAGAGCGACCTCAGCTCGACATGAAGACGACAGCTCGTTCGCTTACGGCGGCATTCAAAAGCGGTGACCTGGACTTGGCCGTCGAAGCGTTAGCGGGCACATTGCGGTCCCAAGAAAACGTTTCGGAACTTGCGCGAACGACGATTCTCTCGCGTGAAAACCTTTATCGGGCGTTTTCATTTCCTCGAATACCGCGATTTCGCACCGTCCTGAATTTCTTGAATGCGATAGGACTGCAATTTGCGATTGAACGGCAGCCTATCGAAAGATAGAGTCGCGTTACAGCGATTAGCCGGGCCGAGAGCAAGAATGGCTGATCGCCGGCCAGTCCCGTCCAAACGGGGTCATCGTGCTCGAGGTCGTAGCAATTCTCGCAACGGGAAGCTCGATAATTGAACGCCATAGACTCAGTCCGAAGGGTAGTTTTGCGTCGCAGTCTTTGGATTGTTGGATTGCTCTTGTTTGCATTCCTCCCGGTTTCGGCGGCGCTACCAGATCAGCATCGAGTCGATCGAGTGTCCGTATTCGAGCGCGGAATCTATCGAGCCAGCGGCGGAGGCTCTCCAATCGCTGTGAGTAGCTTTGGCTCGGTCACAAAAGTGCGAGATGTCTCCCTTGTACAAAGCACGACCACCATTTTTGCGCGCAAATCGTTGCGATTTGGACTGCGGTACGTCATCGCCGGTTCTCCATCCGGAGCACCCGTAGACATACGGCTTGTGACTCGCTTTCCCACAGGGGGGGTGCTCGATCCAGTCGCCGGGACACGGCACTACGCGAGTGAATACAACATTCGGGGCGCAATCGGCGTCCCGGCCTACCGTGAGTTCATGTTCGACCAATCATGGGAGATCGTCGCCGGGGAATGGGTCTTCGAATTTTGGCAAGCCGGTCGAAACATCGGAAGCCAGCGATTTTGCGTGCTGGACGCCGAATCCACTCCTAACCAATCCGCCACTTTGCACGTGCACTGCGGGTTCTTGATCGGACAGTCTCGTCCAGGCATTCCTTCTGACCGACTATGATTCGACCTCGCTTCCGCGATGCGCGGCGAACGGCATATGTGGAACGCGGGTGTTTCTCCAATGCGACAGTCGGAATGTTCTTTGCCGGCCTGCGTCCGTGCCGCAGCGGCGCAGCGAGTCGTCCGATCAGCCGTCATTAGGTGAGGTGGAGGGCAACCCGCCACTACGCTCAATCACGCCGCAAACCAGTCACCGTTTTGTGTGATCGGAATCACATCGTGTCGCATTCAGCTTCCCTAGGTTGGATTATATCGCAGGGCGATCCTCGCGCTGCCCAACTCCGGAGAGGTCCATGACTCGGATCAAGAAGATCATTACGGCTGGCATCGCGGCTCTGGCCCTGACCACGGCCTCCTTGGCCATCCCGACTCAGGTTTTCGCTGGCAGCCACGGTCACGGTGGCCATGGAGGTCACGGTGGCCATGGCGGTCATGGTGGCCACGGCGGAGGTCATCACGGGCATGGCGGCTTCCACGGGCATGGCCATCATGGCCACGGTCACTACCATGTTTATAATAGCTGCTGGAGGTGGACCCCCCACGGGCCGATCAATGTCTGCATCCGCTATTGATTGAAGACAGCTAAAATGAAGCTCGCTCGGGTCAAGGCTCGAGCGAGCTTCTCGTTTCCCGCGAACACGCGGCGAGAAGCCCCCGCTCGCGGGCGTGAATGCCGCGACAGGACTTAACCTTTATCGATCGCCCTATGCACTGCTGCGGCCGGGGCCGCCGTGTCGACTGGCCACCCCGACTATGCGGATCTCCCTAGCCGGATTGGTCGGCAGCGGGGCGTCACACGCCTCAATTAGGTGCCCAACGGACTGCGGGCGGGTTTTTGATCTCCTGCGCTCCAGGAAGCCTCTCTGCCGACGACAGCGCCATCACAAAACAGCCTTGTGAAGGAAGCAGGCTCGCTTATCCGCAAAGATTGGCACGCTGGACTTAAGTTGGCGGAAAACCGGCCGTGACGAAACAGATCGCGTGGCGTCGAACGAGTGATCTTCGACGCCAGCGCCCTCAAAGATGGCCCGCCGCGAGGCTGGTAAAAGAGCGGCTTGCGATCGATAATTGATTCCTTGAAACGGAAAATGGAGTTTAGCTCAACTGCGACGGGCCGGCGGAGCAATTCGAAGATGAAGGAGGCGTACAAGTGAAATACGGACAGCGCGAATCGGCTGGACGCGGCCCGCAGAACCGCCGGCTTTAAGTCGACCCGCGATGCCGCCATTCGGCTGGAAGCCAGGGTTGTACATGAAACGGCCCAGCGCCATTTCGATGTTGAGACAGGGCGTGTTTATGCCGACGCCTTCGGTGTCTCGCGCGCTTGGCTATTGGAAGGACGAGGGCAGGGGCCAGCTACAGATCAGATGCGCGAGGCGAGGTTCAAGCTCGCAATCAACTCGCCAATGCACCAACGCGCGACGCCGCTGGCCGCCTGCGGGGGGCGCGTCGGCTACCCAAGCCTCTTCAACGCCGCGCGCGCTATCGGCGTAAACCAATCGACCCTTTCCGCCCGTGAGAACGTCAAGATGACTTATCGAGAGAGGCGGCCGTTTATTATGCGAACGCCTATGGAATCGACCTCAAATGGCTGCTTTCGGGTCGATTTTCATGGGGCTTTGGGGAGCAGACCGAGGCTCGACTCGGCGCGCAGTTTAGTTTGCACGATGAGCCCGAGAGCCGGGCGTTGCCGCACTTCCGCGGGTTGCAGCGGGTGGATCCGGTCCCCCCGAAAGGCGATAGGAAAGGCGCGAATGCACCGCTAAGGCCATCCCGCGTGGCGACCTTGTGCCCGAATACACCCCGCTGGCTCTCTACAGGCGGTTGGCGAATGTTAAACAGGGTAGCAACGCGAGTGGAGAATGGTCGTATTCTTCTACCTGAGAGAGATACTCAGCTGCAATGCTACAACCGCGGCTGATATTGATTTTGATCAAAGACGGGATGACAGGATCGTACAACATATTCTAACGAACTTTGCGACCTGTTAAAAAAGGTACACAACATGGGCCTTCAAACCGCGCGGCTTGTCATGGCAGGCGCACTCGCGATGTCTTCAGCGATAGTTTGCGTTGTTTCGACGCCAATTCATTCTGCCCACAGTCAGGAGCATTTGACTCCGAGTGATTGGTTAGACAAGCTGGATCGCGATCATAGGATGGTTTCTCCAGCGGGACACGTCCGTGCGAGGGGGCGGGTTCTAGATGTCGACATGGAACGTCCAGGTTCGATCACCATCCTAGTTGATGCCATTGAGAGCGCCGACAAGACAATCCGCATGCCAGCTATGGAAATGCCATTCCATGTCACCAACCGTCGCATGCTGCAAGGACTTCGCGCCGGAGACGTAATCGACTTCGAGGCAGCTCGACTGAAGAATGCGGTGATGATAACGAGCATCCGTAAAGCGTACTAGTTCCAACGCCTAAATTTATCGGCCAGAAGGCACCCTTAAGGTGAGCTTAGATCGTAGGAGCGCCATTCCTCGGAATGGTCGCTGCGCACCGAGATCCGAACGCCTAGGCCACCCTCGCGTGCCCCCGTTGAACGAACTATCGTTACGCAGACCTGTGCTAGCGCGGTCTGCGCAGGTTCCACCGCTGGATTTGCTTGACATACGGCAGCGGAGTCTCCGCCCCGCGACGGGCGCTCTACGAGCCGCCGGCGAGTGCGATCAACGCGCGATGCATCGAGAAAGTGGCAGAGTGGCTTATTCGAGCCGTTCATCCTCCCTTAAGCTTTTCTCTGTCCCTTGGTCTCGCTCGGACTTTCCCAGAATCTACCGATCATAGTGCATCAAATTGATGCAGATCAATCTGGGGAAAGCGATCTTTCGCGTACTTCGAAAACGCGCGGCACTCGATCCTTCTGATATCGGAGCGGACCACACTCTCAGTGTAATAGTTTGGGCATAAGACGTCTATCAAGTGGGGAGCGTCTGCAGGGAGTCTCCATGCGGCTTGCGGTCAATCATCAGCCAAAGCGGATTTTGTTCGTCACGTCCGAGTTTGGCGACTATGTAAAGGTCGGCGGTCTGGGGGAAGTATCGGCGACCCTTCCTCGTGCGCTCAATCGACTCCATGACGTTCGAATTCTCGTTCCGGGGTATCGAGACCTGCTCAAGGCAGCGCATGACCTGCAGGTTGTTCGCCACCTTCGAAGCTTCGCGGGTCTGCCGGCTTGCGATATCGCGTGCGTGAAGACGGCCGATGGCCTCGTCGTGTATGTTGTGGTTTGTCCTGAACTTTACGAACGGGATGGTACACCTTATGCAGATTCCAAGGGCGTCGACTGGTGCGATAATGATATTCGTTTTGGCCGGCTGGGATTAGCCGCAGCGGAAATCGCTTGCAGCGAAGCAGGTGCAGAATGGCACCCAGACCTCATCCACGTGAACGACTGGACGTCTGCGCTCGCACCTGCCTACATCGCCTGGCGAGGGCATTCCCTGCCAAGCATATTAACGATCCACAACGCGGCCTTTGCCGGTGCATTCGATCGAAATCGCCTTGACACGCTGGGCATCCCCCAAAGCGCATTCACGATGGACGGGGTCGAGTTTTATGGGCGGCTCTCTTTTCTAAAGGCAGGCATTTCTTACTGCTCCCACGTTACCACTGTCAGCTCGACCTATGCGAATGAGATCACAACACCAGAATTCGGCTGCGGTCTCGATGGCTTGTTAAGGCTGAGGGCGCAGGAAGGCCGGCTGACGGGCATCATCAATGGCATCGATACGGATTGGAATCCGCATCGCGATCCGCATCTGGATTGTCACTTCGAGGCCGGAGAGTCGAAAGGCCGCCCAGCAAATGCCGAGGTGGTGCGCCAGGCTTTTGGCCTCGTAGCTTCGCACGGTCCGCTGTTTGCTGTCATATCGCGACTAGTTCATCAGAAAGGCGTCGATCTCACTATCCAAGCCACCGAGACAATCGTTCGTCAAGGTGGACAGATCGTTGTTACCGGTCGGGGAGATGTTCGACTGGAGGCCGAGATCATCGAACTGGCAAGGCACTATCGTGGAAAGGTAGGCGTGAAGATCGGTTACGAAGAGAAACTTGCGCGGCAAATGTATGCGGGAAGCGATTTCCTTCTGATGCCGTCACGATTCGAGCCGTGCGGCCTCACCCAGATGTACGCTCAGAAATTTGGCTCGCTTCCTGTCGCTCACCAAACGGGAGGGCTGGCTGACACGATTGAGGATGGCGTGACGGGCTTTCTGTTTCCGGAGCCATCGCTCGCGTCGATGCTGAACGCCGTCTACCGATCTTTCGATACCTTCAGCTCCGCGAGACGACTTGGAGCAATGCGGCGCGCAGCCATGAAACGTCGCTTTAGCTGGCAGCAATCAGCCAAGAGGTACACGGAGGTCTACGAACATGCTTCATCAAGCAACAGTGCGGGGCGGCTTGCCTGATCATCGGCGCGACCTACCAGGTCATTATTACTGCCGCAATTCTTCACTTGTCTCCGTCTGGCCGCGGTGCATGATTGACGCCAAAAGCAGGGGACCGGATAGATGACATCACGACTGATCGCCGTCCTGGGCCGCACGTTGGCCGCCGCTTGCCTCGCAATCTCACTCGAGAGTGCTGCCTATGGGGGCACTTATGACCTCTTTCTTGACCGCCACGCCGTAAACATTACAGGCCGCGACAATGTTGCGTTGCTGATCAACGGTCAGCTGCCCGGTCCAGTTCTTCGGTTTAAGGAAGGGGAGAACGTAGTCATAAATGTCACGAACCGCCTGGACGAAAATGCCTCGATTCACTGGCACGGGCTGATTGTTCCACCCGAAATGGACGGGGTGCCGGGCATTTCCCCGGGCTATGGCGACGGCATACCGCCTGGCAAGACCTTCACTTACCGCTTCACGCTGAAACAATCGGGGACCTACTGGTACCACAGCCATTCCTCCGGCGAACAGGAGCAAATGGGCATCTATGGCCCGATGATCGTTGAACCTCGTAGTCACGAGCCGTTCCAATACGACCGTGATTACATAATCATGCTCTCAGACTGGAGCGATGACGCCAAGAGCATCATCAAAAACCTGAAGGCCGAGAGCGGCTGGTACAATTTCAATCGACGTACTTTGGTCGGCCTGTTCCAGGAACTGAATCGGGCGCCTTCCGATGAGGCCCGCCGCGCGATCATCAATGACCGCATCGCATGGTCGTTAATGCGAATGGATCCGACCGACATTTCGGACGTATCGGCCTACGCATTCCTGGTGAACGGGCGGACGCCTGAGCAGAATTTTACTGCATTATTCAGACCCGGAGAGCGCATCCGCCTGCGCTTCATCAATGGGTCGGCCATGACGTATTTCGATGTGCGCATTCCGGGATTGAAGATGACCGTCGTCCAGGCTGACGGCAACAACGTTCAGCCAGTGCGAGTTGACGAGTTTCGCATCGCGAACGCCGAGACTTACGACGTGATCGTACAGCCGACCGAAGACCGAGCCTATACGATCGTCGGAGAGCCGATGGACCGCACGGGCTTTGCCCGCGCGACCTTGGCACCTCGGTCGGGAATGATTGGGGAACTTCCGCCGCATCGGTTGCGGCCGCTCGTCTCAATGGCCGAAATGGGCATGAACCTCGGCCCGAAGGGCGGCGACCGTGGTACGCTGCGCCCGGAGCAGGACATGCCAGGCCATGTCGCGCCTGAAGATCCCGTCGCGATGGCGATCGGAATGGGTGACATGGGGGCAATGTCGGGTAAGGGCGGCAGTGGCGCTATGCCCGGAATGCAGCATGGTGCCTCCGGAACCAAGCCGCAGATGTCCGGCATGTCTGGTAAGACGGATTCGAGACGAGCCCCGAAGCCAGTCAAGCGGGACAAGGGTCCGGGCATGCCCGGGATGGACCACGGTAACATGCCCGGAATGAGCAGCGCCTCGCCCGATCGATCGGGCCCCTTGGCACAGATGCAGGACGCGCCTGCTCATTCCAATATGCCGGGAATGAGTGGCGGCATTCGTCGTGGTCCAGAGACCAAGACCGGAATCCATGAAACCGCGATCCAACAGGGGCCGCAGGCCTATGTCTTGCGTGGCGGCGAGGACATGGAGAGCGTCCCTGTGACGGGCGGGCACGGCGGAGCGCCAGATCCGCTTCTCAACGATACGGGAGCGCCCCCAGGGACCAAGGTCCTTTCCTACCGAGATCTCAAGGCGCTCAATCCGTACCCGTACAAGCCCTACGATCGCGTCATTGAGATGCGGTTGACCGGCAACATGCAGCGATATTTTTGGTCAATGAATGGCCGGAAGTTCAGCGAAGCTGAACCGATCGTATTGCGCTATGGCGAGCGTGTCAGATTCCGTTTCATCAACGAAACCATGATGAATCACCCGATGCACATCCACGGGACGTGGTTGTTGCCGGAGGTTGGCAACGGTGCTCGCAATCCCAAAAAACACACCGTCAATATCAAACCTGGCGCCACGCTCGACGTCGATGTCCCCGCTGATGCCGAAGGTCCTTGGGCATTCCATTGCCATCAGCTTTATCACATGGAGACCGGCATGATGCGGAAGGTTGAGGTGGTTAGACAGACCGTCTCTGCACGGTAGGAGGCTTCGATGAATCGCACTAGTTCACTAGCGTTCGTTGCCTTGATACTTGGAGGGACCTCGTTGAGCGCGCCTGCTCATGCAGAGACCCCGGTACCCTACGTCGCGCAATCTTCATGGTGGGGGCTACGCAATCAGAACGGAATGACCTTCCCGGATCAGCAGCTCTTTGGCGCCGCGCGCTTCGATAAGCTCGAATGGAGCGGCCCGAATTCCGGCGGCAGTGCACGTTGGGATATGGAGGGTTTCGTTGGCACGGATTACGACAAGCTGGTCTTCAAGTCGGAGGGCTTCTACGACGGTAGGGCTAAGAACCTCGAGGAGGGTCAGCTGCAGGTTCTCTATTCGCGTCTGATCAGCTATTATTTCAACGCTCAGGTTGGCGTTCGACAGGACTTCTCTCAAAAGTCGAACCGCACCTATGCTGTACTTGGCGTGCAGGGTCTCGCACCCGGCTTCATCGAAACCGATACTGATCTATATATAACCCAGAGGGGCGAGGTCTCCGCCTCTTTCACCGCATTTTACGATCTCCTGATTACGAACCGCCTGATAGTGCAGCCCCGCATCGACCTGAAGCTTCAGGCGCAGCCAGTGCCCGATCTGGACCTGGGCAGCGGGCTTACAGATTTTGAGCTGGGGGCGCGCTTGCGCTACGAATTTACCCGCAATTTCGCACCATATGTTGGTGTTGTTTGGGACCGCAAGGTCGGTCAGACGGCGACCATAGCGAGAACGAGCGGCGAGCCGGTGTCCGCGGTGTCCGTGGTCGCAGGCGTTCGCCTATTCTGGTAACGTCCTTGAGTCGAATTTTCGCCTGACCTTCTTGGCCTTGGCAATTGTCGTAACATCGCTGCAGCGACACGTTAGATAGCTTTCCTCCAGGCATGCCTTGCACATTTCTTCGAGGTGGCCCTTCAACGCTTGGCGCGCTCGATGAAGGCGAACCGTGATGTTATTGACGGTCACTCCGGCCTCAGCTGCGACCAGTTCCCTGGGCTCGCCGGCGAGGTCTATTCTTCTGATTACCTCGGCCTGCTCCGTCTTCAGCAAAGGAAGATACCGATAGAGACATTCGCAAACCTCGTAATCTACTTCCGTGCCGTGATCCATGACGAAACGGTCGCTTAGCTCGGCCGTGAAGGGCACCTCCCTGATTGTCCTGGACCTTTGACGATGGAAGTCTGCAATCGTAGTTGACAGAATCCGGCTGAGCCACCCGCGGACAGAGTTGGTATCTCGAAGATCGGTGGAACGTTCGAGAGCACGCAACATGAACGCCTGCAGTACTTCTTCCGCCTCCGCTTGCACCCTAAAGCGCTTCCGCAGATAGCTCCGGAAGCGGCCGTAGCTTTCGACGAGAGCTGCTCGAACCGCTCTATCTGATTTTACCGGCGATAGCGGCGTGTTCGTTGCAGCCGGACTTGGCCGGTTGTTGCACGATGTCATGGCAATTGCTCTATTCGATGTTCGGCAAATTGCTTCGGCAAAGCTGTGAACGGCTCGACCTTGCCGAATAACAGCGATGAAGCAATGGCGTGTGAGCGTACGCACCCCAAAGCGAGGCGCTGCAGCTCAGTACTCAAATGGAATTTCAGGCGATAGGTGGCCGATAGCGCTGAGCGACCGGACTTTCGTCGATCTTCAAGTCTGGTTCGGAATCGCAGCGGAACCGCGGCATAGCGAGCTGGAGGACCGACTCAGATTGAGGAGTAATGGCACTGATGCACAGCGAGCTGCAGCAGCTCGAATGCGCATGGCCGAGGCTTCGCTTATCGATATCGACGCCCACCGCCACATCCTGCATATGTGCCGGTTCAACGGCCGCGCGGTGGTGCTCATGACATCCCCCACGCGCATTGGACTGTTCGGTATGGTGAGCAACGCCATCATGTTGGCCGACGCCAAAGGGCATGGCCAAGGAAGGGGATGTCGACCCAAGCAGATAGGCGACGGCGAAAAGCCATCCCCACCATCTTCGCTTCGATCGCGTCAAGCTACCCATCGAACTACCAACCTATCTAAAATATAGGTACGGTTGAGCGACCTGCCAACAGCAAACGACCCAACAGAATCAGCAAATTTGCGTCTCGACGACGCCTTCGCGTCTTCCCGGGCCACACAATCGGTTCTCGAACCTATCGATATTTCCCGGCCTTCCTTCGTGGCTGCATACGCGGCTGACCGCGGTCTGGCGGGGGCGCAGCGTATGCGTATGGAGCAGGTATTTCAAGGGTCTGGCCAGGCGAGGCGCGGGCTTCGTTCGGCCAGTAGCGCCTGTCGGAAATGGTTGCTCCGGCCATGACCTCGGCTGAGGATACGGCTGCGAGCAGCAGTACGATGAGGCAGAGAGCAGCATTCTTCTTCATATTTTTTCCTCGGACGCCTATCGATACCCTCACCCGTCGGCTTTCATTGCTTGCATCGTTGAGAGCGCAACTATTTTTTTTGATAGCAAGTACGCGCGCGTCCCTCTTGATCCAAATCAACACTGCCTCGCAAGGTGGTGGAGCCCTTGATTAGGGTCAGTCCCGTCGCCAGCGGTATTTGCGCAATGCCGGTCACTTTAGTCGACGTTTTTGGGACGCACTGGGCTGCATTGTTGGCGCCTCAGGCGAAGCGCGCAATTTGAAGTGAGTCAGAGACAGTGATCAGGCATCGACTACTCGGATATCGGGACGATCCCGTTGAGTGCCAGGTGCAAATTCCCGATCAGTAAACAGATAATATCCGTCCTGGCTAATGGCATCGACGACGGACTTTCTTCGTAGGCAGGCGTGACGTGCATTGCTTCCTTTCAATATGCGAACGAAACGCCAACCTGGGCCCAACAGCAAATTCGGAATCTCTTGGTGCGTAGGTACGACGGCGTAAAAGTCACGCGCGAATGCGCTGGCAAAGAGCACATATGCCGGCGATCGCTTGCGGTGGGGCAGATCTCGCTCGTCTTCGCTCCGCATACCTATCCTGTGCCTATCCGACCGCCTCCGAGCCAACGAACTGCATATACGTGCGGCGCCCGTTTGGACCAAACAGAACGACTGCATATTGCTGGGGTTTGCCATCCATCCCAGGGGATCCCGCCGGCATTCCGGCAACGGCCACGCCGACAGCATCTGGCCGTTCCTCGAGCAGCCTCCTGATGGCGATTGCCGGAACATGGCCCTCTACAATATAGCCACCGACTTCTGCGGTATGGCACGCTCCCAAATCGACGGGTACACCTAAACGGCGGCGGATACCATTCAGGTCCCTCGTTTCCATGACCTTGACGGCCAATCCGGCAGCTTCGAGATGTTTGGCCCAGGCTCCGCAACAGCCACAGTTAGGATCCTTGTGCACGAGTACCTCGGAAGATGCGGCCGGGAGCGGGAAGGGCGCCATCACCAGTCCAAGAACGGCAGCACAAACGACTCGACGGGAAAGTTGAGGCGACGACAACAGAGGCTTCATCGGGTTTTCCCCTCAGTGGTGTTTAAACCAACCGATATCTTTGATATCATTAAAGGAATCGGTGCGGTGACAAAGAAAGCACTGGGTTACGGTGGCGTGCATCTGACCGGTGATCATTCGGTCCATCATACTGAAATGCATCATATAGTGGCTTGGCGGCGCCTGGTGACATTGTGCGCATTCCTTGGACGTCGGGGAAGGATGCAGGAACTGAGCAATCCGCCAGGAATCCAAGGTGTGACAGCTTGCGCAATCACGCCCGAATAGGCCGCGATGCGGCTCACGATTGCTGTGACAGTTGGCACAATCGAGACCTGCCTTTTCCGGCTGGTTGGAAGTCGGCAATCGCAGGAATTCTTTCAAATCGGTCAACATCTGTTCGCTGATCGCGCGCGCAGAAGTGTTGCTGCCTTGCGGAAATGACCCTATGCGCAGCAGAGTCGCATGGTTCATCCTGGTGGCACGGCCGGCGCCCGTATGCTCGATGTGACATCCGCGACATTCTTTGCTGGTCGCATGAAAGGCAGTCGACTGCTTGCCCAGATCGGCGGCGGCCGTCGTATGACAGGCGATGCAGGCGGAAGCCTCGACGCCCTTTGTTGGCGTATGGCACGTCTCGCATTTCTTTGACAGAAACGCATGCTTTTCCGAGAGAGGGCCAGGGACGACGGCATCTGTCCAGCCGGAAACTGCCAGAGAACCGTCGCGGTACAAACCGATCGATACCGCTGCTACGCCCGTGATGGCGAGCGTTACAAGGACTGTATAGATGAAAGAGCGCACGCTCACGTAAGCCACCGCAGCCCGTAATAGACTTCGCCGGCAACGTGCAGCGCCAGCAGCGCGTACATTGCTATTGCCGCAACCACGTGGAGGCCGATCCACTGCAAGAATATCTTCTTGACGGCCTCTTGCGACCCGATCGCGTATTCAAGGTCCGAAATGCCGTCGATGATTTGCAACAGCGGTACCTCTTGAAAGGCAGCGGTCCTTACGGAAGGACCGTCGGGATTGGCCGTTTCCCGAGCGGATAGGGTGAGCGCTGTCCGGTCATAGGCGGACCGCAGTGTTGATAGATGAGTTTGCTGCTCTCGAATTTCGGTGGCGGTCTGCGGGAGATAGTAGCGCCCCACGAATCCGGTCACCACCACGACCAACATGCTGGCGATAAGGGCAATGCCTATGGGACTCTCGTACTTGTGTCCGCTGTGAAGTACGGCAAGAAATGATGCAGCAATGCCGGCATAGACGTGAAAACCAAGCAAGGCCTTCATCGATACTAGCCGGGTGACAAGCGCCTTGAAGCTTCGGCTGTACTTAGCGAGCGGATAGATGAGGAGAAGAACCATCAACGTCGCGGCGGACGTGCCCAGGGCAAAGCCGGCCAGGCTCCCAGCAAACCTCGGATCAGAATGGAGCAGAAAGGCGGGTACGAGCAGCAAGAGGCTCGCCAGAACGACGTCAACGATCAGGCGTGCTCGTTCGCGCATATTAAGCCTCGACGACCAGATTGCCAATCGACTTCGCCTGGCACGCCAGGATCATACCCTGCGCCTTGTCCTCCTCCGTCAGCGCTTCCTGCACTTCCATCGTAACAGACCCTTCAAGGAGATGAGTCTTGCAGACCCCGCAGATGCCTGCACGGCAGGAAAAATCGATCGGCACGCCGACCGACTCGGCGACTTCGAGGACGCTCTTGTCCGGAGGTAACGGAGCAACCTTGCCCGAGTTGGCGAAGCGGATTGACGCCGTAGCCGGCCCGATCGCCGGCGCGTCCTCGCGGCCAGTGCCAGTTTCGGACTTGCGTTCTTCGACGAGCGTCATTCCCGGAGGAGGAACAGCTCCAAGCGCAGGACCAAATGCCTCGGTCTTGATTTGTTCGGGCGGGACACCGAGCTCGCCAAGCAGCTTCTTGACAGCCTCCATCATCCTCGGAGGGCCGCACAGATGGACCCGTCGCTTTGCCAAATCGGGCACGGATCGCATCAAGAAATCACCGGTGATCTGACCCTCGGCGCCCATCCATGAAGTACCCGCGGCCCGCACCATGGTTGCGGCGACATGCAGATTGTTCATCTTGCGCTGCAGGAATTCCAGTTCATCCCGGAAGATGAAGTGCTCCGTGGTTTGAGCGCCGTAGACCAGGTAAATTGACCCTGGCCACGCAATATCCGACAGGTAGCGCACCGCCGCCATCAACGGCGTGATTCCTACGCCGCCGCCGATCAGCACCACGCTATCGGATTCTTTCCCAGTGAAAGTGAACGCGCCCGAAGGAGCCATCACCTCGACAAGGTCTCCCTCCTTGATTTGGCTGTGCATATACTCGGAGAAAACTCCGCCGTCCTCGCGCTTGATCGTGGTTTCGACATAGGCGGTCTGGGCCGCAGATGATGCAATCGTATAGGACCGCCGGACAGTCTTCCCATCAATCTCGGCGGAATAGGTCAAGAATTGACCGGGCAGGAATGTGAATGGAATAGCGCCCCCTGCCGGATCCTGAAGGCGGAACGTCTTTACACTCGGTGTTTCCCTGTAAACTGCGCAAACTCTGAGCCTGCCCTTCCATAGGCCGCCCGGCTTTGCCGTGCCGCCGCGGGTGCTTGGTTCGGGCGGAACAGTACCGTCTCCAACCCGAGTAGGCTGGGCACTCGTGTTGGCCTGTGGCGGCACCATCGGAGCCTTGAGGTCCGTCGCACCGTTCGTTCGAGGCACCGGAGTGGTAGTTGGCGATGACGGGCGGGGCGCGGGCACGCGGGTCAGTCGATCGACGAGCGCGTTGGCCCGGCGCATCCGTCCCACATAGACGGCAAGCATTCCCGCAGAGAAGATCGCGAGGAGTCCCATCGTGATGAGGTGAAACCAGGAGATGCCGAACAGCCCCTCTGCATTTGAATGCACTGGTTCAGGCGCAAGGTTCATCTGAGATTTGAACCAGTTCTGCGCGATCTGTTGCGGGGGGGATCCTTCGTTCAGCGCCCGCAGTACAGTAACACCGCTCTGGACCTGGTTGAGAGAATCGCGAATTTGCCTCGCCGCCTGATCTGCCGCGGCAATGTCACCTCCAGCGATTGCATGCCGCAAATTCTTTTCAGCGGCCGCGATGCCGTCGACATCTGAATTGATCTGGCCGCGAGCCTGGGATTCTAGATTAAGGCGCTGCTCCCGAGTAAGGGACGGCATTTCCATCAATGATGGATAGAACTCCTTGCGCGGGCGGCCCATCATTTCGCCCATCATGTTCATCATGCCCGAGCTCGGCGCACTTGATGAAGTCCCCGGTGAGCCGACGCCTGGAGTACCTGGTGGAGTAGCTGGGCTGTTCGACTGAGGGGCGGCTTCAGCTCCGGATTTCGAACCGCCTGGATGATGCGCTGAATGTTCATCTGCCGATTGGGCGAGTTGCCACCCTCGGTTCGGTCGCGCAGCTACTGCACTGTCGTTCGACCGTTCGACGCCATGCCAAACGTCCGCGGCATGAATCGCAAACCCCGGCGCGACGGCCCGGACGCTCTTCTGCTGAGATACGGCACTGTCCGGCGAAACGCTAGCGAACACTGCACTCGCAGCAAACGAGCCCCAAAAAGCCAAGGCAACGAGGCCACATCGACTTCCGAATGACGCTACGAGTCTCGACATGACCTCCGCCTTCAAGGCATCGTCAGAACGTCGCGATCAAGGGCAGCAAGATGGTGTCTGCCGTCTTCCTCTGATCGTCACTCAGGTTTCCATACAGACGATTGAAGGCGGTGCGAGCTGCTTTGATCGCTTCCAGGCGTTCCGCCAGGTGGCGCTCGTAATGCTCAATCCGCACCGAACCCGAAATCTTGTCATCCACGACGAGGAGTTTGCGTGCATCCAACAAATGCTGGCGGCTGGAGCGTAGCGCATCGGCCAAAAGGTTCCAATCAGCTGATTGCTTGTCAGTTATCTCCAACTCGGCCTTCAGGAAAGCGATCCGCCCTTCCAGGCGCTCGGTGACGTCCGCCGGTCCGCTTGCGGTAACCTCGGCGTTGGGCGCCATACCGGCTTTGGACGAGGGGTCCATCTGACCGTGCATCATCCGCATCATCCGCATCATATCATCCATGCCACCTCCCATGTTCTGGGATTGGCCGCCGGATTGACCCATGCCACCCATTGGTCCCATTCCGCCCATCGGCCTCTGCATGGGCATCTTCATCTTGTCGTCCGTGCCCCCACCCATGTTCTGGGATTGGCCCCCGGATTGACCCATTCCGCCCATTGGCCCCATCCCGCCCATCGGCCTCTGCATGGGCATCTTCATCTTGTCGTCCATGCCGCCCGTGTTCTGGGATTGGGTGCCGGACTGGCCCGTGGTGCTTGAGCTGTTGGATGAGTCGGGCTTCATCTTCATTTCGTCCATCATGGCAAACTGCAGGGGGTCTGCAGCCGCCGCTCTAGCCGTCGGCAGTGCGGCCGTAGCCAGCCCCAAGATGACGAGCGCGACCGCTGTTCCGACGGGCTTCTTGATGTTATGCATGGCACGCTCCATTCTTGGCGATAATTGTCGATCATTGCCTACCATCTCGAAATCAGGGCAGGTTGACGCAGATCAACTACCAAGAAGGACGGAAAACCTATTGGATATTACACGGATAGTTGATCCGGCCCGCCTTGGTGGATGCTCGGTGAAATCGGGACGAGTGGCCGGTTAGAACGTCGATTGTCTCAGGGATACCTATGCCCCGATCGAGACATTGATTGCCATCGAATCTGAAATCGAGGTGAGGCTCCGCAAGTTCAGAGACTGGCACGATCCGAATCGTCCGGCGCCGCCGCACGTCGCTGCCACGGTAAGCGGCCTTCGATTTCGATCTGCAGCGAGAAGCTCAAAAACGTACGGATCACGATGATCAGTGCGAGAATCCCGAGCCGATCAAACGAGGGCACGATTGCGACCATGCCGATGATGTCGGCAGCAATGAGAAGCTCGAGGCCCAGCAAAATGCCACGGCCGAGATTGGCGCGATATGAACGAAACGCACCGGCGAATTCTCCCTGCCTCATCTCGCCGAACGACCAGACGGTGGAGGCGGCAACACCGCAAACGATCACGAGTACCCCAAGCAGTTCGATTGCCGAAGCCGTCCAATGCAGTCCATGTAGAATGGCTGCCTGGGTCTGCCCGGTAAAAATCAGCTCCGAGGTGATCAATGTTCCCTCCCGGTGCGCCTGAATTAACCCGATTTCATGACTCGCTACCGGCTTCCTTCTCACGAGGATTTTCGGGCGGAAGACAAGGTCTTATCAACATCTTTCGACCAAGTCCGGTAGTAGGCAATGATGGTCATGATCCACAGACCCGTGGCTCCGACGACGAGTTGGGCCGGCACTCCCTCCAAACCAAAACCCAGCACGAAATGTGCGATGAAGGACAGAAACAGGCCAACGCAAAAGACTGGCAGGGATTGCTGACCGCATCGGATGAGAGGTTTGAATATTGGCCATTTTAGTCCCGGCCAGTCGATCGGAATGAGCGATACAACAAGAAATGCCAAGCTCGCCAAATGAATCACGCGGTAGGGTGCGAGATTAGTCTTGTCGTTCGGAATAAACAGCTTGGCGATGACGTCGGGAACGAACTGCAGCAACTCCGGAATTCGCTCTGCCAGAGTTATGGCAAGAGCAAACAGAAGGAAGCCGCTACACAGGATGTAGAGGATGCGGGAATGCAGGAGACCTCGACTTGCCGCAGCGCCTCCGAGCGCGAGCCAGGCTCCGAGAACGAAGAGTAGCTGCCAGGCAAACGGGTTGAAGTACCATACCCCGGTCGGATAGGACGCCAAATTCCAATCATAATGCCGAGCAGCGAGATACAGACCGATCGATGCGATCATCACGGCATTGCGCCATTGCAACATGAACCAAAGGACGATCGGGAAGGCGGCCATCAACACGATGTAGAGAGGCAGAACGTCGAGATTGAGTGGTTTGAATCGGAGCGCCAAACCCTCAGACAAAGTCTCGACCGGACTATTCATCAGAGCGGCAACGTTGAATTGATCCATCAGATGCAAATCGTCGAATTTGTGCGCAAGGTAGTGCACCGCAGTGAGGTATACGACGAACAGCAGCAGATGGGCGACATAGAGCTGCCACACCCGGCGCAACAGCCTGGTCGCTCCGATGACAAAGCCGTGCTCTTTCATTATGGTGCCAAATACAAGCGTCGCCGTGTAGCCGGAGATCAACAAGAATAGATCGGCTCCATCGCTAAAGCCATAATTCCGCGTCGTGAACCAGGCGAGCGCGGTGTTCGGAATATGTCCAAGAAAAATCAACCAGTTTGCCAGACCGCGAAACAGATCCAGCCGGACATCACGCTGCTGCTCCGGCAGCGCTGACCTGACGGTGATTGTCTCCCAAATCCGCTGCGGTACAGAAATCGCGATCTGCAAGGTCCAGCCCGGCGCACGGTTGATGGGCTCGTCAGCCGGCATCGCTTTCCTCTTTCTTGTTGTGTCTCTCAACGCAGACGATGGAGATAACCAGATTCGTATATTACTTCTCATGGCCATGCCGGCAATAATCGGCCGTTTGTGGATGGCGAGAACGAGGGCGCCTTAACGGCGGAGTCTGATCCGTAAGGTGATGGGATTTCTGGGGGAGAAAAACCGCGATGCAGCGCGGGCCGCTATTCGGTTACGCCGGAGGCGGTAGTCGCCGCAAAGACATCCATCATCGCAATCACCCGGCCGTTCGAGCGTCACTCTGAGCCGCGACCTTTTAGATCGATGTCGTTGCTCTTCGTTTCAGAACTCAATCAGAATTCAAGCGGAGGCGTTCCGATGCGCTTCGATCGAGCGAGACACGGCGGATCTCGATCTTGAGCAGACAATGTGGGCACTTCCGCTTCAGGACGCCAATTGCCGACAGCTCGGGGACCCTATCGAGCTGTCAGGCAATCCAGACGACGATTACTTGGAGCCGGTGGGCGGTGCGGTGTTCGAATTCGTCGACGGGCTGGCTCCGGTGGTCGCGGGTGCGTCCTTCTTGGAATCCGATCCGCCTTGGTGCATCCGGCCGCCCATCTTGCCGTGCTCGCCGTCCATTCCCTTCCGGCCCATCTTGCCGTGTTCCATGCCGTCCCGCATCATTCCGTGTCCCATGCCGGGCGCGGGCTGAGCGGGCGTAGTCTGCTGAGCGGGCGCATCCTTTTGGGTATCCGGGGTCTGTTGCTGGGCCGAAGCCAATGCCGATAAACTAAGGGCAATGGCCAAGCCGAAAGCCGCCGCGAGGCTCCTTTGTCCGATTGGCTTCATCGTTCTTCTCCCACAAGGTTTTGCTGCCAGTCGTGATGACTGACAGCCACTACCGTACGGCGCTCCGGGGACCGCAGTTTGACCAAGGTCAACTTGGCGAGCGCAATGTTGCGTGATTTTTTTTCGGATTTGACCGTAATGAGTCGATGCTGACGCCGTCACTATATTGGTGCCGGAGGCAGCGCGCTGTTAGTCATGCACGCTTTTCTTTGCACATTGAGCCGACGACTGGGAAACTTGATCTTCAATCGGATGTTGAAGTCTGTGTAATCGATCATTCGGAGGACGTAAGCCGTAGCCGGCGCCGGTCATACGGGTGGTTAAAGGTAGCATGCCGATTCTTTCAGCATTCCTCCGAACTTGTTTGCCCTTAGTCTTTGATCTGGCTCAACCCACATTGTGACGCATAGGGTTGATTGCTAGAAGATCAGACGCCCGGTTTGATTGTTTCTGACCTATTCGGTCAAGTAGGAGGAAGAGAAATGAATATCTGTAAACTGTTAGTTGCCGCGAGTGTCATGTCCTTCGTTGCACTCCCTGCGATGGCGCAAACAAGCTCTGGAGAAGGAAAGGGCGGGAGCCACCACTACTCCGGTGGACCCAAGTCCGAGGTCCCGCATCACATCGGTCCCAAGAAGCAGGGCGCTGGCTCAAAGAAATCCGGTCCGAGCGGGAGCCATCATTACAGCGGCGGCCCGCGTGAACCCCACCACATCGGTCCAAAGTAACAGTGACTGGACTGAGGTGATTTTGCATGATCGCGGCGGGATCGCCTCTTCTCAGCATCGCTATTCCTTAATGTGCCTTTGCGGCGTCAGTTCAGCAAAGCTCCTTGGCCCTTCTCCGGTACGACGCTGCTCCATCCCAATTCCTTCGTGATTCGGTTCTGAAGGGCGGACGCCGCCTTCAGCTCTCCGTGGGTGATGAAAGTCCGTTTCGGCGTTGCGCTCCCGCTCTTGAGCCATGCCAATATTTCGTCGGCGTCCGCATGAGCGGAGAGCGCGTCGATATTTCGAACCTCAGCCGCGATTGGCACGTCTTGGCCATGAATCCGAACGGCTTTGGCACCTGACAGCATAACGGCCCCTCGCGTGCCCTCAGCTTGATAACCGGCGAAGAGGACGGTGTTCCTCTGGTCCGGAGCAAAGTGTCTCAGATGATGGAGTACACGTCCGCCGGTTGCCATGCCGCTCGCGGAAATTATGATCTTGGGAACTGCACTTTCACTCAAGCGCTTTGAATCCTCAACCGAACGAATATAGGTCGCAACGGCGCATGCTCTCTTGCATTCATCGTATGAAAGCTTGTGATCGACTTTGAACTTGCAGAAGATTTCGCTGGCATCGACAGCCATCGGGCTGTCGAGAAAGATCGGTACGTTAGCGAGCCCGCCCGCCATCTTGATCTTCGCCAGATAGTGAAGCAGCGCCTGAACTCGGCCGACCGCAAAGGCCGGGATAACGACGGTGCCGCCTCGTTTCGTCGTCGTGCTAATGATTTCCTGTAGGGCGCGTTGAGGATCGATTTTGGGATGTGAGCGATCGCCATAGGTCGATTCCACGACCAGATAGTTGCCCTTCTTCAACGGTTCGGGCTCGAGCATTGTGGGGTCATCGTGTCGACCCAAATCACCCGAGAACGCGATGGACGTGCGATCCCACTCAAGTTCAACGCAGGCGGCTCCAAGAATGTGACCGGCGCGGCGAAGTACCACAGTTCCGCCGCCCGGCAATTGCTGTTCGCTATGAAATGGTACCGGCCTCAACAGACGCAGAGCCGCTTCCGCGTCCTTTACCGTATAAAGCGGAAGAGCCGGCATGTGCCTTGAGAACTTGCGCTCGTTGGCGTATCGGGCGTCTTGCTCCTGCAAATGTCCGGAATCTCGCAGAAGGATCTCGCACAGCGCGGCTGTTGCCTCCGAGCAAATGATGGCCCCCTTGAAGCCTTGCCTGACCAGCAGAGGGAGCGCGCCGGAATGATCAAGGTGGGCATGGGTCAGGACAACCGCAGAGATGCTGGCCGGCTCCACCGGGAATCTCGCCCAGTTTGCCTCTCGGAGTGTTCGGCTTCCCTGGAAAAGGCCGCAGTCAACCAGAATTCGATGTGATGGGCTTTCGACAAGATACTTCGACCCTGTAACCGTTCCAGCCCCACCGAGAAAGGACAATTTCAGGCCCATTCCATCCCCCAATAACATTGGCCGGCACCTTTGAGCGGTGCCAGACGTCCACTCACGATGGTGGCATGCAAACAGGCCGGACCCGGCGTGCTCAGCTTCTTATAGATATAGGATAAGAGGAGTTCTCGTCAGGCTTATTGATCCAGCTCAACAATTTAGAGCGCGAATAATCAAGACTGCAGCATTTGAAACGGGAATGCTGTCATGGATGATACACGGAGAACGCCAGACGGAGTCTTGAGCTCCTCAAATGCCGAACAGATGCGATCATCCGCTTATACGTTGGCGGCCTTGGATCAGGACTTCCTGCTAAGCGATTCCATGCGCGGCGTCCGGTTCATGTTGGAGTATGAGAAAGCGGAGAAGTATTTGAGGTCGTGGGGTGTGCGGTCGACCATAGTGGTCTTTGGATCGGCACGCGTTCGAGAGAACGGGCCGGCACAGCACGCGCGATGGTATCGGGAAGCCAGCGCCTTCGCTCGTTTGGCGTCCGAACGTGGTGGCGCGCTCACCTCGAATGGTGGTGTCCGCGACAACGTTATTGCAACAGGCGGCGGTCCGGGAATCATGGAGGCGGCGAACCGGGGAGCGAGCGAGGCGGGAGCCCCCTCCATCGGCTTCAACATCACATTGCCGCAGGAGCAGCAGCCTAACTCATACTCAACGCCAGAACTCACGTTTCGGTTTCACTATTTCGCAATGCGGAAGATGCACCTGGCGATGCGTGCCAATGCGCTCGTTGCGTTTCCGGGAGGGTTTGGCACGTTTGACGAGCTGTTTGAGATCTTGACGTTAAGACAGACGAAAAAGTCGCCAGCTATTCCGATCGTGCTATTTGACGAGCAATATTGGCGGTCCGCCGTCAATTTTGAAACGTTGATCGAGAACGGCACGATCGAGAGAGCGGAAGGCGATCTTTTTCGCTTCGCAGAAACAGCGGAGGACATCTGGTCGAAGCTACTTTCTTGTGGACTTGGGGTGCCAGGTCTTTCTTGCGAAGCTTCGCAGTTTAGCCACGTTAAAGGTTCGGGTGCGGGATTGGCCTCTCCGAAATAAAACGCCAGCAAAGTTGACTTAGATCAAACCGAAGCTTTGGCCGCCCAAAGTATCATGATTACGTTTACCTGAAGTTCACGCTTCCCACATTTGGCGGATTGTCCAGGAGAGTAGGATGCTCAGCAAAAAGGCGAGGCAGGAAGCAAATTGCCGCCACTTTGCCGAAAGCGGCATTCGGCCTGAGACCGACGGCAGGGTTGCGCAGCCTAATAAGTGCTGGATCTCCATTGAACGCAGTAAGGCGGTTACGCAACAACCTGAGTGGTCTCCGGAAACGGATGATATTCTGCGAGAGTTGGTCGATGCCGGCGCGCCAATTGATGTGATCTGCTCCAGACTGAAAAGTTCTTGTGATGCCGTCCGTACTCGCGTGCTGGTACTGAGGCTCAGTGTGCGATCCGCGGGATGAAGGTTTTGTCCAGAGGGCAGCCGGAATAAGCCGCCATGCAAACTCCCCAAACGTTTGCGCTGTCAGCTTTGTCTTCACCGCTCCAGGACGCTCCCGGCGCACCCGGTATCTCCCCGACCTGGACCAGCAGCGCGAAGGACGCGGTGGGCTGTTCCCTGGGCCCGGCCCGGCTCTGGTTCACGATAGGTTACGGCATCCTCAACGAAGTCTACTGGCCGCGAATAGATATCCCTCAGATCCGCGATCTCGGGTTCATTGTTGCCGACGGGAAAGGGTACTGGGACGAGGTGAAGCGTTGCGGTGCCCATGAGCTTCGTTCGATCAGTCCAGGCGCACCGGCATTTGAAATCCTGCACACCGGCTTGCGCTATCGGCTCCGGCTTCGTATCACACCTGACCCGCGGCGGGATGTGCTCGCAATCGAAACCACACTAGAGACGGTCGATCCCGATCTGCGCGTCTACGCGCTACTGGCCCCGCATCTGGGCGCAACTGGAAAGGGCAACCGAGCGAGGGTTGCTAAGCATCGCGGCCGTACAATCCTCTGGGCCGAGCAGGGGCCCTTTTCCCTTGCTCTCGCTGCCGTCGATTCTGCGCAGCAGGATGCCATCATGCGCGCCAGCGCCGGATACGTCGGGGCCAGCGACGGCTGGCAGGATTTTGCACGGAACGGAGCGATGACGTGGTCGTATGCGGCGGCCGGTCCGGGCAACGTCGCCCTGATGGCCGAACTCCCGCGACAGGCGGTCCTGGCGCTTGGTTTTGCCAGTAGCCCGGAAGCCGCCGCGACGCTGGCGGTTTCGACGCTGATACAGCGCTTTGACAATCTGCTCGCGGGACAGCTTTCCGACTGGGAGGCGTGGCACAAACGGATTTGCGAATGCTCTCTCCGTCCACCCGACGGGACGCCGGAGATTCAACGCCAGTTGACCGTTTCTGAGATCGTGCTGCGGTCCCATTTGGACAAGACCTATCCCGGCGCCATGGTGGCAAGTCTCAGCATTCCCTGGGGAGATAGCGGCGACGAACGCAGCGGGTATCACCTGGTTTGGCCGCGCGATCTCGTCGAATGCGCAGGCGCACTGCTTGCCTTAGGCGGAGAATCCGAAGCCCGGGACACACTCCGGTATCTCATCGCCACCCAGAATGAGGAGGGCCACTGGAACCAAAACCAGTGGCTTGGCGGGCAGTCTTACTGGCGTGGCGTCCAACTGGACGAAGCGGCTTTCCCGGTCCTCCTCGCAGCCGCGCTGTCGGATCGTGGCGCTCTCGCGGGTATCGAAGTGAGCGACATGGTCGGCAGGGCACTGGCTTTTGTCGCTTGCAAGGGCCCCTCGACAGACCAGGATCGCTGGGAAGAGAATGCCGGTATCAACACTTTTACGCTTGCGATAGCGATCGCCGCTTTGGTGTCCGGCAGTGCCCTTCTGGAGAGCGAAGCGAAGCAATGGGCGCTAGATCTCGCGGACTTCTGGAACGAGAATGTGGAACGATGGACGGCTGTATACGGGACCGATCTCGCGCGCGAGGTCGACGTTCCCGGTTACTTCATTCGAACTGCTCCGGCGAGTGTGCTGCAGAACGGCGAGCGCGCCCTGGACGAGTTGGTTCCGATCCGAAATCGTGCAGACGGGCTCAAGCTCGCGGCAAAAGACCAAGTGAGCACGGATTTCCTGCAACTCGTCCGCTTTGGCCTTCGTCAAGCCGACGATCCACTTATCCGCGACAGCGTAAAAGTGATCGATTATCTGCTAAAGGTTGATACTCCGTCAGGGGCAGTTTGGCGGCGCTACAACCATGATGGCTACGGCGAACACGGAGATGGCCGGCCTTACGATGGAGCCGGCCAAGGCCGTCCCTGGCCATTGTTAGCCGGGGAACGAGGACACTACGAACTCGCGGCAGGTCGAGACCCTTCGTCGTTCCTGCTGACCATGGCCGCAACAGCAAGCCCCGGCGGCATGATCCCTGAACAGGTGTGGGATGAAGCGTCGATTCTCGCCCGCCGATTAATCCCGGGACGCCCAACCGGTTCTGCCATGCCACTGGCTTGGGCCCATGCCGAGTTCGTGAAGCTGTTGATGTCTCGCGAACTGGGCTACTGCTTTGATCGGCTTCCGGCGGTCTGGAAGCGGTACAAAGGACAACGACGGCAGGGACGCCGTGCATTCTGGTGGCAGCATGCGCGGGTCAGGAGCTTCTCCGAAGGAAGCATGTTGGTGGTCGCTTTGTGCCGTCCGGGCGTCGTGCGGTACGGGATCGACGCCTGGCGTGAAATTTTGGAAGTCGAAGCCGACGCAACAGGTCTTGGTTTTTTCGCAGCTACTCTTGATACAGCGAAATTGGAGACAGGTCAGACGGTTGACTTTACGGTCCGATGGAGCGACGGCACCTGGATCGGCGAGGACTTTCGAGCCGCGGTAGTTCCTCCGTTGCAGCCAACAGAAATTGCGGCGCCGGTCTAACAACTAGATGAAGGCGCACAACCTACTCAATCACTTTATTTGATGACGTCGTGGAAGCGCTGCGAACTTGATCGTCGGCCAAAGCGATCCTTATAGAGAGCTTTTGTGACCAGTGCCCCGCTGGCGTTGGTCTCGCTTCACCACCGCCATACCCTGCACCCCACGCGCTTGGCGTATGAGGAGTCCGCAGCACTACCGCATTTGGGCGACGAAGCTGTTCCTTTTTGGAGGTTGATGCATGGTCTGCTTGGCTTGCAAGACGATGCCCCACAGCCACGGCAAATGCAGCGGCTAGGACCAATTCGGAATCCAATCATATGGGTGAAAAAGCCTGCACTATCTGCGGGACATTTTGCGCGAGTCGCTACCGGGCCGGTAGAGCACTATAGCTTCGTCACACGCAGTCGCAATGCATTGCCGACGACGCTCACTGAAGACAGCGCCATGGCTGCGGCGGCAATGATTGGAGACAGCAGTATTCCGAATGTCGGATAGAGAACGCCGGCGGCTATCGGGACGCCGGCGGCGTTGTAGATGAACGCGAAAAACAAATTCTGTCGGATATTGCTCATGGTGGCTTCCGACAGCTTGCGGGCGCGGACGATGCCGCCCAGGTCGCCCTTCAGCAGGGTAATGCCCGCGCTTTCTATCGCGACGTCTGTGCCGGTGCCCATCGCGATACCGACTTCGGCGGCGGCGAGGGCCGGGGCGTCGTTGACGCCATCGCCGGCCATCGCCACGATCCGGCCTGCCTTCTGCAGCCTGGCAACCACCGCGCTTTTCTGGTCCGGAAGAACTTCAGCCTCGACGTCCTCAATCCCGAGCTGCCTTGCGACGGCGTTGGCGGTGGTGCGGTTGTCCCCGGTTAGCATGATCACCTTGACGCCTTCCGCTTTCAGATCCCTCAGCGCCGCCGGCGTCGACGCCTTGACTGGGTCCGCGATTGCGAACAGCCCGACCAGTTTGCCGTCGACTGCCATGTTGATCACGGTGGCGCCTTCACCCCGCATGCGCTCGCCCTCTGCTTCCAGCGACTGTGTCGCGACACCCAGAGACGCCAAGAAGTTTGCATTGCCCAGCAGGATGGATTTGCCGTCGACCTTGCCTGCGGCGCCCTTGCCGCTGGGAGAATCGAAGTCCTCGACCTTGCTCAGAACCAATTTGCGGTCATTGGCGGAGCGGACGATCGCGTCGGCGAGGGGATGCTCGCTGGCCCGTTCGACGGTGGCGGCGAGACGCAGAAGTTCGTTCTCATCGTGGCCCGGCGCGGGGACGATCGAGACTACCTTCGGCTTGCCTTCAGTGAGGGTGCCGGTCTTGTCCACCACCAGCGTGTCGATCCTTTCCATGCGTTCCAGCGCTTCGGCGTTCTTGATCAGCACGCCGGCCTGGGCGCCGCGGCCGACGCCGACCATGATCGACATCGGGGTGGCGAGCCCGAGTGCGCATGGGCAGGCGATGATCAACACGCTGACCGCGGCAACCAATCCGAAGGCCATCCGCGGCTCGGGTCCGACGTACGCCCACACGCCGAAGGCGACGAGCGCCACGACGATGACGGCCGGAACGAACCAGCCGGCGACCTGGTCGGCGAGCCGCTGGATCGGCGCGCGTGATCGCTGCGCTTCGGCGACCATCTTGACGATCTGCGAGAGCATAGTGTCGCGGCCGACCTTGTCGGCGCGCATGACGAATCCGCCCGATTGGTTGAGGGTGCCGGAGATCACCTTGCCCCCGATTTCCTTGGTGACGGGCATCGATTCGCCGGTCACCAGCGATTCATCCAGCGACGAGCGGCCTTCGAGAATGACGCCGTCGACCGGCACCTTTTCGCCCGGTCGTACCCGCAACCGGTCGCCGACGGCTAGGCTCTCGATCTGGACTTCATGGTCGGAACCATCGTCGCCGATACGGCGGGCGGTTTTCGGTGCCAGCTCGAGAAGGGCCTTGATCGCTCCGGAGGTGGCTTCCCGCGCCCGGAGCTCAAGCACCTGGCCGAGAAGAACGAGTACGGTAATCACGGCAGCGGCCTCGAAGTACACGGCGACCGCGCCCCCGTGGCCGCGGAAGGTCGCCGGGAAGATGTCCGGCGCGACGGTGCCTATCAGGCTGTAGACGTAGGCGACGCCGGTGCCCATCGCGATCAGCGTGAACATGTTCAGATTGCGCGTTACCAGCGATTGCCAGCCGCGCACGAAGAAGGGCCAGCCGGCCCACAGCACGACCGGGGTGGAGAACACAAACTGGATCCAGTTCGACAGCGTCTGGTCGACCCAGCCGTGAGAGCCCACCAAGTGGCCGCCCATCTCCAGCACGACCGGCGGGATCGAAAGCGCCAAGCCGATCCAGAAGCGTAGCGTCATGTCGGCAAGTTCGGGATTGGGTGGCGCATCCAGGCTCGCGACCTCGGGCTCCAGCGCCATGCCGCAGATCGGACAGTTGCCAGGACCGGCTTGGCGGATCTGCGGATGCATTGGGCAAGTGTAGATCGTTCCGGTCGGCACTTCGGCAGGCCGTTTCTCGTTCGTGTTGCCGAGGTATTGCTCCGGAGCGGCCTCGAATTTGGACCGGCATCCGGCCGAACAGAAATGATAGGTGTCCCCCTGGTACTCCAACTGGTGCTCGGTGGTCGCGGGATCGACGCTCATTCCGCAGACCGGATCGCGAACGCTCGTTGCGGCACGATTCTCGTGATGAACATGGCCGCTATGATCATGTCCGCCGCAGCACCCGCCGGTCGTCTTGGGAGCTGCCGGAGTGACGCTGGAGCCGGCAGCCTTCGATGAACAGCCGCAGCCACCGCCGGAAGCCGCGTTTCCAACTTTGCTCATACTGCTCTCCATCGACCGCTTGCACCCCGTACCCGCAAGGGGTATATAAAATTGATGCAGAAGGCTATCAAGGACTCGTGCCAAAAACGCCTGGGCCGGATCGCGGGGCAGGTGCGCGGCCTCTCGAAGATGGTCGAGGAGGATCGTTACTGCATCGACATCGTCACCCAGATCTCGGCAGTCCGTGCCGCCCTGCGACGGGTCGAGGAGGAAATCCTGAAGGATCACGTCTCTCATTGCGTCGCACACGCCATCGCGAGTGGCGATAAAGTGGACCAGCGAAAGAAAATCTCCGAACTGATGGACGTCATTGGTCGGGCGGACAGATGATGCTGGAACTATTGCCATTCGCGGAAGGTTCGACCTTGGCGTGGCTGCGGTTTGCGTCTAGGCTTGCGATTCTCCGCCATCCGGCGGCAAGGAAACCGTACGACCGATGTTGAGCAGACTCACGGGGACGAGGAGAACGACGGCGGGACGATTGCTCGCGTTGGTCTATCTTTTCTGCGTTCTGGCACCGGCGATGTCGTTCGCCTTCGCCGACGGCGCCCGCGCCGCCCCGTGCCTGACCGAGGACAAACTCGGCATGGGCATCGTGCACGTGCACGAACATGTCGGCGCCGTCGCGCAGCACGTCCACAAAGACGACCGTTCGCACGACCTTTCATCGTTGGTCGTCGCTTCGGCGTCGGAACATGGGCAAACTGCTGCGGCAACGGATCACAATTCGTCGCCCTTGGACCACCACAAGTCCTCCGGCGGACAGTGCTGCGGCATGGTGTGCGTGAACGCGCTGCCGGCCACGATGACGGAGGTCGTTCGGCCGACCACTCCACGGTCGATCTGCCTCTCGAGCGATTACCGGGCGATCGCCGATAACACGCCGCCGCAGCGCTATCGTCCCCCCATCGCCTGATCTGACCGCCTAGATGCGGTGCCGCGCCCGTAGAGGGCTCGCGCACCTGTGATCCATCGTCAGTTCAGGGGAAACAAATGCGTGCGCAGTTTGGGGCGAAGTTCGCCGCCGTTCGTTCGGTGGCGGGGAAGCCATTCAATTTCAGGCGGGGAATTCTCGCGACAGCGGCGCTCGCGGCGTCCACGCTCGCCGGTTGCATGCCGGCGACGGTCCCACTGGCTGGGCCGGATCCGGCCGATCCGAACGTAAGAGTTGCCGCGGTCGGGTACCGCTCGACGGTCGCGCCCTATACGCGACTCCGCCCCACCGCGCCGACGGGATGGCGCGAACAAAACGAACGCGTCACCCCGGCGCCGAAGTCGAACCAGTAGGGGCCGGGCGATGGACAAATCCCTTCCAGCCATGGTCACGACATCCGGCTTCAAACCAGGACGGGGGCCTCTAGCGGCTCTTCTTGGCGCACTCATGCTTTCCGGCTGCGCGTCGTTTTCGCCCGACGGAGGCATGAGCGTCGTGGCCACCGTTGCCAGCGAGACCATCAATAAGGACGTGGTGTCCATTCGCACGGTCGATGACGCAGAGCGGGCGAGGAATACTGTCCAACATCTTCTTCGCCGAGCCCTGACGGTGGACACGGCCGTTCAGATCGCCCTCCTGAACAATCGGGGTCTGCAGGCGGCGTACAACGAATTGGCTTTGGCGGAAGCCGACCTCGTCGAGCAAAGCCTGCCACCTAATCCGACCTTTGCGATCTCAAGGATCGCCGGAAACGGCGCGGTTGAGATCGAACGACAGATCGTCGGCGACATCCTTGCTTTGGCAACACTGCCGTTCCGATCGGAAATCGCCCGTCAGAGATTCCAAAAGGCACAACTCCGCGCCGCCGAGGAGACGCTCCGGCTGGCGGCCGAGGTCAGGCGCGCTTATTATAGGGTGGTTGGAGCCAACGAGTTGGTCGTCCTACTTACCGATGCAAAGTCCACAGCCGAATCCACGGCTCAGCTTGCGCTACGGCTCGGTCAAACCGGATCTCTGAACAAGCTCGACCAGGCCCGTGAGCAGGTCTTCTACGCAGAGGTCACGGCCGACCTTGCGGCGCTTCGTCAGGATGCCACAAGCTCGCGCGAGCGCCTGATCCGTCTGCTTGGATTGTGGGACGGCGACCTCGGCTTCCGGCTACCGCAGAAGCTGCCCGTCCTGCCTGGCCGGCCGCTCTCACTGCCGCGAATTGAGGTGGATGCCGTCGCACATCGTATCGATCTGCAGATTGCCCGCATCGAGTTGGGTCTTCTGGCGAAGTCGCTGAAGCTCACGGAGGCAACACGGTTCGTCACGCTTCTCGATGTTGCGGGAATCGACAAGAAGACCGTGGATCCGGAAGGCCCTCCATTCCGGGAACGGGGTTTCGACATCCAATTCCAGATTCCGATTTTCGATGGCGGCGAGGTACGCGTTCGGCAAGCCACTGAAACCTATAACCAGGCATTCAATCGTTTGACCGAAAAAGCGGTGGATGTGCGCTCGGAAGCGCGCGATGCGTTCCGCGTCTACCGCTCGTGCTACGACATCGCAAGCCACTATCAGCGCGAAGTGTTGCCACTCCGGGAGATCATCTCGGATGAGATGAGACTGCGCTTCAGCAGCATGCAGGTCGACGTGTTCGCGTTATTGACGGAAGCACGGCAGCGGATCGCGGCGTTGCGTGCCGCCATCGAAGCCAAGCGTGCCTTCTGGCTTGCACAATCCGAATTGAAGACAGCCGTCAATGGCGGCGGCCGGGCCGATACCCAACCCGAGACAAGATCCTCGCCGACCGCCCTGGCGGGCGGTGGCGGCGGCGCACACTGAAGGAGATGACAATGTTGTCCCGACGAAACTTTCTCGGCACCGCCACGGCACTCGCAAGCGCAACAGCAATCACCGGCCGGGTCCAGGCGGCAAGTATCCCGGAAGCGCCCACCATGGAGAAGGCGACGATGCAGCCGCCGCTCTATCCCTTGAGTGGGCCGGAGTACCGGCCGGCCGTGACGCTCAATGGCTGGACGCTGCCGTGGCGCATGAACGGCGACTGGAAGGAATTCCATCTGCTTGCTGAGCCGGTCGAACGCGAGTTTGCTCCAGGTATGAAGGTCAATCTGTGGGGTTACAATGGCCAGTCACCGGGGCCCACCATCGAGGTGGTCGAGGGGGACAAGCTCCGCATTTTCGTTACCAACAAGCTGCCCGAACATACGACCGTGCACTGGCATGGCGTTCTCCTGCCGAGCGGCATGGACGGCGTCGGCGGACTAAATCAACCGCATATTCCGCCTGGTAAGACCTTTGTCTATGAATTCGAGATGAAGCACAGCGGAACGTTCATGTACCACCCGCATTCGGACGAAATGGTCCAGATGGCGATGGGCATGATGGGAATGATCGTCGTGCACCCACGCGATCCCAAGTTCCGCCCGGTCGATCGCGACTTCGTCTTCATCATGAGCACGTACCTGATCGATCCCGGCACCTATCTGCCGAAGGTGAACGAGATGACTGATTTCAACATGTGGACCTGGAACAGCCGCGTGTTTCCCGGCATCGATCCGCTGCCGGTTCGCCTTGGTGACCGCGTGCGCGTGCGCATCGGCAATCTCACCATGACCAATCACCCGATCCATCTGCACGGGCATAATTTCGCCGTGAGTTGCACTGACGGCGGCTGGGTTCCCGAAACCGCGCAATGGCCGGAAACCACGATCGATGTTCCCGTCGGCGCGATACGTGCCTTCGATGTTCTCGCGGACAATCCCGGCGACTGGGCGTTTCACTGCCACAAGTCGCATCACACCATGAACGCGATGGGCCACGATGTCAGAAACCTCATCGGCGTATCGAGAAAGGATTTGGCCAAAGCGGTCGGCAAGCTGGCGCCCGACGCGATGGTGATGGGCGAGCGCGGCATGGCGATGGGCGACATGGAGATGCCGGCCCCCGACAACACGCTGCCGATGATGACCGGGACCGGACAGTTCGGCCCGATCGAAATGGGCGGCATGTTTACGGTCATGAAGATCCGCGAAGGGCTTGCGCGTGACGATTACAAGGATCCGGGTCCGTACAAGTTTCCGAAGGGCACGGTCGCCTGGCAGGTCGATACACCGAAGACGGAAGCGCCACGGGAGAACAAGCCAAAGGAATCGGCCAAGCCGACCGAGATGAAGGCTGTAAAGGGAAAAGGCATGAAAGGCACGCATCAGCACTAGCGAAACCCGTCAGTTTAAACGAACAGCAAGGAAACAGACCATGAAGACCCTCGACCGAACCGGCATCGCGCTCGTCGCAACGGTGCTTTTCTCCGCTGCAGCCTGGGCCGGAGCCGGCCCTAAAGGTCACAGTCACAGCCATGACGAGGCGTTCTCCGCGGGCGCGCCCGGCGATCCCAAGAAGCCTGCCAGGATCGTGCAGATCACAATGGGCGAGGCGGACGGCAAGATGATATTCGCGCCCGATAAAATCCAGGTGAAGAAGGGCGAACAAGTGAAATTTATGCTCCGTAACAATGGCGAACTGGACCACGAATTCATCCTCGCGACAACGGCGGAAAACCTCAAGCACGGCGAGGAGATGAAGAAGAATCCTGACATGGAGCATGACGATCCGAACGGCAAGCGGCTTGCTCCAAAGAAAACTAACGAGATGGTCTGGAAATTCACCAAGGCCGGCGAGTTCGAATATTCATGCCTGATCCCGGGTCACCGGGAGGCCGGGATGGTTGGCACAGTTGTCGTTAAGTAGTCCAAGCGGTTGAGTTGAAGGAAGGCTGGAAATGAAGATCAAAAGATTGGCAGCAGTAATCCTGTCGGTTTCCCTTGTCCACGGCGCTGGCATCGCCTTCGCGCAGAGCGCAATGGTCGATGGCGAGGTTAAGAAGATCGACGAAACCGCAGGAAAAATCACCCTGAAGCACGGTCCAATCAAAAACCTTGATATGGACGCAATGACGATGGTCCTGCGCGTCAAGGACCCGGCGATGCTTAAAAAATTAAAGGTCGGCGACAAAGTCCGGTTCGAAGCTGAACGGGCCGCGGAAGGTGTCACCATCACCAAGATGCAGAAAGCCAAGTAAGACGGGGAATGATTGAGAATTTATGCTCATCAAAGGAACTGAACATGATGACTGCCAAAATCAGAGCCGTCGCCCTCGGGTTGTCGCTCGCTTTGTCTTGCGCCAGCGCATTCGCGCAAGCACCGATGGCCAACGGCGAGGTCAAGAAGATCGACGAAGCTGCGGGAAAAATCACGTTGAAACACGGTCCCATCAAGAGTCTCGATATGGAGGACGAAATGACGATGGTGTTTCGAGTGCAGGATCCTGCGATGCTCAAGCAGGTGAAAGTCGGCGATAAGGTGAAGTTCGATGCGGAAAGAGCGCCAGCGGGCATCACCATCACCAAAATTCAGAAGGGCAAGTAGCGGAAACGATCGGCGCCGCCTCACTTAAGGTGCTGGTGGCGCCTGATTCGCGAAGCTAATGCGGCAAAGGCAAAGGAATGGAGACGTCGTTGCGCCAGACTGACGGGGTTGCGGCCCAACAACCAGTCACTTTCGATCGTGGAAGCGGGATGCTGGCCGGATCCAGCGTGATCGACCGGATCGCTGTGCTGGCTTTGCAGGCGGGCTCCGTTTTGACGCGGCCTTTCGGGCATCGCGGCTACAGGCTTGGCTGCAGGCTGGTTGCGACCGCCGTCGCGGAACGCGACATTGTCGTCAGATTGAACGAAGATGCCGCCTTCGCCTTTCCCTTCTGCGACGGGTACTGGAGCAGAATGCTCAACCCGCGATACGATTATGAAGAAGAGATCGAAGCCTTCTTGAGGAACTCAGCAGACCTCAGATATTCATTTATCGATTGCGGGGCAAATTTTGGCTACTGGTCCGTTCTCGCTTCGAGCAGGCCGTACGGCAGACAGCAGACCCTTGCAATCGAAGCGTCCTCCGAAAATGCTACACGGCTCAGAACCAATGCTCTTTTGAATGGCGACCGTTTTCACTGGCTCAATGTCGCTATCGGAGGGAAAGTCGGAGGATTCGCGCGCATCACGGGCGCAAGACATGAATCCATGGAAACGCTCGCTCTGACACAGAATGAGCCTGACGCCGTGCCCATCGTTTCTCTGGATAGCCTTGCCGCCGAGGGGCATATTGACGTGACGATGCCGGTCGTGATCAAGCTCGACGTGGAAGGGATGGAAATCGAAGCGCTGGCTGGCGCCGAAGGGCTGATGCAGCATGAATGTGTGGTCATTTGCGAAGAGCACGGGTCCGACCGCACGCATGGCATCACGCGTCATCTGATCAACGAACTGTCTCTCAGCGCTTTCGTGTTTGATCCCTTCCGGTGCCGGTTCATCCGACTTGATCGCATCGAGAGGCTAGACCAGATCAAGAAGCACGCGTGGGTCGGGTACAACGTGTTCGCGACCTCGAGCGCGCTATGGGAACAACGACTGCTGTCGACGACTTGGAAGCGCCGATGATGAAATCTCCGCGCTTAGCGTCAGCATTCGTTCTTTCCAGACCTCCAAGAAAACTGCTAAAAATCTTGTCCGCAACCTCATGACTGTTCGCGCACTTCTTCCTGTCGAAAGGCGTGATCTACGTCTCGACCTTTTTCGTGGTGTTGCGAACTGGGCAATCTTTCTAAATCACATTCCAAACAATGCCAGGATGTGGGTCACCACGAGAAACTACGGCTTTCGCGATGCCGCGGAGCTCTTCGTTTTCATTGCGGGTTACGCGGCAGCCATCGTCTATGCCAAAAGCATGCTGACGCAAGGTTTCACTGCCGGAACAACCCGCTTGTTGGAGAGAGCCTGGCAATTATACATTGCTCACGTGGTGTTGCTCGTTATCAACCTGGCAGTGATCAACTGGGCCGCACAAACTTATAACGAGCCGCATCTTCTGGATGAATTTAACGTAGCGGGGCTTACCGATGATCCGGTCCGCACGTTAACACAGGGATTGTTGCTGAAATACAAACCCTTCAACTTCGATATTCTTCCGCTCTATATCGTGGTGTTGGCGGCCTGTCCGCCGGCATTGTGGCTGATGCTCCGACGACCTGATGTCACGATCGCGGGGGCACTCGTACTTTACTTCGCAGCCCGACAGTTCGGGTGGAATCTTCCCGCCTATCCGTCGGGCGTCTGGTATTTTAATCCTTTCACATGGCAATTTCTCTTCATGTTAGGCGCCTGGAGCGCACTCGGCGGCGCCGCGAGGATGCGGATGGTCATCCGGTCACCGGCGGTCCTCGTTATCGGAACAGCATACTTGAGTTTCGCGCTCGTGATGACAATGGCGGGTCATTTCGAAGCAATCGGAAGGTCATTTCCGGAATGGCTTGTGAGCGCATTCAATCCGAACGATAAGACGAACCTCGCGCCTTACCGTGTAGTGCATTTTATAGTCATCGCGGGCCTCGTCATTCGGTTTATGCCTATTGATTCGCCCGGTCTGGAATCGCGCTGGCTTCAGCCGTTGATTGTCTGTGGTCAGCGCTCGCTTGAAGTATTCTGTGTCGGTCTATTGCTTTCGTTCGTTGGTCACTTCCTGCTCGATGTGGTCTCCAACTCTCTGCCTGCTCAAATCGTTGTTAGCATTTCGGGAATAGCACTCATGACGGCCATCGCTTACTACAGGTCCTGGTCGAAGGAGCTGGACAGGCGGCCGAAAGCGCCGATCCCCAAGGCGGCGCTGCCGAAGTAGCAGCTGCTTCGGAGGCCGGCTCGAAAATCATTCGCGTAGCGGTTGAGCCGCCGGAGGGTGGATCCCACGCACCCGGCATCCAGATCTCACGTCGGCGTGAGGCGGTATGATTTTTAACCGAGGCGCGGGGCGCCCCTGTAACCGAAGCCGCTCCAGCAGCGAATAACTGAGGGATAACGCCGGGTGACGACCAGCGAAACGGAACTCAAGGCACTGATGCTGGCCAGTCTCGATGGCAGCGCGGTGTCATATCGGTTACTGCTCGAACGGTTAAGCAGCCGGCTGCGAGCCTATTATAAAGGCAAACTCGGACGCCTTGGGCGCGGTACAACGGAAGCTGAAGATCTGGTGCAGGAAGTGCTGTTGGCGATCCATCTCAAGCGCCACACCTACGACGAAGGGGAGCCATTTACGCCCTGGGTGCATACCATCGCGCGATACAAGCTCATTGACTATCTGCGCAGGACCCGAACGGTTGCGAGCGTCCCGATCGATGAGGGCACCGAGGTCCTTGCTCAGGACGACCATGCACATGCCGAGAGTTCTCACGACATAAGAATACTTCTGGGACGCCTGCCGGAAAAAGTGCGGTGCTCGATTAAGTGCGTGAAGCTCGAGGGACGAAGTGTAGCGGAGGCGGCAGTGCGGTGCGGAATCTCGGAGTCCGGTGTTAAGATCAACATCCATCGTGGGTTACGGGCACTGGCGACTTTTATCGCGCGGGAGACCAAAGATGAAAACAGATGATTTGGTTGCCATGCTCAGCACAAACGTCGAACCGACGGGGCGTGGACTGGTCGTACGGACGATTACCATCGCCGTTGCTGCTGGAGCGGTACTCGCGCTGGGCTTTGTGCTCGTCGGACTAGGTGTTCGAGCAGACCTCACCGCAACCCGCGCCACTGCCTTTCTGTTGTTGAAAGTAGCTTTCGCTCTTGCGGTGATTGGCATGGCGATGCGTTATCTCACAAAGCTCGCTCGTCCTGGTTCGGAACGCGGAATATCGCAGCTCGCGATTGTGATGCCGTTTGCCGCAATCGCGCTGCTCGGCGCAATCGGCCTGGGTATAGCGCCTAGTTCGCACTGGAACAGCATGGTCCTTGGCGATGAATGGCTTGAATGTCTGCTGTCGATTCCTATCATCGCAATCGTGCCCTTCGCGGTTACCATTCTTGCCGTGCGAAGGGCGGCGCCAACGGACCTTGTTCGAACAGGTGCCGTTGCCGGTCTCCTTGCAGGTGGCGTCAGCGCGATGGCCTATGCACTGCACTGCACCGACGATTCATTGTCATTCGTTGCGGTCTGGTACAGCGGCACGATTGCGATGTGTACCTTGGCGGGAGCGGCATTGGGGCCGCGGCTGTTGCGTTGGTAATGTCCCTGGCACCCCGGCTTCACGTCCGCGTGAGCTTGTAACCGCAAGAAGAGTTGCTCCGAACTCATTATCAGAGGCGCATCACGCGCTTCCCGCAATGATGGAGCTGGATCATGTTGACGAAACGCCTTCTTACGATTTCGCTTTTGCTGCCACTGGCGGCGATATCTGCGACGGCCTACGCGGGCGAGACAATCACAAGCAAGAGCTATTGGCCGAATGAGGCCCGGCAGAGCGCAGCCCGCGATTATCGCTATTGCATCCAGGGCGAATACTATGGGGGTGGGGCGGGCGATTGTAGCTTCACCAGCTACCAGCAGTGCCGAGCCACCGCGTCAGGCCGCACGGCATACTGCGTGGTGAATCCTAGGTTCCCGAACGGTGTGCCAAATCAAACTCGCACATACTGATGGCGAAGTCCGCCGAAGAATGGCGTCTGCACAATGCGGCCAACGGCATGAATAGTGCGCGATGATGGCGCATCCCTGTTGACCGATGCGTGAGGCGCCCTCCCGCAATGATGGAGCCGTACAATGTTAAAGAGACACCTTCTCACGCTTTCCCTTCTGCTGCCGCTGGTGGCGATGTCTGCAACGGTCCAGGCGGGCGAGACGATCACTAGCAAGAGCTATTGGCCAAGCGAGGCCAGGCAAAGCGCACAAACCAGAATTGTGAGCCCGCAAGGCGATTTGAACTCTGCGTTCGCCTACGATCGGGCAGGGTCGTCTTTGCAGCCCGCGGCTGGTCCGAACGAGGCCGGATCCGCATGGCATTACCGGGGCGGCCCGAAATCCCGCTGATATAAAGCAGCCCTGCTGCATGATAGTGTGGGGACGTGAGGAAGACAGCATGAAACGGTATCTGATCTTCGCTACAGTCGGCCCGCTCTTCGGCGGGCTGCTTTTGCTGTTTGCGAGAACGGTTGCTTCGGGATACTGGATCGAGACCATCTGGCCGCAGGTCGGAAATTTCCTCGTAATCTTCGCCAAGACGTTCCACTACAGCTATTTGTTCCTCGTCGTGCAAGCGCTGATGGTCGGGGCGATCGATGACATTCTGCTCCACGTGAGGGAGATGCGCCCGCTTGTGCGGATGCTGATCGTGGGCGCGGCGGGGTTCGCCGCGGGCGAATTGCTGCATGGCTTGCGCGGCCCGGACAGCGGCGTGGTGCAGTTCATCCTGCACGGTCTTTCCGGCTTCATACCTGCGATGATCTCGTCGTCGCTTGCGCACAAATTTGCTGAACAGCCGCAGGCCCCCACCTACTCATTAGAGGACAGTCGAGGGAGCTGACATGCGGGCGAATACGCGCGACAACCGGCGCGGGACCTACGGAAACGACGGTGTGCGCCGTCTTGCATTCATCCGTTACGCGCTCGAGCTGGGCTTTGAACCCAAGGCTGTGCGCAATCTGTTACCCCTGCAGGAACAGCCAGAGCGGTTATGCAAGACCGCGGCGAGCCTGGCCGCAACGGAGCTCGCAGTGGTCGAAAGGAAGATCCACCGACTCAAACGGTTGCGCCATGATCTGGAGCACATGGCGAAGTCGTCCAAGAATGGCTGCGTGGCTGAGTGCCGCGTTATCGAAGCCACAGCGAAATGATGCGGCACGTTGCAGCCTTCGCGACGCGGCTGTACTTGCGCCTGTTCCGGATGACGTTGCGCGTAGGATATCGCTCCGCTTTGAAGACCGGGCTGTGGCGCGACGAGCTGATCAAAGCTGTGGCACCGGGTGCGGGAGAGCGGATTCTAGAGGTCAGCGCGGAAGGATTCAGTTCATCCGCAGAGTTAGCGCGACGCTATCCGACAGCGCATTTTACGGCAGTTCACCCAAAGGCAACCTCTTTAGGCGCCTTCGCTTTCCTCAGCAATCTGGAGCATTTGCCTTGTTGTGACGGGCGTATCCAAGCCAGCGGCGCGTCGTTCGACAAAGTGGTCTGTGCGCTCGCGCTGCATGCGTTGCAACCCCAAGAGAAGATCGCGCTGCTCAAGGAAATGCGGCGCGTCCTTCGCTCTGGCGGGACGCTGCATCTGGCTGATTTGGACGTCCCGTCCACGCCCCGGAAAGGGAGCGCTCTGCGTGCCACCAGTCACCTGTTCGGACCGGACAGCGCCAAGCCGCATCTAGATGGCACATGGTTCAGTATGATTGAGCGGGCCGGATTCGCCCGCGTGCGCCGCGAAAAGACTTGCTCCGAGATCCTTGGGCAGGTCGCTATCGTGCGCGCTCGGCGAAGCTAGAGATCTGTATTGGAGTGCCGCCGACTTGGCGCGATAGTTGTGGGAGGAAAAGTTGCGCGCTGCCGGCTTTTATCTGGTTCACATGCGGAACAACCGCATGGATCGAAGGTTGCATTGTCGTTAATGGCATAGCGCACGGAGCCCTCATGAGGAGGGGCCTTCTCGTTTGTCTACCTGCTTTGAGCATCGTACTTGCTGGCGCTGTATCCGCGCAGACGCAGCCATCTCCGGCCAACAAGTCGTTCATGGCCGCGATGGAAAGCATGCACGCGGACAAGCAGAAGGGGATGGAACCCAATTCGATCAGGGCGTGGGAAAAGTTAATGATCGCGCAGCGCCGAGGCGCAATCGATATGTCTGAGACGGTGCTGAAGGAAAGCACGGATCCGACGATCCGGAAAATGGCGCGGAAGGGAATGGACGAGCAAAGAAAGGGACAGAAGATGTTGAGGGAATGGGTTTCAAAACGCGGAGGGTAAGCGATCACGATGCACAAACAGCATTATGGTCATCTCGCAATTATGACCGCCTTGTCATTTATCGCGATGTTCATCCTGATGTATGCGATGGTCGATCGCATCGCCAACGTCTATCCAAATCTCAATCAGTTCTACATGGCCGGACTAATGGCGGCGCCCATGGTCATCATAGAATTGTTTGTGATGCGTACAATGTATCCGGACATGAGAATGAATGTGATCTTTGGCGGTGTAGCCTTTGCTGCGCTTCTGATCTTTTTCTTCGGCATCCGTGCGCAGACGGCGGTTGGCGACGTGCAGTTCGTCAAATCCATGATCCCGCACCATTCCGGCGCGATTCTGATGTGCGACCGCGCGACGATCACCGATGCTGAACTCAAGAAGCTCTGCGGCGAGATCGTCAAGGGGCAGCAGGAGGAGATCGACCAGATGAAGACAATACTCGCCCGGCTCGACAAATAGAGCTTCGCGTGCGAATCCTCGCCCTCTTTCGCACGCTCCGCCGCCGAAGCCGAGGGTGGAAGCCCAATAGTGCTCATTCGCTGCACGCTGCGACGTGGCCTTGGCTGCGACGTGGCCTTGAATTTCTTCTGAAGGTTTGCAGGAACCATGAACTTAACTCGCGATTGTGAGGTTTGGGCGGAGTTCGAAGCAATGGAGTAGCAAGATGCGGAAAAAATCTCACCATGGGGACGAATCGACTTTTCAGTCCACCGACGACTATCAACTTTACATCGGCACCGAACGCGCAAATCACTTCACGGGAACCGATAATGACATGACGATCGCGTTAAGCCGGGCCGGTAGCGATCACTTGCGCGGCGGCTCCATGGACGACGATCTGATCGGGGGAAAAGGAAACGACCATCTCGTTGGGGCTGCAGGAGCGGACCATCTGGTGGGTGGGGCAGGCAATGACTGGCTCGTCGGAGGAGATCAGGCCGACACGGTCGTGGGTGGTCCGGGCAATGACGTCCTGAATGAGGGCGGCGGTCACGGCGATCTCGACGGCGGCCCCGGAAACGACCTCCTTATCGGCGGACCAGGGGCGGACGCATTCATGATCTCGCCAGATAGCGGCAATGACGTCATCATCGATTTTCATGCCGGACCGGGCATGTTTGATCACCTCGCAGTCATGAACATCGAACCCGAGCAGTTCAAGTTCCGCGACACCGGCGCGGGCGTGCTGATCAGTTGGGATACCGTGCAAGGCGACGGCTCGGTCCTGCTTGCGGGCGTGTGGAAGGGGGATCTGGCTCAGGATGATTTCATGTTCGTCGACGATCGGCACCTTATAACTCCGACCTCGCCCGACGCCGATCATGTGACGGCAGAGCACTTCGCCAAGGACGAGCGGAACGAGGTGGCGCCCGCCGCGCCCGGATCGACGAGTCCCCAGTACCAGACCTCCGTCGACGAGAATCACGTTCAGTTCGGCAGCGATACGATCGCGGACCTGTTCCAGGCCACGGGTAAGAACGATCTCTACTTCGGTTTGGGCGGAGACGATCGGCTCTACGGAGGAGCCGGCGACGATCATCTGGCGGGCGATGCCGGCAACGACCGACTCGACGGAGGGCAGGGAAGTGACGATCTTCGGGGCGGTGATGGCGACGATAGTCTCTACGGGGGCGCCATGAACGACAATCTGATGGGCGGCGCGGGCAACGACTATCTTAGCGCAGGCGCCGGCCACGACATGCTGGAAGGGGGCGCGGGCGACGACACGTACAACGGCGGCGATGGGGCAGACGCCTTCATGGTTTCGCACGGCAGCGGAAACGATGTCGTGGTTGGCGGCTTCGATGCCGGCCCGGGAGCGTTCGATCACATTGCCTTCATGGACGTGTTGCCCAACGAGGTAGCCGTGACCGATTCGGTGTCTACGCACGGCGACGCTCACACCGGCGTACTGGTTAGCTGGGGCGACGGCTCTCTCTTCATCGAGGGAGTCACCAAAAGCCAGATGGCTCAAGACGACTTCATGTTCAACGCCGTCGAAGGCGGCGCCTTCGTACCCGATCCGGGGATCAACACCGAAGGAAGTGAATTGATCTTCCAGGGGGCTCAGTCAGGATGGTTGGTGACTTGAGTCGCCAAGGTGCGGAGTTCTTCGCAAGGAGAGAGCGGCCGTCGTTTTCCTTGCAAAGTACCCCCGGAGGGTATATGTGCGAGGCGAGAAGCCGGTTCGGCTCTGAGGCCGAACGGAGCGTTTTGGTTAATGCAGCAGGACGCTCCGGGACGTCACGAACACTTGACTAGGGTCAAAGATCCCCCGGCGCCACGGGTTATGGTATGAGTACAATCTGGAGCGGCCATTCGTCGCCAGCTCCATAACTTGGTAGACAGCTGATCTCATGCGGATTTTCCGCACCATCCTGGCACTCGCGATTGCCGCCTCTCTGGCGCTGCTGCCAATGGGCGCGCCGGCTGTTGCGGGCCTCCCGATGTCTTCCGGCGATGCGCAGATCAGCGTGGATATGGGTGCCTCGACCGACATGTCGTTAGATGATTGCTGTCCGGATGACATGAAGGGCATGCCTTGCCCACAGGGCGGGAATAAGTGCGGCACGGGTATAAGCTGCGTCGGCGGAACGGTTGCCCTTGGCAATGTCGGGACCGTCGGCTTCCGCTTTCTCCGCGCGGCAGTAACCAAAGTCGCCATCCCGGCGGACCAGATCATTCCGGTCCGCGACAGCAGTCCTCCCCACCGACCTCCTCGCGTCTGATCTCTTTCAGTCGAACGCGCGCAGCCTGTTTCTGCGCGCGATGAAGCTGCTGTGCGCTCTCCGGAGCTTCGGCAAGACAGACCCATGAGGAGAATGCCATGATTGCCAAACTCAGCGGCGCTGCGGCGCTGACAGCCGCCATTGCGCTTGTGAATTTCGCCGCGATCGCCGGCGCCGGCGACTACACATTCGACCCCGTTGCGCCGGAGATGAAGAAGGGCGATGACGTCACGGTCGCGGTGCGCCTGACCGACAGGAGGACCGGCAAGCCCGTATCGGACGCGGTCATCTTCAAGACCCGCGTCGACATGGCGCCCGACGGCATGGCCGAGATGGAATCGGTCGTGACCCCGCTGCCATCGAAGGAGCCCGGTATATACGCCTTCAAGACCGATATGCCGATGGCCGGACGCTACCAGATCACGCTGTCCGCAAAGGTCCAGGGCGAGCCCGAGACCGTCGTCGGCAATGTCATCGTAACGGCCACGAAGTGAGCCTCGGGCGCTCCCCGAGAGCGCCCGGCATTCCGAAACCCAGTTTTCATGCGCGCGCCTCTGGTTGCGCGCCCGCGGTGGACATCATGAACTCGCTGCGCTTTCTCACGATACTCGTGCTCGGAGCCGGATTAGGCCTGGGCGGCTACTTGTCCATCGAAAGATCGGCCCGGCCCCTTGATGCCCTGACTGGCACTGCCGTCGCGGCCGATAGAGCCGTCCTCTATTATCGCGATCCGAGCGGCGCTCCCGCCTGGTCCGCAGGTCCAAAAAAGGACAGCAAGGGGCGGGACTACCTGCCGGTGTACGAGGAGAACTCCACGGCCGAGCCGCCGAAGGCGAAGCCGCAGCGGGCCGAGGCTTCGCGCAAGATCCTCTACTACCGCAATCCTATGGGGCTGCCGGATACCTCGCCGGCGCCGAAGAAGGACTCGATGGGGATGGACTACGTCCCGGTCTACGAGGACGACGAGACGGACGACGGTTCGGTCAAGCTTTCGCCCGGCAAGATCCAGCGCACCGGCGTGCAGTCTGAACCAGTCGCGAGGCGCACGGTCAGCGTGCCGGTGAAGGCGCCCGGCACCATCCAACTCGATGAACGGCGAGTATCCGTGATCGCGATGCGGGCCGAAAGCTTCGTGCAGAAAGTCGCTGACGTGACCACCGGAACCCGCGTGAGGGCGGGCCAGCCGCTGATGGAAATCTACAGTGCGGCGGTCGCATCCGCCGCGGCGGAATACCTGTCCACGATCAACTCGACAATCGTCGGCGACGTGAAGGTGTACGGACGTGGCTCGCGTCAGCGCCTGACGAACTTGGACGTTCCGGAGCCGGTCATCGCCGCCATGGAGAAATCGAGAGTCGCGCCGGTCACGGTGCAATGGTCGGCGCCGCGCGACGGCATCGTTCTCGAGCGTACCGCCGTCGAGGGCATGCGGGCCAATCCCGGCGATGTCTTGTTCCGGATCGCGGATATTTCGATGGTCTGGGCGCTGGTCGACGTCGCGGAGCGCGAATTGGGCAACATCGCGGTGGCGCAGCCTGTAACGATACGCGCCCGCAGTTTCCCCGGGCGGACGTTCTCCGGGACGATCGCAGTGATCTACCCGCAGGTGAACCGGGAGACGCGCACGGCCCGCGTACGGATCGAGCTCGCCAATCCCGATACCGCGCTGCTGCCGGACATGTACATCGATGCGGAGATTGGCACGGCGGATGCCGCGCCGGTGGTGGCGGTCCCCGAGAGCTCAGTGCTCGACACGGGCAGCAGCCAGGCCGTTCTCGTCGATAAGGGTGACGGCCGGTACGAACCGCGACAGGTGAAGCTCGGCCGCCGTGGCGGTGGTTATATCGAAGTACGCGAAGGCCTCGCCGTAGGCGATGCGGTCGTCATCTCGGCCAACTTCCTGATCGACGCCGAAAGCAACCTCAAAGCCGCGCTGAAGAGCTTTGGCGAAGCAGCCACACAAGGAACGGATGCTTCGAGCCGTCACTCCATGGGAGAGCACAAATGATCGCGCGCATCATCGCCTGGTCCGCCCGCAACCTGTTGCTGGTGCTGTTCGGCACGGGCTTTGCGGCCGCAGCGGGGCTCTACGCCCTTATCCATCTTCCGCTCGACGCGATCCCCGACCTCTCGGACACGCAGGTCATCGTCTACACAGAGTACTCCGGCCAAGCGCCGCAGGTGATCGAGGACCAGGTGACCTATCCGCTAACGACGGCGATGCTGACGGTCCCGAAGTCAAAGGTGGTGCGCGGCTTCTCGTTCTTCGGCGTGTCGTTCGTCTACGTGATATTCGAGGACAGCACAGACATCTACTGGGCTCGTTCGCGCGTGATGGAGTTCCTCAACGGAGCGGCGTCGCGGCTTCCGGCCGGCGTCACGCCGACCATCGGCCCGGACGCCACCGGCGTCGGCTGGGTCTACCAATACGCCGTCGTTTCCAAGGAATTGAACTTGGCGGACACCCGCACGATCCAGGACTGGAACCTGAAGTTCGCGCTGGCCAAGGCCGGGGGCGTCGCGGAAGTGGCAAGCATCGGCGGCTTCGTGAAGCAATACAACGTGATCCTCGACCCGCAGCGCATGCGCGACCGCGGCATCAGCATGCAGAAGATCCGGGAGGCTATCCGTGCCAGCAACGCCGACGTCGGCGGCCGGACGGTCGAGCTGTCGGAGTTCGAGTACGTCATCCGCGGCAAAGGATACATCAAGAGCATCAACGACCTCGGCAACATCGTGCTGAAGACCAGCAACGGCACGCCGGTGCTGTTGCGGGACGTCGCGCACGTCGAGCTCGGTCCCGACGAGCGGCGGGGAATCGCCGAATTGAACGGTGAGGGCGAGGTCGCGAGCGGCATCGTGCTGCAGCGGTTCGGCGTCAACGCGCTGGACGTCATCGAGAACGTCAAGAAGCGCTTCAAGGAGATCGCGAGCAGTCTGCCCAAATCGGTCGAGATCGTGCCGGTCTACGACCGCTCGAACCTGATCTATGCAGCCATCGACACGCTAAAGCACACGCTTCTCGAAGAGAGCGTCGTGGTCGCGCTGGTTTGTATCGTATTCCTGCTGCACGTGCGCAGCGCGCTCGTGGCCATCCTGATGCTTCCCGTCGGCGTGCTGATGGCGTTCGGCGCCATGAAGCTTCTGGGGCTCGGGTCCAACATCATGAGCCTCGGTGGGATCGCCATTGCGATAGGCGCCATGGTAGACGCCGCCATCGTGATGATCGAGAACGCCCACAAGCACCTGGAGCGGGCGAAGCCGGGCGAGTCGCGCGTCCAGATCCTGATAGAGGCCGCCTCGGAAGTCGGGCCGGCGCTGTTCTTCAGCCTTCTGATCATCACCGTGTCGTTCATGCCGATCTTCACGCTGGAATCGCAGGAAGGCCGGCTGTTCAGCCCGCTCGCCTTTACCAAGACGTTCGCGATGGCCGCGGCGGCGCTCCTGTCCGTCACGCTCGTCCCCGCGTTGATGGTGATCTTCGTGCGCGGAAGGATCGTCCCCGAGCACAAGAACTTCATCAACCGCTTCCTGATCTGGATCTACCGTCCGGTCATCAAGGGTGTGCTGCGGGCGAAGACGTTCGTCATCTTGCTGGCGGTCGCAGTGCTGGCGGTTTCCATCTGGCCGGCCCGCCAGCTCGGCACCGAGTTCATGCCAGCCTTGAACGAAGGCACGCTGCTCTACATGCCGACCACGCTGCCAGGCATCTCGGTGACGAAGGCCGCCGAGCTCATGCAGACGCAGGACCGCATCATTAAATCGTTCCCCGAGGTGGCTTCCGTCTACGGCAAAGCCGGCCGGGCGGCGACGGCGACCGATCCGGCGCCGACCGAGATGTTCGAGACCATCGTCAATCTGAAGCCGAAGGAACAGTGGAGGCCCGGCATGACGGTCGACGGCCTGATTGCCGAGATGGACAAGGCCCTTCAGTTCCCCGGCGTCTCGAATGCCTGGACCATGCCGATCAAGGCCCGTATCGACATGCTGTCGACGGGTATCCGCACGCCGATCGGCGTAAAAGTAATGGGCACGGATCTCGTCGAAATCGACAGGCTCGCCAAGCAGATCGAGCGCGTCATCAAGGCCGTGCCCGGCACCTCGTCGGCCTACGCCGAGCGGGGCATCGGCGGATACTATCTCGAGATCGTGCCCGATCGCGAGGCGCTCGCCCGCTACGGAATTCTGATCCAGGACGTCCAGGATACGATCGCCGCCGCGCTCGGCGGCCAAACGGTCACGACCACCGTCGAAGGCCGCCAGCGCTTCAGCGTGAACATGCGCTATCCGCGCGACCTTCGCGACAATCCGAAGGCCATTGCCAGCGACATCCTGGTGCCGATGCCGGCGGGAGGCGCCGTACCACTTGGCGAGGTGGCGAAGGTCGAGCCCGCGCGGGGGCCTACGTCGATCCGAACCGAGAACGGGCAGCTTGCGACCTACATCTACGTTGACATCCGCGACCGCGACATCGGTAGCTACGTGGCAGACGCGCAGCGCGCGGTGAACGACAGCGTGCAGTTCCCAGCAGGCTACTACGTGGTCTGGAGCGGCCAGTTCGAATACATGCAGCGTGCGGCCGAGCGCCTGAAGATCGTCATACCGGTCACCCTGACGATCATCTTCCTGCTGCTGTACCTGAATTTCAGGTCCATCACGGAAACCCTCATTGTCATGCTGTCCCTGCCGTTTGCATTGGTAGGCGGGCTTTGGATGATGTGGTGGCTCGGCTTCAATTTGTCCGTGGCCGTGGCCGTCGGATTCATCGCGCTGGCGGGCGTCGCCGCGGAAACAGGCGTGGTCATGCTAATCTATCTCAATCACGCCTTGGCCGAGATGAGAGAGAAGCGCAGCGCGGAGGGCGGCGCGTTCACACGACAGGATCTGACCGATGCCATCATGGAGGGCGCCGTCGAGCGGGTTCGTCCCAAGATGATGACGGTGGTCGCCATCATGGCGGGGCTGCTGCCGATCATGTGGAGCACCGGCACCGGGTCCGAGATTATGCAGCGGATAGCGGTCCCGATGATCGGCGGCATGATATCCTCGACGCTGCTGACGCTGATCGTAATTCCGGCAATCTTCGGCTTGGCAAAGGGCAGGCGATTGCCACCCGGGCAGGGAGGTGAGGTCCTCACGGAGGGATGCCCTGAAGAAACAGTGAGAGGGATGCAGGTTCCGCAAGCAGCTGAGTAGGCTACACTGGCACCGTTTCACAAACCCTGATGGCAGAAACTCCATGAAAAAGATCGTCTTCCTGATCGCCTTCCTGGCCCCGGCGCTCGCTTTGGCAGAAACCCCGTACGCCGGCATGCAGCCCCGGCTGATCAAGGCGCTATCGGACCAGCAGGTCTCCGATCTGCGCGCCGGCCGCGGCATGGGGCTCGCACTCGCGGCTGAGCTCAACGGATATCCGGGTCCCTCGCATGTGCTGGAGCTTGCCGACCAACTGGGGTTGAGTGCCGAGCAGCGTAGCAAAGTCCAGGAGATGTCCGCAGCGATGAAGTCAGAAACAACTCCGATCGGCAACAGGCTGATTGAGGAGGAGAGTAATCTCGATCGGCAATTTGCTCGGCGGATCGTCAGCCCTGAAGGCCTCAGATCGAAGACCACCGCCATCTCGAAGACCCAGGGCGAGCTTCGCGAAGCTCACCTGAAATATCATCTGCTCACTACGGCCCTCCTCGATAGGGACCAACTGGAGAACTACGCCGGGCTGTGCGGTTACTCAATCAAGACCCCGGCGCAACAGCAGCATCATCACAGATAGGTGACGAGTCTCGAACAAGAGTTGCGAGATCGGGCCGGTGAAGTGAGAAAGGAACCTGTTATGGAAGAGAGCGCATACTTGGTCACCCGCCGATCGTTTGTTGGGCTGGTGGCTGCAGCGGCTCTGGGAGCATCCGCGGCGGTTGCGGACGATGCGATGGTTGTCGTGCACAAGGATCCGAACTGCGGTTGCTGTTCGCTTTGGGTACAACACCTTCGCGACGCCGGATTTGCGGTGCGAGTCGAGGAGGCCGCCGACTTGAAGACCGTGCGAGCCCGTCTTGGCATCCCGGCGGCCCTGGCCGCGTGCCACACCGCGGAGGTCGCCGGCTATGTGCTCGAGGGGCACGTGCCAGCAGAGGCCGTTCGAAGGCTGCTGACAGAGCGACCGAACGCGAAAGGCATCGCCGTGCCAGGCATGCCAATCGGATCGCCCGGTATGGAAGGTGGACAGCCGCAACCCTTTACGGTCGTGCTGTTCGGTCCGGACGGGTCCAGGCCTTTCATGCGCTTTATCGGTAAGCAGGCGGTTGGCTGATCCGAGCCGATTAGATGAGGAATATGCAATAGCCAATCTGGACGCATTCGCGGGTTGATGATATTGCGTTCCGACTACCAGTACGGCCTGATGTTGGTAGGGCTCACGGGGGCGTAGGATCACCGGGCATGGAAGGCTGGACCTTATGAGGTCTTCCTCTCCTCCAGGAGATACGCTCGACCGAGCTCGCTATGCGGCCAAGTAGTCCCGAGAAATCTGGAAGATCGACCATCGCCAGCAGTAGCCCGGCGATCCAGAAAAGGTTTTCGTGGGTGAACATCGCGAGAAGTCCGAGCGTCGCGACAAGTTGATATTGAACCTTCTGTTCCTTCTGAGCGATGTGCTCCGGCAAGTGATGCAGACGCAACATCAGGACACCGAACATGAAGACGATCAGCACCAGAAATACAGCCATCAGGATCAGTAGCACGTCGGTCTGTCCGGGACCCGCAACGAACCACGGCGCGTGGACGGAAGAATGTGAGGATTGGACGTGGACCATAGGAGTCTGCTTGGCCTCGGCATCCCTTCTGACTGCTAATACAGGACGTCTATGCGCCGCCAGTTTGATCCAGATCAATGGATGCGCCGCAGTAATGGGTGCGCACTGTTGACGTGCAATAAGCCGGCGGCCGAAACGAGTTATCTTACTGCTTGGCTTCCCACAATCGGGAGCTTGTCATGCGCGCTTTGACCGTCGCCGCCGCGCCACTCGTCAAAACGCTCGGCACTCTGCCTGGGCGCAGTCCGCCGCCGAGAGGCGGAGCAGCCGGAGACGGCGGGCTCTCAGCGCATGCCGCGAGGCGGGATGATGGGCGCGAAGATGCACATAATTCGCGGCTTGCCAGTATCGGTCAATGATCGAGTTCTCGGCTCGTCAGCGAAAACTCTGGTGGCGTTTCTTACATGCCAGATTCCCGTGGAAACGAGAAGATATGGATGCATGCATGTTAGCGTCTTGACGTCGCTCTGCGATCACAATGCTGCGCAGGGTTCGGTGGATTCGCTCCAAGGCAAAAATAGCCAACCCGCAACGCATAAAGTCACAGGTTGATTGATACTGCATTGCGATTGCTATTTCGGCCCGATGTGGTGGGGCTCACGCGGGCCGCCGTTGTAATGATGGCTACCGCTAGGGCCGGTCCTGCCGGTGGTTACACCAGTATCCTTCTTGCCCATGTGGTGAGGCACTTCCGTCTTCGGCCCGCCATTGTAGTGGTGACCATTCGTTTCGGTGTCGGTCTTCTTGGTCTGCGCCATCGCCGGTATGGCGACGAGCGAAAGAGCAGTGGCGACGATAAGAAGGTTGCGGGTGATCATGTCTGTATCTCCGGATGAATGAGCGGTAAATTAGAGGAGCTGCGGTTTCTCGACTTGCGGTAGATCAACCTTCGGCGATTTTCCAGATGCGGCCAAAGTTACCGTGATTTCTGCGTTGGGAGCGCAGTTCCCCGAGCATTGACTTGCGTCAACATCGCTTGCTGCAGGGACAATTAGAGTGAAGATCCTCAAGCGGGAGGCTGCACGATGTCAATGCGAGAGCATTCCGGCCGTAGTCCCGCACCGCATGAAGGCATGTCCTTGAAGTCCCGTGTCGGACTCGTTCTGATCGGCTTCCTGGTTATCGCCGGCGCGTTGCTGTTCACCGAGCATCAAGCCCATGTGTTGGGCTTGCTCGTTTGGCTGCCGCTGCTCGCCTGTCCGTTGATGCACGTCTTCATGCATCGCGGACACGGTCATCACGGCGGTCACCAGCAAGAGGCCGACAGGAGGCAGCCATGAACGGAGAATCGCCAGCCTACGGGCTGTGGGGCCTTGTCCTTATCAATTCCGTAGTCTTCATCCTGTTTGCCTACAGCTTCTTTAAGCCACGGACGCCGCGCGATTGGCGCTCGTTCAGCGCTTTCAGCGCGTTCTTGGTGGCGTTGTTTGCCGAGATGTATGGCTTTCCGCTGACGATCTATTTTCTGTCCGGCTGGCTGCAATCCCGCTTTCCGAACATCGACTGGTTCTCGCATGACGCAGGTCACCTGCTGGAGATGATGTTCGGGTGGAAGACGAACCCACACGCAGGTCCCTTCCATATCCTGAGCTTCGTGTTCATCGGCGGAGGGTTCCTCCTGATCTCCGTGGCCTGGAAGGTACTCTACGACGCGCAGCAGCGGCGCTCGCTCGCCACGAGCGGGCCTTACAGCTATGTGCGGCATCCGCAATATGTCGGCTTCATCCTGGTGATGTTCGGCTTCCTGCTGCAATGGCCGACCATTCTGACGCTCGCGATGTTTCCGGTGTGGACGGTGATGTATGTCAAGCTGGCGCGAAGCGAGGAGGGGGGCGCGAGGTCGGAGTTCGGCGACGCTTACGCCAAATATGCAGCCAAGGTGCCCGGATTCATTCCGACGCTTGGACGGCTCCTGGGCCCGCCTCCCACGGACGAGTACGCCATGGTTAGCTATTCGAGACGGCAAGCGATTGTGGCGGGTTCCAGGCGCTTTCTGTGTTGGCGCGCTGCCGTTCGTTTGGAGCGATGTCGCTGCGGTGCAGGACATTCGGCAATCCAGGACGATAGGCGGGACGACGGTCTATCTCGGCGTTGTGCCGGCGAAGATTGAGAAAGGGCTAGAACCAGCTGGTCACGGGCAAGGGCCGATGCACGGCCGCGCTTCAAAGGTTCGCCTGCGTATCATCTTGTCGCCGCCGTTCGTCTCCGCGAGCGGTGTCGGGTGGCGGATGCGACAGTCAGGGATAAGGTTTCCGGTATCGAGATGCTCGGTGTGACGGTAATTGTGCTGGGCGTACTTGCCGAAAGTGGCTAGTCGGCTATCCAGATCCACCGAGGCGAATGGAATGGAGCGTTCCGCTCATATCGCGCCAATCTCGGCGCGGCATCCTGTAGGGGCTCGAGTTCCTCGTCCCGCTGACAATTGGCATGGTCGCGATCGTGCCCACGTTGAACGACTGGGTATTCTTGGGCTGATCATTGTCATTCGGACCTTCTTGACCTTTTCCCTGCAGAACGAGATCGAGGGCCGGTTGCCCTGATAGCGATATAAGGCAGACCCTCAGGATGAGGAAAAGATGCATTATGAGCGCGAGGAGTTGAGGACTGAGGATTAATTCTGGCTCCTTTCGATCGCATTGCCTGAAGACTTGGTTCCATCGATTCGTTCAGAGAGCGTGATAGGTCAGGTCGAAAGTCCTTTCCAGTGCTGCGTCACGCTGCTTCCGCAATTGCTCCAACATCTCCGTCGTACCGGCGATCAAATCGCGCTCTATTTTCATCATTGGATGATCTGCAGGAAGCGGCTCACGGCTCTGAGCAATAGCGGAGGCGACGCCACTCAGACCGCGAAGGGCTGGCGTAAACGCCGACGAAATCATGTATCGGCTCATCCGCATCGGATGCAGCCACTTTGCAGCCTCTGCAGTCCATGGGTTTGAAACCGCTTGGACCCAAGGGCTGAGGAAGGTGCGGTAGAGCGCTTCCGTCGCCTCCGAAACCTGCTCCACGCGCTGTAGCGCCGCTCGATTGTCAGGAAAGTGCAGGTCCTCGACCCGCCTTGGCTCAAACCGGACGGTGTATTCGGGTTTGCGACATTCTCGATCGCCGGTCGGGTCCTGGATCGTCATTTCATACAATCCCGGGCTCAGGTTCTCGATCTCTCCAACGTGCTCCAAAATGGCCCGGTGCTCAAACCGGGCAACCGCCCCCGAGACGAAGATCCCGAGATGGCCGACATGCGGGTTCGTCAGATAAACGATCCGCTGCTTGGCCGTCTGAAGTTCTTCCGTGTTCTTGTAAACCGCGGGTATCCAGCCGAGGGCTTGGTGGGGCGGGGTGATGTTGTCTCCGTAGGAGGCGAAAATAACGATCGGATTCCGAATGCGCCGGAGATCGGCGACACACCCGTTGCAAATTCGAAACAGTCCCCGTTCGAGTTGATTTCCTATGAACAGGTTTTCGACGACGGACAAGATCTCTTCCCGGCTCAGGAAATAATAGCCGTTCCACCAGCGTTCGAACGAGAGAAACCGTTCGCGCTCACGATCGATATCGGTGAAGAGGCCGGCGTACTTGTCCCAAACGGATTCGGGCTTGAGATTCTCGAAATTCTGCACCAGCCAGGCGCCGTCGAACCGCCCGTCGCCGAGGTCTGCCATTAAATGCGCGAGCCAGGCTCCTCCGTTGAATCCTGCCGAAAGGCGCATCGGATTGACGCCTGCTTCTCCCGACCAGTAGGAAAGCGGTGATCCGTTGAGTACGGCGGGCCCGACGAGACCGTGACAGTCAGCGGAGAGAAGTGTCACGGCCCAGCCCGCCTGGCAATTTCCGTATAGAATCGGAGGATGGTCGGGATGACGGGCCCGCACAGTCTCAACAAACCGTCGCAAGGTGTGCAAGACGTCAGCGAGCGTCTGCCCTCGGCATGGCTCGGGGAAAAACGAAACGAAATAGACTGGATAGCCTTCATCGAGCGCAATGCCGACCTCAGAGTCGTGCTTAAATCCGCCGATACCGGGGCCGTGACCCGCGCGCGGATCTACGACGATGACGGGCGGACCGTCTTGGGCCGGACAATGTCGTTCGCTGGCGGATTCTGGCGGCAATATCCGCAACAGAACGTAGTTGACCGGTCGAGTAAAAGTTCTTGCATCCAAGATTGTCTCGCACTTGAAATCGAGTAGCGGTGGTAATCCCATCCGTTCGTGATCGAGCGCGTTATCGCCGCGTTCTCGGAGCGTGTCCCAAAACAGGATCGTCCGTTCCCAGGTATCCCGCTGATAGGCCCAAAATTCCGGTAGGCTCGGAATGCCATTCGAGACGGAGTTCGCTGCTTGGCCTCCTAAGAGCCTGACCGAAAAAGGAGTGAGTGATTTCGGCCGGCTGTGATTCCTTCGGATTTGCAAAGATTCGAGGGAGGGCACGATGCCGTGGACCAAAATCACTCGCGTCGAGTATCAACGCAACGGACTGCGCTACGCAAGCGACCTGACCGATGCGGAATGGGCGTTGATCGCCCGGAAGATGCCGCCTCGTCGGCGGCTTGGGCGACCGCGGGAAGTCGATTTGCGCGAGGTGGTACAAGCGATTTTCTACATTCTGGCAACCGGTTGCCAATGGCGCGCCTTGCCTAGCGAGTTTCCGCCGTACTCGACTGTCCAGAGCTATTTTTATGCTTGGCGCGACACCGGAAGATGGCATCGGATCGTCAGAGCTCTGGTGCGGCAAGCACGGCGCAAGCTCGGGCGCAAACCCAAGCCAACCGCGGCTATCATCGACAGTCAAAGCGCGTCGACGACGCAGGCCGGCGGTCCAAGCGGTTTTGACCCCGGCAAGCGCGTCTATGGACGCAAACGGCACATCGTCACCGACACCAATGGTCTACTCCTTGCTGTCCACGTTCATCCCGCCAACGTGCAGGATGTCCACGGAGCGGTCCCTTTGCTGGAGCGCTTGCACGATCGCTTTCCCAGGCTTCGGCATGTCTTTGCCGATCGAGTTTACCGCGGCGAACAACTGGTCAACGCACTCTCCCATTGCGGGCCGTGGAACATCGAGATTGTCGAACGCCCGCCCGGCGTCAAAGGCTTCCAGCTTTTGCCTCGACGCTGGGTCGTCGAACGGACCTTTGCGTGGTTCGGACGCTGCCGCCGTCTCGCAAGAGACTTTGAGGGATCCCCAGCATCCGAAGCGGCTTGGCTTCTCGTCGCCCATCTCCGGCTCCTGACACGCCGCCTTGCCAGGCCCTGAAAATGCTGTTCCTTTTTGAGTCAGACTCTAAGGATAGCGCCGTTGCATGCGATGCAAGCTGCTCAGGAAGCGCGAGCTGATTGGCGATTAAACTCGGCATTGATCGAACTTTCGTGCGGCTGGCAAGCCAGAGGATCAACCGCCTTCCAAAGCAGTCGGCCTTGAGGCGAGGAACAAGGAAAGCAAAATTGTATTAAGTGCCGGATTTCTGGACGCGGAACTTGATATAGCTCAATGCGAAGTTATTTGAGGACTACGAAAGCTATTCTGGCGTTTGTCGATCGCAGCCTGACGAACGCGCTCTGCATTAAACGGAAGCCATCAAGGCACATCGTATGATTGAGCGAGGAAGAGTCCTCTACCATCAATTAGAAGTCTGCTTATTGAAATGCGCCGAGGGAGCATCAAAATCGCCCATTCCATAGCTTGATCGACGTCCTAACATGAAGATCAGCGCGCCTGCAGACTTAAGCTGACACCCCACGCTGTAGGTCGCTCACTGAAATCTTGGTGCGCCTCGTTAGGCGACGAGCTTGAGCGTTTTCCGCTTTCTTTCGACCGGCTGCTCGCCCGACGTATTCTTGCCCGGCTTGATGAAGTCAGCCCACGCCTGCAGCGCCTCGCGGCGTCGTTTGATCATCTCGCTGTCCCAATACGACAGTTCAGCCTGATCGCCGACACGGTGCGACAGACAGAACTCAAGCACTTCGCGGCGGAAATTGTGCTCCTCGTTGTCAGCGCCCCAATTTCGGAAGCTCGTGCGGCAGCCATGCATGGTGGATTTGACGGCAGTGCGCTCGATGGCCCCAACAAGCGCGTTCGCCCGGAACGGCTGATGTTCCTCCGCGTGGTCGGAAGGGAACACGTACTTATCCGTGCGCGGCATCGATTGGATGATCTCGATGGCCTGATCTGACAACGGGACGAGATGCGGCTTCGGCTCTAGCTCGCCCTTGATCTTCATCTTCTCAGCCGGAACCATCCATGTCCTTGCTTCGAAGTCGAGCTCCGTCCACTCCATCAGCCGGATTTCCTGGCTCCGCGACACGGTGAGGATGCCGACCTCTGTGCAGCGCGCGGCGTTGCCGGGATCGTAGCGCAGCCCTGTCATCATTCCCGGCATCTTCGTATACGGCGCGGACCGATGCCCCTTCTTGCGATTCAGCTTGCGGGGCGACGGCAGCAGATGTTTGAGGTTGCCGCGCCATGCGGCCGGGTTCTCGCCCGTGCGCAGCCTCAACGCTTTGGCAGCGTCCATCAGCCGCTCGATCCGCTGGCGCGTCCGTGACGCGGTAACCGGCTTGACGGTCCAGATCTCCTTGAGCGCCGCCAATACGTGCTCGGTGGTGATCTCCTGAAGCTTCTTGTCGTGCAGGCCCGGCACGTCCCGGACGGAGCGCTGCCACTGCTTCAACTCCTCTTCGGACAGCCCTTGGCACCAAATAGGGTACTGCTCCTCGGCAAACTCCTTGAACGTCTTGCTGCCCTGAGCGGTGGTCCGCTTCTTGACGCGCGGATCGATGCCCTCGCGCTTCAACGCGACCTTATAGTCGCGCGCCTTCTCTCGCGCGCTGCTTAGGGTCAGAACGTCACCGCTTGCGCTGTCGCGGTCGCCAGTCTTGGCGAACTCCATCTGCGCCCGCTTGCCCTCGAGGTCGGTGAAGCGGAAGGCCCACACCCGATCACCGCTTTCGCGTACCACCAGATATAGCCCCCCGCCGTCCGCATGAACGCCAGCTTGCAGGGATTTAACTTGGTTCGAATTGAGTGCCACTTTAACGTTCCCCTTCCGCTTACCAGTTACCGTCACGGATGCTTCGCTCGTGAGGGTCAGTTGTTCCAAAATCGACCTGTTTTGGATATATGACCGTCACGGATACTTTGGAAGGGAAAGCAGCGTCAGCTTACCACTTCTTCACCAAAGCCGGCCGGCGTTCGACGATTTTCGGCGAAGTCAGACGATCGCACATGCAGGTAATATACTGGAAATAAAAGGAAATAAAAAGCATGACGACAATCAGTGATAGCAGACGCGACGCTCAGAATGGATACATGATCCGTGACGGCCTTCGGTAAACTGATCCGCACCACGGCGTTTCGCCTGACGCTGGTCTACCTGTTCCTGTTTGCGCTGTTTGCGGCGTCGCTGCTCGGCTATTTCGCCTGGAATACGCGAAGGCTGATCACCGAGCAGATCACCACCACGGTCAACGCCGAAGTCGCCGAGATCACCGATATCTATACGAGCCGCGGCCTGCGCGGCCTCGTCTGGACGCTCGGCAGCCGGGCGCTGCGGCCGGGCGCCAATCTCTATCTCGTCACCACGCCGGCTGGTGTGGCGGTTGGCGGCAATGTCGGATCGCTGTCGCCGGGCGTGATGGCCTCGACAGGCTGGTCCGAGACCGCCTATCGCCGGATGGACGAGCAGGACGTAGCGGATCATCGCGCCCTGGTGTACGTCACCGAACTCTCCAACGGCTTCCGCCTGCTGGTCGGGCGAGACCTTGAAGAACGCCGCCGGCTGTTCGGCATCGTCGCCCACGCTGCACAATGGTCGTTTCTGGTCGTCATCGTGCTCGGCATCGGCGGTGGCATCTTCGTCGCGCGACGGGTGCTGCAGCGAATCGACGCCATGACCGGCACGACGCAGCGCATCATGGCCGGTGATCTCTCCGGACGGCTGCCGGTCGGACGCAGCGGCGACGAACTCGATCGCCTGGCGGAAAACCTCAATGCGATGCTGGAGCGGATCGAGGCCCTGATGACAGGCCTGAAGGAAGTTTCCGACAACATCGCCCACGACCTGAAGACGCCGCTGACGCGCTTGCGCAATCGCGCCGAGGAGGCGCTGGCGAGTTCCGGCAGCGAGGCGGAGTATCGCGCGGCGCTGGAACGTACCATCGAGGAATCCGACGGCCTGATCCGCACCTTCAACGCGCTGTTGATGATCGCGCGTGCCGAGTCCGGCCAGGCACGGGGCAACATGGACGATTTCGACGCCGCCGACATAGCCAGGAGCATTCACGAACTCTACGAGCCGCTGGCGGAAGACGACGGCATGACCTTGCGCGTCAAGGCCGCGCCCGCGACGCTCCACGGCAACCGCGAACTGATCGGCCAGGCGCTGGCCAACCTGGTCGAGAACGCCATCAAATACGGCAAGCCGTCGCCGGTGGTGCAGCCGCTGGATCCCGCCGCCGCAGCGCGTACCCGGGAAATACTGATCGAGGCGCGGCGCGAGGGCGACACCGTGCTGCTCAGCGTCACCGATCATGGGCCCGGCATTCCCGAATCCGACCGCAGGCATGCGGTGGAGCGTTTCGTACGGCTCGAAGCGAGCCGGACGCTGCCGGGTTCCGGCCTTGGTCTCAGCCTGGCGTCGGCGGTTGCGACCCTGCACGGCGGCGAACTCAGGCTCGCCGATTCGCATCCGGGGCTGACCGCGACGCTGGCGATCCCGGCCATCGCCGCCGGCGGTGACAGGCTTGCGGCTCAAACGCCGGATGTGCCACAGAAGGTGGCATGAATTCCTTCGCATTGGCCGCGCGGTTCGTCAGCGGGCCGCACATCACCGCTGCCAGCAATGCCGAAGCGCGCCTGGGAGAATGGCTCGCCGAACTCGGGCCGGAGCAGTCGGCTGCCATCGGCGCGTGGCTGGATCGCCCGTTCGCGAAGGCCATTCTGCTCGGAATCATCGAGTTCTCACCCTATCTGTTCGATCTGATCCGCGCGGACGCGGCGCGGCTGGCCCGGTTGCTGGCGTGCGACCCGGAACAGCATCTCGACGCGCTGATCGAAAAGACCTCGGGCGACGTGCTGGCCGCTGCGGGCGAGGGCGACGTCATGCATCTGCTTCGCCGATTGAAGTCGGAAGCCGCGCTTCTGATCGCGCTGTGCGACATCGGCGGCGTCTGGCCGGTGATGCGGGTGACGGCGGCGCTGACCGATCTTGCGACCGTCTCCGTGCAGACGGCGCTGCGCTTCCTGTTGCGCCAGGAGGTCGCGCGGGGCCGGATGACGGCGGCCAATGACGACAGGCCGGAGGAGGGCTCCGGCCTGATCGTGCTGGCCATGGGCAAGATGGGCGCGGGCGAGCTGAACTATTCCAGTGACATCGATCTGATCGTGTTTTTCGATCCCGCGGCAACCTCGCTGGTCGCCGACATTGAGCCGGCGCCGTTCTTCGTGCGCGTGACGCAGGCGCTCGCGCGCCTGCTGCAGCAACGCTCGGGCGAGGGTTACGTGTTTCGCGTCGACCTGCGCCTGCGGCCCGATCCGGCCTCGACGCAGGTTGCGATTTCGACCGACGCGGCGCTGCACTATTACGAGCGGGAAGGGCGCACCTGGGAACGCGCGGCGATGATCAAGGCACGTCCGTGTGCCGGCGACGCCAGGGCGGGCGAGGCGCTGGTCGCCGAACTCGCGCCCTTCGTCTGGCGCAAGCATCTGGATTTTGCGGCATTGGCCGATGTCCACGACATGAAGCGGCAGATGCAGACTTATCGCGGCCAGAGCGAGATTGCGGTCGAGGGCCATAACGTCAAGGTCGGCCGCGGCGGCATCCGCGAGATCGAGTTTTTCGCGCAGACGCAGCAACTGATCGCCGGCGGACGTCATCCCGAGTTGCGGGTGCGTCCCACGCTGCAGGCGCTGCAGGTTCTGGCGACCAGCAACTGGATCACCTTCCAGGCGCGCGACGAATTGACCGAAGCCTACGATTTTCTCCGTCGGGTCGAGCATCGGCTGCAGATGATCGCGGACGAGCAGACCCACGCGTTGCCCGACGACGCCGAAGCCATCGAGCGTTTCGCAAATTTCTTCGGCTATGAGAGCCGGGCGGCCTTCGCGAAGGATTTGCTCGGCCATCTGAACATCGTGCAGGGGCACTACAGCAAGCTGTTCGAGAGCGATCCGACCGGCTCGGAAAAATTGCCACAGTTCAATTACGGCGGTGGACCCGATGACCCGCGGTTGCTCGAACACCTGGCGACGCTCGGCTTCAAGAAGCCGGTCATGGTGGCAGGGACGCTGCAGCTCTGGGTCGAAGGCAATTACCGTGCGCTCCGCAACGAGGCGACCAAGGCAGCGTTCATCGAATTCATTCCCGGCCTGATCGACGGCATCGCGCATGCCGAAGACCCGGATGATGCCGTCACCGCGTTCGATCGTTTTCTCGGCGCATTGCAGCGGGGTGGGCGGCTAATTTCGCTCTTGCGGGAGAACCGTGATCTCGTCGCGCTGGTGGCGCTAATTCTGGGGGCCGCGCCGCGGCTAGGCGACATGCTGGCGCGCCAGCCGCAGATCATGGACGGGCTGATCGATCCGCGTTTCTTCGGCGCCATGCCGGACCAGAAGGAACTGTCCGCGCGCCTTGCGGCGACGCTGAAGGACGCCAGTTCCTACGAAGATTTCCTCGATCGCCTGCGCCTGTTCGGGCAAGAGAGCCTGTTCCTGATAGGCACGCGGATTCTCTCCGGCACGGTCTCCGCCCAGCAGGCCAGCGTGGCTTTTGCCGACGTCGCCGAGGGCATCGTGCACACCGTGCACGGCCTCGTCACCGAGCAGTTCGCGGCCCAATATGGCCGCATCAAGGGGCAGGAGACCGCGATCCTGGCGATGGGCCGGCTCGGCAGCCGCGAGATGACGGCATCCTCCGACCTCGATCTGATCCTGCTGTATGACTTCGACCACGACAGCCCCGACTCGGACGGCGAACGGTCGCTGCACGGCGCGCAGTATTTTGCGCGGCTGACCCAGCGGCTGATCTCGGCGTTCACGACGCGGACCAATTACGGCGTGCTCTACGCCGTCGACATGCGGCTTCGGCCGTCGGGCCGCGCCGGGCCGGTGGCGTCGCGGATCGATTCCTTTGCCGATTACCAGGAGCGCGAAGCCTGGACCTGGGAGCACATGGCGCTGACGCGGGCGCGGGTGATCTCGGCCTCGCCGGCGTTCAGGAAGAAGATCGAGGATGTCATTGCGAGCGTGCTGACGCGCCCGCGCGATCCCGCCGGCACCGCGCATGACGTCGCCGACATGCGCCGGGCAATCGCGCTGGAGAAGGGCGAGGATGATATCTGGGACCTCAAGCTCGCCGCCGGCGGTCTGGTCGATATCGATTTCATCGCACAGTATCTGCAGCTCGTTCACGCCGCGACCAAGCCAGAAATCCTCAGCGTCTCCACGCTGCAGGTGCTCGACAACGGCGCGCGTCTCGGCGTGCTGCCGCAAGCGGATGCCGAGATCCTGCGCTCGGCAACGCGGCTCTATCACGACCTGACGCAGATCATCAGGCTGTGCGTCACCGACAAGTTCAACCCGGAAACCTCGGGCGAGAATTTGCTGCGCGTGATGGCCCGCGCCGGCGACACGCCTGACTTTTCGACCCTGGAGGCGCGGGTGCGCGAGACCGAGGCCGAGGTGCGGCGGGTGTTCCGGGCGTTGGTCGGCGGGGAATAGGCGCGAGCACAATTCAGCGTTACAACGTCCGCGCCGCGTTACCCTTGAACAGGATCGGACCGGTCGGCCGCCCGATGGGAGAACCGCCTTCCGGCTCCAGCGTGATCTCGAACAACTGATTCTGCACGGTCTCCGGCAACGACTCCAGATTCAGCTGCAGCGTGCGCGACTGACCGGTGAGGCCGATCGATTTCGGACCAACGGCGCGATCCCACAGCGTCCAGACCTGCAGCGTGCGGCCGGGGGGAACCTCGATCGGACGTAGCGGGACAAGTTCGACCCGGCCGTTCGCAAATGCGTTGACGATGGCGCCGGCCTCCCTCGTCGTGTCGTTCACCAGCACGGCGACATAGACCGGCTTGCTCTGCGCCAGCGCTATCAGGTCGTTGCGAAGGTGGCGCGACGTCGTCAATGCGCCGACCATGATCGTCGCAAATAACAGCGCGGCAAGCGCGCCTCCAATCCCGGCGAAGCGCCAGAACTTGATATCGTCCCAGATTGTAGCCCCGCGCAGCGCGGCGCGCGCGGAGGGCAGGGCATCGATCGGCGCAATTTTTGTCGCATCGGCAATCCGCTGCCACAGCGCCGGGCTGGGCGCTGTTTCCTCGGCGGTGGAATCGAGGTCCGCAAGCCGTTCCCGCCACGCGCTGACAGCCCGGGCAAAGCCGCCGTCAGTCTCGATCCGCCGCTCGGCCGCCGCGTGCTCCGCGTCATCCAGCAGGCCCATCACAAAATCGGCGGCCATTACGTCATCGGCATCGGTGTCGGGCTGGTTCATCCCATGCACTCCTGCAGCGCAAACAGGCTGCGGCGTACCCAGCTCTTGACCGTGCCGAGCGGAACCCTCAGTCGTCCCGCCAACTCACCGTGGCTCATCCCGTGAACATAGGCCAGCACCACGACGTCGCGGCGCGGGCGGTCGATCTGCTCCAGGCATCGGCGCAGCGCGCTGGTCTCCGGCAGCCGCGACAGTGTAACTTCGCAGTCGAGATCCTCTGCTCCTTCGCTGGATGAATCATAACGGTGTTCGTTGCGATGAATGCTCAGGGCGCGGTTGCGCACCACCGCATAGAGCCAGCCGCGCGCGCTGCCGCGATGGGCGTCGAACCCGGCCGCGCCGCGCCAGATCCGAATGAAAGCATCGTGGACGGCTTCTTCCGCCAGATCCTGCCGAAACAGGATGCGGCGCGCGACGCCGATCATGCGTGGCGCCTCGCTGTTGTAGATCACCTGCAGCGCTGCACGGTCGCCGGCCGCACAACGGGCCAATGCGGCGGCGAGCTGTGACTCGCGCTCCTGATCGGACAGGGCGGGGTCGCGCAAACCAGCCGTGATCGTGCCATTTCCGGTCATGTCTATGCCCTTGCATAGTTGCTCTACCATTGCGGTGCGGCATTTGGATGCACAGCCGGAAATATTTTTTCAGCGCACTGCATCCGTTTCGCCGTGCCGCCGGTACCCGCTGTGTCGGTCCCGAGAGGATCGTCGCTACACAGGGAGCTTCACCATGAATTTTCGTTCGATTTTCGCCGCTTCGGCGGCACTATTACTGTCGTCGGCTGCCGCCAGCGCCGCGCAGGTCGCCGCGCTGGTCGGTGGTGACACCATCGCTATGGTCGATACCGCGCAGAAGAAGGCGACCGGCTCGGTCAAGGTCACCGGTATTTCCGGCGCGCTGGTCGGCATCGACGTGCGTCCGGCCGACGGAATGCTCTATGGGCTGGTCGATGATGGAACCGTCGTGACCATTGCGGCGGACGGCAAGGCCACGATGAAGTCCAAGCTTGATACCATGGTCGCCAAGGGCGTGGCCGCCACGGTCGATTTCAACCCGGTGGCAGACCGCCTGCGCGTGATGGGCGCCGATGGAATGAACCTGCGCGCGAATGTCGATGACGGCAAGGTGACAAAGGACGGCAACCACAAATATGCCGAGAGCGACATGCACAAGGGCGAGAAGCCGAACATCGTCGCTGGCGCCTATACCAATTCGGTGAAGGGCGCCAAGGAGACGGCGTTGTTCAACATCGATGCGACCATTGGCGGACTGATCAAGCAGGCGCCGCCGAATGACGGCGTGCTCGGCGCGATCGGCAAGCTCGGCATCAAGGCGGATGGCGCGGCGTTCGACATCTGGTCCGACGGCGCCGGCAAGAACGAAGCCTGGCTGATGGCGGGCGGCACGCTCTACAGCATCGATCTCGCCACCGGAAAAGCGACCGAGGCCGCAAAGATCACCGGCGTCAGCGGCACGGTGAAAGATATCGCGATCATGGGAATGTAGATTCCCGAAGCACGACAGGTTGGCGCGAAGTCGCTCACTTCTCCCTCGCCCCCGCTCTTGCGGGGGCGAGACGGGCGAAGCTCGCTCTTGGAGGGGTCCCGACCGGATGCATAATGTCCAACTCGGCGATGCGGCGGTCAATCTCACCGATCACGCGCTTCGAGAACGGCCCGAGGTGCAGGTACAGCGCCATCAGCATCGCGATGTAACGCAGCGCGCCTGGATTGGTCCTGGCAACCTCGACGAAGGTCCCCCAGAATGGCTCGCGAGCCTCCGGTAGGGCTCGCATGATCTTGTGTACGCTGTCGATGCCGCCAAGTCTCTTGCGCACGTCGCCATCTGGCAGGTCGCGGCGGCGGTCGGAGCGGTCGAGCATGACGGCAAGCCGTGACAGCCGTCCCGCGTATGCCGTTGGGCAGAAGACGTGCCCGAGCACAGCCTTGTAATCCACGAGGATGTCACGAAGCGGACGGCTGGTGTCGAAATTGCATCCAAGCGTGCATTGGTCACCCGTCTGATCCACCTTCATCAGGTCATGGCCGTTGTGCAGGCGGCCTTCCTTGGCCAGCCGCCGCGTCAGCTGTGTACCAGGCAGCGCATAGAGTAATCCAACCATGCAGACCGGAATGTTTGTCTCCTCGATGAAGTCGATCATCGCCTGTCCCATCGAAGCCTTCTCGGTATCGAACCCGACGATGAATCCGGCGGTAACGAACATGCCGTAGCCGTAAATCTTGTGGACGCACTCCGCGATGTTGCGCCTGGTGTTCTGCTTCTTCTTCATCTGCACGAGCGCCGCTGGATCCGGGCTCTCGATGCCGACGAAAATCGCGAAGAAGTTTGCGTCCTTCATCGCCTGCAACAGATCGTCATCATCCGCGATATTGATCGAGGCTTCGGTCGAGAACTCGAACGGATAGTCGCGCTCTTCCAGCCAGGCTTTGAGCCGCGGCAGGAGCGTGCGAAGGTTTTTCTTGTTGCCGATGAAATTGTCATCGACGAAATCGACATGCCCGCGATAGCCGTGATCGTAGAGCGCCTGAAGCTCGGCGAGAATTTGATCGTTGGTCTTGGTACGCGGCACGCGACCATATAGCTCGATAATATCGCAGAACTCGCAGGTGAACGGGCAGCCACGCGAATATTGCACGCCGATGAAGAGATAGTGATCGAACTTGATCAGATCGTAGCGGGGCATCGGGCTTAGCGTGACGTCGATCTTGAATTTCTCGGCGATGAACACGCCCTTGCGCTCGCCTCTTTCCCAGGCGGCGATGAAGTGCTGGATGACTTGCTCGGCCTCGCCGATCACCTGGAAGTCCGCGTCCGCGTAAAGATGCGGGCTGGAGGACACGTCAGGTCCACCAACGCATACTGGCTTGCCGTGCAGGTGGGCGAGATCGATCAAGTGGATGAAATCGGGCTGCTGGTTGAGCATGCCGCCGATCATCACGAGATCGGCCCAGTCGAGGTCCGCGTCCGTCAAGGGTTCGGTGTTACGGTTGACGAGACGAACGTCCCAATGCTTCGGCAGCATGGCGGCGACCGTGATCAGGCCGAGCGGCGCGGCCGGATACTTCGCGCCGACCAGTTCGCAGGCTTCCGTGTAGTTCCAGAACGAGTTCGGAATGAACTTCGGATAGACCATCAGGACACGGCAAAGAATCGTCATGCACCTCCCCGTAGCTTTGGGGGAAGGGTGTCACGCAGTTTGTCGGGACTCAAGGGGGCGTTTCGAGCAAACAGGAGTTCCATTGCCGGAAGCGATCGACCGATCCATGCGATCATCTCGACGCGTTCACGCCAGTGTTCGGCGGCGAATTACCGCCGCGTGCTCAGTGTCTTTCGGGTTCCGCGTTCGGGTGCGTCGTGGCGCCAATTGCCGGCTTACGGCTGCTTCAGCGTCTCAAGGGCTTCGCGGACGTTGGGGTCGAGCCCGGTACCACCCCTATCCAGATGCGCAAAGATCGCCTTGCGCATCCGCGGGTCCCAGAACTTCCTGATGTGGTCGGCAATGCCGGGAACGGCCTTGTCATGACCCTGGCTCTGAAAGAACTTTCCGATTTGGTTGGCCATGTAGATCAGCCGATCAGGCGACATGGGTAGCCTCCGTAACGCCAGCGTTCTGTGCAACGGCAATCCGCGCCGGATGCGTGAAAATTTCAAAACCGTCGGAGCGGGCGATCGCGGCGAGCGTGATGCCGGAGGCATCCGCGGTGCGGACCGCGAGCGCGGTCGGCGCCGATACTGCGACCATCAGCGGCGCGCCGATCGCAGCAGTCTTCTGCACCATCTCGACCGAGACGCGACTGGTCAGCAGCACCATGCCGTCGGCGGCCGAGACGCTTGATTGCGCCAGCGCGCCGGCAAGCTTGTCGAGCGCGTTGTGGCGGCCGACATCCTCGCGCAACGCGACGATGCCGCGCGATGGCATCCACAACGCGGCGGCGTGCACCGCGCGGGTCTCGACATTGAGCGCCTGCAACGGCGCCATGCTCGCCATCGCCGCCATGATCTCGCCCGGCGAAAAGCGCGCGCCGCTCGTCACGACTGCGGCGGGTCGTACGGCTTCTGCGATCGAATCGATCCCGCAGATGCCGCACCCGGTAGGTCCCGCGATGTGGCGCCTGCGTTCGTTGACGCGCTCGGCTTGCGCTGGCGCGAGCCACATGCGCAGCTCGATGCCGTCGTCGAGTTCCACGATGTCGAGTGATTCCACTTCATCGGGGGACTGCACGATGCGTTCGCTGAGGCTGAAGCCGATCGCAAAGTCCCGCAGGTTCTGCGGCGTGCCCATCATGACGGCGTAGGTGCCGCCATCATAGGTCAGCGCGATGGCCGTGTCCTCCGGGATCAGGCGCGTGCCTTCACCGAGATGGCCGTCGCGCCAGACCTGCCGATCGGCGGTGTGGACCGGACGGGGCATGCCTTATTCCGCTGCTTCGGCCGGCGCGATGCGGCGGGAGTGGCGGGCTTGCTCGTCATAGGCCTTCTGCCAATCGGACGGACCGTTCGACGGCGAAATCTGCACCGCGGTGACCTTGTATTCCGGGCAATTGGTGGCCCAGTCCGAAAACTCCGTGGTGATGACGTTGGCCTGCGTGTCCGGGTGGTGGAATGTGGTGTAGACCACGCCCGGCGCGACGCGATCGGTGATCTCGGCGCGCAGCGTGGTTTCGCCGGCGCGGCTCTTCAGCCGGACCCAGTCGCCGTCGCGGACGCCGCGCTGTTCGGCGTCGTGGGGATGGATTTCGAGCAGGTCCTCGCTGTGCCAGACCACGTTCTCGGTGCGGCGTGTCTGCGCGCCGACATTGTACTGGCTGAGGATGCGCCCCGTCGTCAGCAGCAGCGGGAACCTCGGTCCGGTGCGCTCGTCGGTCGCGATATATTCGGTGACGATGAACTTGCCCTTGCCGCGGACGAAGCCGCCGATATGCATCACCGGCGTGCCTTCCGGCGCGTTCTCGTTGCAGGGCCACTGCACCGAGCCGAGTTGTTCCAGCCTGGCGTAGGAAACGCCGGCGAAGGTCGGCGTCAGCGCCGCGATCTCGTCCATGATTTCGGACGGATGGCTGTAGCGCATCTCGAAACCCATCGCCCTGGCGAGACCGATGGTGACTTCCCAGTCGGCGAGACCGTTGCGTGGCGTCATCACCTTGCGGACGCGCTGGATCCGGCGCTCGGCGTTGGTGAAGGTGCCGTCCTTTTCCAGGAAGGTCGAGCCCGGCAGGAAGACGTGGGCGTAGTTGGCGGTCTCGTTGAGGAAGAGGTCGTGGACGATGACGCATTCCATCGATGACAGCGCCGCCACAACGTGTTTGGTGTTCGGATCGGATTGCAGGATGTCCTCACCCTGGACATAGAGGCCCATGAAGGTGCCTTCGATCGCGGCGTCGAACATGTTGGGAATGCGCAGGCCCGGCTCGGCATTGAGCTTGACGTTCCACATCGCCTCAAACTGGTCGCGCACCGCGTCGCCCGAGATATGGCGATAGCCGGGGAGTTCGTGCGGGAACGAACCCATGTCGCAGGAGCCCTGGACGTTGTTCTGGCCCCGAAGAGGATTCACGCCGACACCGGGGCGGCCGATGTTGCCGGTCGCCATCGCGAGGTTGGCGATCGCGATCACGGTGGTCGAGCCCTGGCTGTGCTCGGTGACGCCAAGCCCGTAATAGATCGCGCCGTTGCCGCCGGTGGCGAACTGACGGGCCGCTTCGCGCAGGACCTTCGGATCGACGCCGGTCATGATCGCGGTTGATTCCGGGCTGTTCTTCGGCAGCGCGACGAAGGCGGCCCAGTCCTCGAACTCGCTCCAGTCGCAGCGCTCGCGCACGAAGGCTTCATCCACGAGGCCTTCGGTGACGATGACATGCGCGAGTGCCGTGATAACGGCGACGTTGGTGCCGGGCATCAGCGGCAGATGCAGCGCCTTCACATGCGGCGATTCCACCATTTCGGTGCGCCGAGGATCGATCACGATCAGTTTTTCGCCCTGGCGCAACCGCTTCTTCAGCCGCGAGGCGAACACCGGATGGGCCGCCGCCGGGTTGGCGCCGATCACCATGACGACGTCGGTATGCTCCACCGAGTCGAAGTCCTGCGTGCCGGCCGAGGTGCCGAAGGTCTGCGACAGGCCGTAACCGGTCGGCGAGTGACAGACCCGGGCGCAGGTGTCGACATTGTTGTTGCCGAAACCGGCTCGGATCAGCTTTTGCACCAGGTAGGTTTCCTCATTGGTGCAGCGGGACGAGGTGATGCCTCCGACGGCGTCGCGGCCGTATTTCTGCTGAATGCCCTTGAACCTGGCGGCGGCGAAACTGAAGGCTTCGTCCCACGACACCTCGCGCCAGGGATCGGCGATGTCGTCGCGGATCATCGGCTTCAGAATGCGCTCCTTGTGGGTGGTGTAGCCCCAGGCGAAGCGGCCCTTGACGCAGGAATGGCCGCGATTGGCCTTGCCGTCCTTCCAGGGCACCATGCGCACGACTTCCTCGCCGCGCATCTCCGCCTTGAAGGCGCAGCCGACGCCGCAATAGGCGCAGGTCGTGACCACCGAATGCTCGGGCTGGCCGATTTCGATGACGGATTTTTCCGTCAGCGTCGCGGTCGGGCAGGCCTGCACGCAGGCGCCGCAGGAGACGCATTCGGAACCGAGAAAACTTTCGCCCATGCCGGGCGATACCCGGCTGTCGAACCCGCGGCCGGAGATCGTCAGCGCGAACGTGCCCTGAACTTCCTCGCAGGCACGGACGCAGCGCGAGCACACGATGCACTTGGAAGGATCGTAGGTGAAGTACGGGTTGGATTCGTCCTTCGGCATCCAGTTGTCGTTGCTGCAGCCGTCAGCTTTGGCGAACACATGGTTCTCGCCTTCATACCCGTAGCGCACGTCGCGCAGGCCGACCGCGCCGGCCATGTCCTGCAATTCGCAGTCGCCATTGGCGGCGCAAGTCAGGCAATCCAATGGGTGGTCGGAGATGTAGAGTTCCATCACGCCCTTGCGCAGCTTCTTCAGCCGCTCGGTCTGGGTGTGAACCACGAGGCCATTCATGGCCGGCGTGGTGCAGGACGCCGGCGTTCCGGCGCGGCCCTCGATCTCGATCAGGCAAAGCCGGCAGGAGCCGAAGGCATCGACCATGTCGGTCGCGCATAGCTTGGGGATCTGCGTGCCGGCTTCCATCGCGGCCCGCATGATCGAGGTACCCTCGGGCACGGTGATCGCTTTGCCGTCGATGGTCAGCGTGACTATCGCGTCGGATTTCGTGCAGGGAGTGCCGTAGTCGATTTCCTCGATCAGGGACATAGTTGCTCTCCTATTCCGCGGCCTGCAGGGTAGCCGGTGCCGGGCCAAAATCTTCCCGGAAGTGTTTGAGTGCGCTCAGCACGGGGTAGGGCGTGAAGCCGCCGAGTGCGCAGAGCGAGCCGAATTTCATGGTGTTGCAGAGGTCTTCGACCACCGCGAGGTTTTCCGATGTGCGCTCACCGCGAATGATCTTGTCGATGGTCTCGACGCCTCGCGTCGAGCCGATCCGGCATGGCGTGCACTTGCCGCAGGATTCGGCTGCGCAGAATTCCATTGCAAAGCGCGCCTGCTTCGCCATGTCGACGCTGTCGTCGAACACCACGATGCCGCCATGGCCGATCAGCCCGTCACGCGCCGCAAAGGCTTCATAGTCGAACGGCGTATCGAACAGTGCGCGGGGGAAGTAGGCGCCGAGCGGACCGCCGACTTGCACCGCGCGAACCGGACGTTCGGTGAAGGTGCCGCCGCCGATATCGTCGATCAGTTCGCCGAGCGTGACACCGAAAGCGGTTTCGAACAGGCCGCCATGCTTGATGTTGCCGGCGAGCTGGATCGGCATGGTGCCGCGGGAACGGCCCATGCCGAAATCGGCGTAGGCTTTGGCGCCGTTGTCGAGGATGAAGGGGATCGCCGCGAACGACAGCACGTTGTTGATGACGGTCGGCCGGCCGAACAGCCCCTTGTGCGCCGGCAGTGGCGGCTTGGCGCGGACGATGCCGCGGCGGCCTTCGAGGCTTTCCAGCAGCGATGTCTCCTCGCCGCAGACATAGGCGCCGGCGCCGACCCGGACTTCGAGGTCGAAAGTGTGGCAGGATCCGACGATGCGCTCGCCGAGATAACCGGTGCGCCTGGCCGCCAAGATCGCGGCGTTCATCGCGGCGACGGCGTGCGGATATTCCGAGCGGATGTAGATGTAGCCCTTGGTGGCGCCGACGGCGATGCCCGCGATGGTCACGCCTTCGATCACGACGAAGGGGTCGCCTTCCATGATCATGCGGTCGGCAAACGTGCCGCTGTCGCCTTCGTCGGCGTTGCAGACGATGTATTTGCGGTCGGCGCTGGCCTGCGCCACCGTCTTCCACTTGATGCCGGTCGGAAAGCCGGCGCCACCGCGACCGCGCAGTCCAGATGTCGTGACGTCGGCGAGGATTTCGTCCGAGGTCAGCGTCAGCGCGCGCTCCAACCCCTTGTAGCCGTCATGCGCGCGATAATCCTTGACCGAGCGCGGATCGACCACGCCGCAACGTGCAAACGTCAGGCGGGTCTGCCGCTTCAGCCAGGGGATTTCATCCGCGAGGCCGAGCCGCAGGACGTGCGGGCCGTTGCTCGCCATCGCATCGAACAGGGACGGGACGTCCGCTGGACTCACCGGGCCGTAGGCGACACGGCCCTTCACCATCGCCACCTCGACCATCGGCTCCAGCCAGTAAAGCCCGCGCGATCCGTTCCTGATGATCTCGATCGGCAGCCCGCGCTTGTCCGCAGCCTGTTCAAGGGCTGCAACGACATCATCGGCGCCGACGGCAATCGCGCCGGCATCGCGCGGAACGAAGATGCGCATCTTCATCGCTGCGCCTCCGCGACCAGCGCATCGATCCGCGCTTCATCCAGCCGACCGACGACGCGGCCGTCGAGCATCGCCGAAGGCGCGGTCGCGCATAGGCCGAGGCAATAGATCGGCTCCAGCGTCACGCGCGCGTCTGGTGTGGTGTTGCCGAGCGAGATGCCAAGTCTCGCCTCGGCGCGCGCGGCGAGCGCATCGCCGCCCGCAGCCTGGCAGGCTTCGGCACGGCAGATTTTCAGCACATGGCGGCCGGCGGGTTCGTGGCGGAAATCATGATAGAACGTAAATACGCCATGCACTTCGGCGCGTGACAGATTGAGCGCTGTGGCGATCATCGGAATGGCAGGCTGGGGCACGTAGGCGAACGCTTCCTGAAGCGCGTGCAGGATGACGAGCGTGGCGCCTTCCAGGCTGTCGTGATCGGCGATGATCTCGGCGCCGCGCTTCTCATCCCAGGGCTCGTAGGCCGATGTCATCCGCATTCTCGATCGGAGGTTACATGGTCCTCCTATGAGAATTGGAATTTCTCAAAACATCAATAAAGCTGTCCCGTGGTGCGATTGCAAAGTGCGATTGATCGCGATCGAGCATGGATCGATATGAAATTCCGATCGATGCAACGGCAGGTGATTTTGAGTGGTTAACGGCGGCTGCGAGATCGGTTCAGTCGTTGGCGCCGTGGATGGCGTCGATGACCGCCGAGGTGACCTCCGTCGTTCTCGCCTTGCCGCCGAGATCAGGCGTGTGAAATCGGGGATCGGCGGTGACACGCTCGATCGCCTGCATCAGGCGTTTTGCGGCGGCGGGCTCGCCGAGATGTTCCAGCATCATCACTGACGACCAGAACGTGCCGATCGGATTGGCGATCCCTTTGCCGATGATGTCGAAGGCCGAGCCATGAATCGGCTCGAACATCGAAGGATAAGTCCGCTCGGGATTGAGGTTCGCCGTCGGCGCGATGCCGAGCGAGCCGGCGAGGGCGGCCGCCAAATCCGACAGGACATCGGCATGCAGGTTGGTCGCCACCACGGTATCGATGGTTTCCGGCTTCATGACCATCCGCATCGTCATGGCATCGACCAGCATCTTGTCCCAGGTCACGTCCTTGAACTCGGCCGCGATCTCGGTCGCGATCTCGTCCCACATCACCATCGCATGTCGTTGCGCGTTGGATTTGGTCACGACGGTGAGAAGCTTGCGCGGCCGGGATTGGGCCAGCTTGAACGCGAAGCGCATGATGCGCTCGACGCCGGCGCGCGTGAGGATCGATACATCGGTTGCGACTTCGAGCGGCAATCCCTTGTGCACGCGGCCGCCGACGCCGGCATATTCGCCCTCCGAGTTTTCGCGAATGATCACCCAATCCAGTTCCTTGCCGTGAACATTGCGCAAGGGGCTGGTGATACCGGGCAGGATGCGCGTCGGGCGGACATTGGCGTACTGGTCGAACGGCTGGCAGATCGCAAGCCGCAAGCCCCAGAGCGTGATGTGATCGGGGACGTCAGGCGCGCCGGCCGAGCCGAACAGGATGGCGTCGTGCTTCCTGATCTGGTCGCGGCCGTCCTCCGGCATCATGATGCCGTGCTTCTTGTAGTACAGGGATCCCCAGTCGAAATGGTCGACCTGGAATCTGAAGTTGCCGTCGCGCTGCGCCAGGGCGTGCAGCACCTCGACGCCCGCGGCAACGACTTCGGTTCCGATGCCGTCGCCCGGGATGGCTGCTATGGCGAATGTCTTCATCGATGGTCTCCGGATTGCAAATGATCGCGTGTCGGCCAGAGGTTTCTGGGCGTTGTTGGTGATGGCCGGTCTCAGTTTTCCGGTTCAGTTTCCTTTGGCGCCTGCGGCCTTGATCACCGCTCCCCACCGCGGCACCTCGGCTGTCAGATGCGCCTTGAGCGCAGCCGGCGTCGCCAGATCCGCCGCGACCGGCTCGGTGCCGAGGCTCGCAAAGCGCTCGATCACTTTAGGATCCTTGAGTGCGGTTTGAAGCGCTGCGACGAGCTTGTCGGTCACATCCTTCGGCAATCCCTTCGGTGCCCACAACGCGTGCCAGGCCGAGGCCTCGAAGCCCTTGACCGCTCCGGCGTCGAGCGTCGGCAGGTCGGGCAATGAAGACACCTTGGATTTGGTCGTGACGGCGAACCCCTTGATCTTGCCTTCCTTGATCTGATTGGTGGTGTTGGTGGTCTGGTCGCACATCAAGTCGAACTGGTTGCTGAGCAGGTCGTTCATCGCAGGTCCGGTGCCGCGATAGGGAACGCCGTTCATCTGCACGCCGAGGTCTTTCATCAGCATCAGCATGCACAGATGCGAGGCGGAGCCGATGCCGGCGTGTCCATAGACCGCTTTGTCGCCAGTGCTGCGGATCCACGCCAGCAGCTCGGTTACGTTGTTGGCCGCCAGTGCGGGCTTTGACACCAGCGTCATCGGCACGTCGGTAATGCGGCCGAGGTGATCGAAGTCGTTGATGACGTCGTATTTGAGGGAGTCATAGAGTGCGGGTGCGGTCGCATGCGCGATGTGCCAGATGGCAAGCGTGTAGCCGTCAGGGGCCGACTTCGAGGCGCGGGCCATGCCGAGGGTTCCGCCGGCGCCGCCGACGTTCTCGACCAGGATGGTCTGGCCGAGCGTTCGGCCCATCGATTCCCCGATCAGGCGCGCCACGGTGTCGGTCGGGCCGCCCGCCGCCGCCGGAACGATGATGGTGATCGGCTTGGTCGGAAAGGTGCTCTGCGCCGTGGCTGAATGCGACGCCAGGATGGACGCTGTGGCGACGATTGCGCCGGAAAGGATCGTGCGACGATTGAACTGCATTGGTCGCTCCCTGAGGTGTTTTCTGGTTAGCTGATCCGTCCTAGGGCTCAGCAATCCCGCCAAGCTACGGCCAAGTGCCGCGGCGCTTCAATTGGCATACGATTATACAAATATTTGATATAATCGGCCTGAAGGGACACCCCATGGACCTGCACCAGCTTCGCTGTTTCGTTGCCGCGGCCGAGGAACTGCATTTTGGCCGCGCGGCGCACCGGCTCGAAATGATGCCGTCCGCGCTCGGGCGCTACATCCGGCTGCTCGAGGACGATCTCGGCACCAGGCTGATGACGCGAACGACGCGCAGCGTGACGCTGACCGATGATGGCGCCGTCCTGCTCAAGGAAGCCCGCTCGTTGCTCGCACAAGCAGACAGTCTTGCAGCGAGATTTCACGCCAGCGGCCGGAAGCAGGGGACGACCATCCGCGTCGGCGCGATCGACAGCGCGGCCGCCGGACTTCTCCCGGTGCTGCTGCATGATTTTCGCAAACGGCGGCCGGACGTCACGGTGAAACTGACGGAGGACAAGACGATCCGGCTGCTGCCACGGCTACTCTCGGGCCGGCTCGACCTTGCCCTGGTTCGCCCTCCGGAAAAGCCGGACACGCGGCTCGAATTTCTGTTTCTCCTGCACGAGACCGCGGTCGTCGCCGTCTCCGATCGTCATCCGTTCGCAACGAGAAAGCGCGTCACCGTGGCCGATCTCGCCGAGCAGCCGCTGATCGTCCCCGAGCGCCGGTCGCGACCGCATAGCCACGACCTCACCATGAAGCTGTTTGCGCAAGCCGGCCTGCAGGCGCGCGTGGTCCAGCTTGCCGATGAGAAGCAGACCATCGTCAATCTCGTCGCGGCCGAGCTCGGCGTTGCCATCGTCCCGCGATGGACCTCACGAATGGTCGCGCGCGGCGTTCGATACATTCCGCTCGCGGCGTCCGATATGAACCGGTTGCCGCTCGCGGCTGCATGGGCCCGCGGCACGCGCGATCTCGTACGGGATGAAATGCTGGAGTTGCTCAGTGCCTCCCTCACGCGCTACGTGAAGGAGGCTTGAATCCAAAGCCGATCACGCCTCCACGCTGGCAGCAATCGAGATCCTGTCCAGATAATCCTCCACGACAGCGATGTCATCGGCTTTCGCTACACATGCAACATAGCCGTCCGGCCGGATCAGGACGATTGCGTTGGAATCGAGTGGGTGTCGCGGCGAATTCTCCAGAAGGTCGGGAAACCTCCCAATCAAGTTCCGCGTCTTGATGTCGTTTGCGGCAAACAACGCAAAGCGCGGCATGCCGCCCGAGCCGACTGGCTTGTCCTTTGTTGTCGGGGGCAGGCGCTTTCCGGGGGCAGGGACGTCAGTGTGCTGAGATCCCGGCCCGTTGAGCGGGCTGTGATCGTAGCCAACCGAGATCTCGGTCATGGTGTCGACCATGGCCTTGCGAACCGGTGCCAACCCCAGCAGCAGCCGGCCGAACAGATTCCGGACGGTTTGCGCGGTATGGTTTCGCATGGTGGCCACCATGGTCAGCCGCCCCGCCGCCTTCAGCACCTGGTCGCCAACCGCGCTGCGTTCAGCGCTATAGCTGTCGAGCAGCGGTTCCGCGGCCTCGCCCCGGCACACCAGCGCCAGCTTCCAGGCCAGATTGAACGCGTCCTGCATGCCGGTGTTCATACCCTGTCCGCCGGCCGGGCTGTGCACATGCGCCGCGTCGCCGGCCACGAACACGCGCCCAGTACGATAGTCGCTGACCTTGCGTTCGTTGATCCTGAATCCCGAGAGCCAGATCGGATCGGAAACCACCATGCCTCCGGGACCGCGCTGGTCGATGATCGCCTGCACTGGATCGAGCGTCGGACTTGCAGGGGCGCCACCTTTGGAGAGACCGATGTCGGCGATGAGCCGGAAACGGGTTGCCGACATGGGTATCGCGAGCAGCACGCCATCCTCGTGCCAATAGGTCGCCATTTCCTCGATCGGCAGCGGGTACCCGCTGACATGAACGTCCGCCAAAATCCAGTCGGTTTGCAGCGTATCGCCGAGGAATGAAAGGCCGAGCCCGTGACGCACCGCGCTGTGTGCGCCATCGCATCCGATCAGCCAGTCCGCTTCGACGACTTCCTCCAGCCCATCGGCTTTTCGCAGCACCGCCGTGACGCTACGTCCGTCCTGACTGAAACTCAGGACTTCCGTCTGGCGTTCCGATGAGACGCCGAGCCGGCCCAGATGCTCTTTGAGCAGCCTTTCCGTATCGGACTGCGGCAGCATCAGCGCATACGAATACGGGCTGTCGACGCCGGTAAAGTCGACGTGACCTATGGTCTGTCCGCCCGCGATGATATTTGCGGCGTCGACCTTGTGTCCGGCTGCGACGAAGTCAGCCGTACACCCGGCGCGATCGAGCAATTCCAGGGTACGGCTCCACAACACGATGGCCTTCGACTTGTCCGTCCGCTGCGCCGCCTTGTCGACGATCCGGATCGAGACGCCGTAACGGGCCAGCTCCGCCGCCATCGTCAATCCGACCGGCCCGGCGCCCACGATCAATACCTGCTTTTTCATGATTTTCTTCCGCAACAGCATTGGGATTTTTGGGATTTTCGACAGTTATAAGCCAATGAGGGCGATCGCCCTCGTTATCCTGCGGTGTGCATTTGCGCTCCACGCGACACGCGATCAAATACCGTTTCGATATGACGATATCGGTACTCGATATGGCACGGTTGGAGCCATATCGCCCAGCTATACCAGCATATCGAAGCAGCATTTGTTTCCGATCCCCGTCTGGCACCGGTTGCCGCTCGCGGCTGCGTGGGCCCGCGGCACGCGCGATCTCGTCAGGGATGAAATGCTGGAAACGCTTAGTGCCTCCCTCACGCGCTATGCGCGGGAGGCGTGAAGCTGGGGGCATCCTGTCCCGCCAAACCAGCGGTCTGGATTGGCTTCTCAGGCGGGACCCCGCTCGCTTACTGGCAGTAATCCCAATATCCGCCAATCATCGCCGGATCGCTCCAGTACCAGCAAAGCGTTGGCGACGGCGCCGGCGGCACCGTGCCGGCGGCCGCAACAACGATCATCGTTCCAAGCGCGACCCCGGCGACCATGGTTCCATAATGGGGGCGGGGAGCCCAGACGCGAACGGGACGCCGCACGTTGACATTAACGTTGGCGTTTTTGTTGACGTTGACGTTGGTATTGCGATTGACGTTGGTGTTGCGGCTCACATTGGTGTTGCGGTTCACATTGGTGTTGCGATTGACATTGGTGTTGCGGTTGACGTTCTTGTTCCGGTTGACGTTCCCGTTCCTGCCGCCATCGCGGACGAGTATGGCATTGGCCATACCGTGGTTGAGGTTCATGCCGCTGGTAAACGCCGGCCAGGCCACGCTCGGATTGACTGTTCCTGCCAGCAATCCGACTCCAAGCAGCGTTCCAGCCAACATCATTTTGCATCGCCGCATTTTCTCGTTCTCCGATTTGTACAGTAGCGGCACAGACAGCCCATGCCGCTTGCGTTCGATTGACTTCCGCGACGCCTCAAGTCAGACGCCGCCGTCACGCTCCTATTTCTTCAGATACGTGATCTTCGTCGTGCCGATGGAGCCGTTGAACGGAAACGGCGCCTTGTCGAAATAGTCGAGCGATACCGGCGAATCGAGATCGCGGCCGATATCGAAGGTCGCGTTCGAGGTGAAGTGAAGCGACATCGCCGCCGGTACCGTACCCTGTGCCACTACCTTGCCGTTCACTCTAAGGGTCACGTTCATCGGTCCGCCGATCTTGTCGACGAGTCTCGATTCGACCTCGATCTTCGCATTGCCGGCCGCCAGCTTTTCTTTCGCTCTGATCTTGGTGCGCGTGATCTCGAACAGGTTGAACTCGTAGCTCAGGATGCCGTCCTTGACGTAGCAGGTAACGCCTCCGGAAAAGCCGGCCAGCGCGTAGAGCACGCCGTTGGCGTTCGCCGGCACGTCGACATCCATGGTGACGAGGCTATCCACCTTGCCGAGCTTGGGTGCTGCTGATTCCGGCATCCGGGTCATCGGGCCATCGAAGGTCCACTCGGTCAGCGACGAAGCGGGCGCGTCCTCCGGATGGTACAGCGCAGTGGACCAGAGGCCGCCACCGATCGGAAGGTTCTTGTTCTTGGTGGATTCGAGCAGGAACAGCGCCTTCATCTCCTCGAGCTTCTGCGGATTGGCAGCTGCGAGGTCGTTGGCCTGGCTCCAGTCCTTGTCGAGATTGTACAGTTCCCATTTGTCCGTCAGAGGCGACCACTCCTTGATGCCCTTCGGGATTCCTCCGACCCACGGTTCGCGCGGCCCGGGAGCGCTGGCGAACCAGCCGTCATGATAAATGCCGCGGCTCGCCATGATGTCGAAGAACTGCGTCTTGCGTCGGCCTTGCTCTTTGGCATCGGCCAAGGTGTAGCCCATGCTCACACCGTGTATCTGGTCCTGTTCGAAGCCGTTGACCACGCGGGGAGGGGTGATCTTGAGCTGCTCGTAGATCGTCGGGACGATGTCGATCACATGATGAAATTGCGGACGCGGCGCGGCGTCGGGCTTGATGCCTTTCGGCCAGGCCACGGCCATGGGTTGGCGGGTGCCGCCGAAATGCGCGCCGACCAGCTTGGTTGACCGATAGGGCGTACTTCCGGCCCACGCCCATCCGGCGTGATACATGTTGTCGGTCTTCGGGCCGCCAAGCGCATCGAGCCCTCCGAGTTCCTTCAGCGCCTCCAGGTGCTGCGATATCTTGGTCGGGATTCCGTTTTGCGCCAGTTGTTCGCTGATGGTGCCGTTGAGGCCTTCCGCCGAGGAGCCATTGTCGCCCCAGATGTAAAAGATCAGCGTGTTGTCGAGTCTCCCTTGCCGCTCGATCTCGGCGATGACGCGGCCGGCGTTGTGGTCGGCATGCTCGGTGAACCCGGCGAAGATTTCCATCAGGCGGCGCTGGAACGGCTTTTCATCCTCGGGGATCGAGGCCCACGAGGCCATCGATTCCGGCCGCGGCGTCAACTGGGCGTCCTGGGGAATCCAGCCCTTCTCCTTGGCTCGCTTGAAGACGCGTTCCCGGTAGGCGTCCCAGCCATCATCGAATTTGCCTTTATACTTGTCGGCCCAGTCCTTCATGATCTGGTGCGGGCCGTGCGAGGCGCCCGGCGCCCAGTACATGAAGAACGGCTTGTCCGGTGCGTAAGCCCTCTGTTCGCGCAGCCACTTGACGGCGTCTTCGGCGATGTCGTCGCTGAGATGATAGCCCTTGCGGGGTTCTTCGGTCACTTGCGTGGTGTTACGAACCAGCGTCGGCTCGTATTGCGAAGCTTCGCCGGCGAGGAATCCGTAAAAATATTCGAACCCGTAGCCGGTCGGCCAATACTCGAACGGCCCCTTGGAGGTGAGCTGCTCCTCCGGCGTGTTGTGCCATTTGCCCCAGGCGCCAGTGTTGTAGCCGTAATTCTTCAGCACTTCCGCGACCGTCGCCGACGACTTCGGAATAATCCCGCTGAAACCATCGAAGTCGTTGGCGATCGCCGCGATCTGGCCGTTGCCGACGAAGGTGTGGTTACGCCCGGTCAGCAGCGCCGCGCGCGTCGGCGAGCACATCGCCGTGGAGTGAAACCGGTTATAGGAAACCCCCATGTTGGCCACGCGATCGAGCGTCGGCGTATTGATTTCGCCGCCATAGGTCGAAGCTGTGCCCGGTCCGACATCGTCCATCAGGATGATCAGGATGTTCGGTGCGCCGTCGGCGAGGCGCTTCGGCTCGATGCGCTTCTTGTATGTGGAGTCCTGGATCGTAAGCCCGGCCGTAGAGCCGGACGGCACAGGGGGAAATGGCAAGATTTCCTGGGCGTTTGCGACCGGTGAGAGCATCACCGCCAGCGACAGGCCGAGAGCAGTGGATAGTCCGAGCGAGTTCAAGTTCATTGCCCGTCTCCTGACTTATGTGCGGCCCGACAAAAGTGTCGGGGCCGACGTTGACGGCACATCGCATTTGAGTTGCCGACGGCCGATGCTATTGGTTTGCCTGCTGCATCTTCAGGATTTGCGATTGAATGCCTTCGAGAGTCTTTCCCATTTGGGCACTCAGTCCGACCTGCCTTACCGGGAACTCCCTGAACGTTGCCAGATGCCGCTCGGTAATACCGACAATCGGCGTCATGACCCAGGCTTTGTGTTCGGCGTATTGGCGATTGAGGTCGCCCCACTGACGTTCGAACGGGTCCATCAGCAGATTCGTGATTTGAGGGCGCCCGAGGTTGTCCAACGCGCCGTCCCACTTCCCGTTGAACTTGGTCGAGAAAGTGATCTTGAACTGCTTGTAGCGGATCGCCGTCAGCACGGTTTCATCGTAGTAGAAGATGAAGTTGCGCGCTGATTTTTCGCTCTTGCCGGAGAGCAGTGATGTCTGGTCGTAACCGTCGAGATGCAGCTTGTAATCACGGCCACCGAACGGCGCGCCTTTTTTCAGCTTGTCGACAACATCGGGCTCTCCTGCCGCCGCTGCCAGCGTCGGCAACAAGTCCGTCATGTCGACGATTTCGCTACTGACGCGGCCGCCGGTGGCTCCCGGCCAGCGGATCATGAATGGCACGCGCACGCCGGCTTCCCAGGTCGTACCCTTGTCACCCCGGAACGGCGAGGTTCCGCCCTCGGGCCACATATACTGGTAGGCGCCATTGTCTGATGTGTAGATAACAATCGTATTCCTATCGAGCCCGGTCTGTGCAAGCTTGTCGAGAAGCTGACCGACGTGGCCATCGTGCTCCTTCAGTCCATTGCCATAGGTGTCTTCCCGGCCGGCGCGGGATTGACCTTGGGCGGTTTGCTTCAGGTGTATGAAGACATGCTGGCGCGATGAGTTGTGCCAAAGGAAAAACGGCTTGCTGTCCTTGGCCCGCCGATCCAGGAAATCGAGCGATTTGGCGGCGACCTCGTCGTCGAACGTCTCCATGCGCTTGATCGTCAACGCACCTTCATCTTTGGTCGGGCCGTCCGCGGTGCCGGAGATAATGCCGCGTGGATTGAATTTTTTGCGAAATTCAGGGTTGGTCGGACGGTCCGGATCCTCCAGATCTTCACTGGCGTTGAGGTGATAGAGGTTACCCCAGAACTCGTCGAAGCCGTGCCGATGCGGAAGATGTTCTTCGAGATCACCCAGATGGTTCTTGCCAAATTGTGCTGTTGCATAGCCGCGGGTCTTGAGAATTTCCGCAAGCGTGATGTCTTCTTTCTGCAGTCCTGCTGGCGATCCTGGTGTTCCCACTGTCGTCAACCCCGTACGGACAGGGAGCTGGCCTGTAATGAATGCAGCGCGTCCGGCCGTGCAACTCGGCTGCGCATAGTATGATGTCAAACGCAGGCCGTCGCGCCCAATGCGGTCAATGTTGGGTGTCTGGACGCCCATGATGTCGCCGCCGTTCGACGATACATTCATCCAGCCGATGTCATCACCGAAGATGACAAGAATGTTTGGCCTCGTTTGCGCTGTCGCCGAATTTGCCGATAGTGCGAGCGCCGTGGCAAGGAGCGCTCCAGCAATCGATACCCTGCTAGTCATGATCGTTCTCCAGTCGCGAAGTCAATTCTGTCCACATCGTCGCCTCGCCACCTGCGGCATGCATTGCTGAAAGTGTTGGGGCCAGGGGCGGCGTTCACTGCAGTTTGACGTCTACCTTCTCGATCTTGCCGTCGAAGCGGAACGGGCGCCGATCGAAGTAGTCGAGCGACACGGTGGAGCCGAGGTCGGCGCCGACATCGAAGGTTTCGCTGGCGGAGAAGGCGCCCGGCACGGTCCGCTTGAGTGTCGTTCTCGCGACTTCCTGTCCATCGACTTTCAGGATGACGCTGGCCGGCGACAGCGGCTGGGCGCTTTCCAGCTTCGTTGTCACTTCAATCCGGTGCTTGCCGGCGTCAAGCTTCGAGTTCGAGCGCGCGGTGTAACGCTCGATGATCATCATGTTGTATTCGTAGACAAGCTGGCCTTTATCCACGTAAGCGGTGAGACCGCCGCCCGCGCCGCCGAGCGCGTAGAGCACGCCGGAGGCGTTCTCGCCGAACTCGGCGTCGATAGTAACGGTATTGCTTGCGCGTCCGACTCCCGGTGCCGTGAATTCGGGCATCCGCGTCGTGGTCGCGTCGAACCGCCAGCTTGTGTAGGGCGTCTTGATGCGATCCTCGGGATGCAGCCGAAGCCAGATGCCGGCGCCGAGCGGATAGACCTTGTTGGCCCTGGCCTGCTCGTCGAACGTCTTTTGCAACTGGACCAGACGCTGCGGCTCCTTGGCCGCGAGATCGTTGGCTTCCGAAAAATCCTTGCTGAGCTGATAAAGCTCCCATTTGTCTTTCGCCGAATCCCACTGGGCAAGGCCGGGCGCGCCGGGCAGCCAGGGCACCAGCGGACCGAAAGTGGCGGCAATCCAGCCGTCCTGGTACATGGCGCGGCTGCCGTTGTTGTCGAAATACTGCTGCTTCTTGCGCGTCGGCGTCTTCGGATCGCTGAAGGTGTAGGCGAGACTGACGCCGTCGATCGGATCCTGCGTGACACCGTCGACGACCTTCGGCGGCTTGATGCCGATGATTTCATAGATTGTCGGCGCGATGTCGTTGATGTGGTGGAACTGGGATCGCGGGGTCTTGTCGGGCTTGATGCCCTCCGGCCAGGAGATCACCATGGGGTTGCGGGTGCCGCCGAAATGCGAGGCGACCAGTTTGGTGTGCTGGAACGGCGTGTTGCCGGCCCAGGCCCAGCCGGCATGATACATGCTGTCGGTCTTCGGGCTGCCCAGCGCATCGAGCCCGCCGATCTTGTCCAGCGCGGCAAGCTGTTGGTCGACCGTGTTCGGAATTCCGTTCTGCGCCAGCAACCCACTGATGGTGCCGTTCTGGCCTTCGGCGCTGGCGCCGTTGTCGCCGAAAATATAGATCACAATGGTATTGTCGCGGATGCCCAGACGCTCCAGCTCATCCACCATTCGGCCGGCCTGGACGTCGACGTGCTCGACGAAGCCAGCGAAGATTTCCATCAGCCGCCGCTGGAATGGGCGCTGCGCTTCGGGAATGCTGTCCCAGGACGGCATCGATGCCGCGCGTGACGTTAGCTTGGTGTCGGCCGGAATCCAGCCGAGCTGCTTCTGGCGCGCGAAGACGCGTTCGCGATAGGTGTCCCAGCCGTTGTCGAACTTGCCTTTGTACTTGTCGGCCCATTCCTTGAAGATCTGGTGCGGTCCGTGTCCGGCACCCGGCGCCCAGTACAGCAGGAACGGCTTGTCCGGGGCGAAGGCCCGGTGCCGTCGCAACCAGTCGATGCCGCGCTGCGCAAGATCTTCGCTCAGGTGGTATTTCTCGTTGTGGGGAGGCTCGATCTGGTTGGTATTTTCGACCAGCCGCGGCTCCCACTGCGACGTCTCGCCGGCGAGGAAGCCGTAGAAATAGTCAAAGCCATGTCCGGTCGGCCAGCGGTCGAACGGCCCCATCGAGGTGGTCTGATCGGCGGGGGTATTGTGCCATTTGCCAATCGCCGCCGTCTTGTAACCGTAGTGCCGCATCACTTCGGCCATGGTGGCGGAACTCTTCGGGATTACGCCGGTATAGCCGTCCCAGTCGACCGCACGTTCCGCGATCGTGCCGTTGCCGACGCGCTGGTGGTTGCGCCCGGTCAGGAGCGCCGCGCGGGTCGGCGAGCAGATGGCGGTGGTATGGAAGGTGTTGTAGCTGATGCCCTGGCCGGCGAGCTTGCTGAGCGTCGGGGTATTGACTTCGCCGCCAAAGGTCGAGGCTTGGCCGAAGCCGACGTCGTCCATCAGGATGATCAGCACATTGGGCGCATCCTTGTCCAAATGCCTCGGCTCGACGCGCCGCACGTGCTTCGAATCCTGCAGGCGAGGGGCTGCGATACTGGCTGATGGCGCGGGCGGGAAGGGTAGCACGGAGCCGTCGGCTGCGGCGGCCTTCTGGACTCGTTGAGCAACTGCCGTCCCCATCGGGACGAGGAGCAGCGCTCCTGCGACGAGGGCACACGTCGATACACTACGCAGCCAGCTCATGGTGTTCCCTCAATCCCAAGGTTCATAGCTACGACGTTGATTATCTTGATCCGGATCAATCGACCTCGCTCTCGGGTAGCACACAGAGTATCCTGAGATTGATCGTGGGCGACCTATTGGAGAATCCATGTTGGATCGGGAAGCGAGCGCAGTCGTTCTCCGAAGGGGCTGGCTTCGGCGCATGCCCGCGCCATTTCAGCGCGCCGTGCTCGACCGATGCCGGCTGGAGCAATTCAAGGCAGGTACGCCGATCTATCGTATTGGGGATGAACCCGGCGGAATGTTCGGCATCGTTTCGGGAAGCCTCGCAATAACGCTGGCTCCTCGGGAACTGGGGCCATACACGGCACATCTTGCCCTGCCGGGTTCCTGGTTCGGACAGTCAGCCGCCTTCACGCGCGAGCCCCGAAGGGTCGGCCTGATCGCTACGCGGGACACCGTATTGTTGCATCTGTCTCTGCCGGCCTTTGACGAAATCGTCAGGCGCGACCCTTCGGCTTGGCGATGTTTCGGCCTTCTGACGATCGAGCATCTTGATAACGCTGTGGGTGGATCCGACGACTTGATGATCCGAGACCACCTGAAGCGTTTCGTGGCGGTTCTGCTTCGCGCCGGAAATTGCCGCCTCGCCAGCCCGCGAAACCGCCGCCCGATCGAAGTCGATATCAGCCACGAAGACCTCGCTCACATGGCCAATGTCGCCCGGACCACGGCTGGTGCGATCTTGCGCAAGCTCGAAGCAGAAGGGCACCTTGCGCTGTCATACCGGCGTATCAGTATTCTTGCGCCAGATGCCCTGCGACGAATGTTGCGCGACTAGGTTCGAACCACGGAAATGCCCGTTGCGATCTTTAACCGCAATAGGCCGCCCGTGATCAATCTCCGCCAGCGATCCGTGCTTGGATGTGCGTTCACCGGGACCTCGTTGAGGTCGGGCGAGCGTCATCATGATCAGGAACGGGCTCTACGCGCTCAGCGTCGAAGTACAAGACGGTATCGAAGGCGGCGATAACGGAGTCGTGGTATTGCGCGACGGCACCATTAGCGGCGGCGACTCGTTCTTCTACTTCGTCGGCAGCTACAGTTGCGATGGCTGCAAATGGAAGGGCGAAGTGACCTCCCAGGAACACACGCCCGCGCTGGCAACCAGGCCCTTTGCGCGAAAAATAGCTACCATCGGCTTTTGCGGCACCTATACGGATACGGGCGCCGAGAGCGACAACACGGCGCTTCTCGGTAAGCAGAGCGTGCGGTTCACGACCCGTCTTCGGCTTCTTGTCGCGGATTGATGCAGGATAGAATATCCGGCAAGCGGCTGCTCAACGTAACCTCGCAGCGCAAACTCGTTGCCCGACGAGGCTGGGCAAGAATCCGATTTTTGAGAATTGATGTAGGATTCTGCTTATGACGAATCGTACATTCAAGACCGGCGAGAGCCGGGAG